>Ga0265297_10009021_pt1 | contig 13068 bp, 14 predicted proteins | sample Munlanlwell13791_FD_192502 | JGI IMG/M metagenome (GOLD analysis project Ga0265297, IMG submission 192502) | Leachate microbial communities from a municipal landfill in Southern Ontario, Canada - Leachate well 137-91 | ecosystem: Engineered > Solid waste > Landfill > Unclassified | place...
TCCCCGCGATCCTTGAGGCTATCCGGGCCGGGAGAGTATCCTGTGGCGGCAGGAAGACCCCGCTGCGCACCTACACGCGCCAGTCCATCAACAACACATGGAGAAAGATCAAGAGGATCAGCCGGCACATGCAGCTCCGGTGAGACTCGCGTTCCGGGTCTCTTACTTGGGCAGCAGGTTCTTCGGATCGCAGATGCAGGCGTCCCACCGGACGGTGGAGGGGGAGTTCATTGCCGCATGCCAGCGGCTCAGTCTCTTCGATGACTGGCGAAAGGCCGGGTTTTTGTTCGCCGGCAGGACCGACCGCGGTGTCCATGCGATCGGGCAGGTTACGGCACTAACCACCTCAGTCCCGGAGCGTGCGGTCCGGACCATCAACACCCAGCTCCCCCCGGACTGCTGGTGTACTGCGTATGCTGAAGTACCGGCTCAGTTCCACCCGCGGTACGATGCGAAGATGCGGACGTACCGGTATTACTTTACCGAACGCCCTTCCCATCTTGCATCGATGACGCTGGCGGCAGGCCGGTTTGTCGGTAATCACAATTTTACCAACTTCGCTCGGCTTGAGGGTAAAAATCCCTACCGGGTGGTCCTTGCTGCAATGGTTGCTGAAGAGGATGGTTTTGCGTTCCTTGAAGTGACCGCAGAGAGTTTCTTATGGCACCAGGTCCGCAGCATGGCAACTGCCCTCCTCCGGGTCGGGAACGGGGAAGCGGATGAGGAGAGCATCGACCAACTACTGTCCGCGGAAGCCGAGAAGCCCCTCCAGCCGGCACCTGCCGAGGGCCTGATCCTCTGGGATACGGACTGCGGCATCAGCTGGACGCCGATCCCTGCCGGTGAACGCACTACCTCTTTTGTCAATCAGATCCTCAGGCACCACGCCCTCATGGGAAACGTGTGCCGGGTGATGAGACCGGAGTAACCCCCGTCAGGTATCAGTCAGCCAATCGTGCGGGCACATCCGCTCTCAACAGCGGCTTTCCGGACCGCAGCAGCCACGGCGGTCACGACATTCCGGTTGAGAATGGCAGGCAGGATCCTGTCTTTACGAGGTTGTTTTACAAAATCTGCAATAGCATGGGCAGCGGCGATTTTCATCTCATCGGAGATCCGCGTGGAATGGACATCGAGCGCACCGCGGAATATGCCGGGAAATGCGAGGGCATAGTTGATCTGGTTGGGGAAATCGCTCCTCCCGGTGCCGATGATGGCTGCCCCCGCCTGCCGGGCATCGGCAGGCAGGATCTCCGGCATCGGGTGGGCAAGGGCAAAGATGATGGGATCCCTGTTCATCGATCTGACCATGGCGGGGGTGACGATCCCCGGTACCGAGACCCCGATACAGACATCCGCCCCTTTCAGGGCATCGGCAAGCGTTCCGGTCCTTCCGGTCCTGTTGGTCTCTTCAGCAATGATGAACTTGTATTTGTTGGCATAGAGTCCGTCGCGGTGCCGGTGGATGATCCCTTTTTTGTCACAGACGATGATGTCATTGACGCTGCTACAGAGATCGGGGTTGTAACCGATGCACTTGAGCATCCTTGTTATCGCAAACCCGGCGGCCCCCGCACCACTTACGACAATATTGAGATCTTCAAATTTTTTGTCAGTCACCCGGCAGGCATTAATCAGGGCGGCGAGGACTACGACTGCCGTCCCGTGCTGGTCGTCGTGCATCACCGGGATGCCGATTCCCTGCAGTGACTCTTCGAGTTCAAAACACCGGGGCGCTGCAATATCTTCGAGCGCGATCCCGCCAAAGACCGGGGCGATATTTTTGATATCTTCGGCAAACTCCATGTGGTACCGCTCGAAACAGAGGGGAAACGCATCGATCCCGGCGAGTTTCTTGAAAAGGAGGGCTTTACCCTCCATCACGGGGATTGCCGCATATCCCCCGATGTTTCCGAGTGAGAGTACCCGCGACCCGTCGGTCACGATGGCGATGGTGTTGGCCTTGAGCGTATATTTATACGCGAGATCCTTGTCCTTGTGGATCTCCCGGCAGACTTCGGCTACCCCGGGGGTATAGGCAAGGGAGAGATCGTGACGGTTGGCGATTGGCACTTTTGAATAGACTTCGATCTTCCCCCGGTATTTCCGGTGAAGATCAAGGGATTCCGCATAAACGTTTCTCTGTTTTCCCCGTGCCATGGTCGTTCAGCTTTGATTCAATGAACGCGATGGCATCTCATCAATGTTATTACCGGAACCCTGCCAACCTCACGGAGTTTTATCCTGCTCTGAAGGTAGCATCGATCCAGACCGCGATCTCATCCCGGATCCGGCGATACACATCAAGGATATCCTCTTCGCTTCCCGAGGTGACATGGGGATCGGCAAATCCCTTGTGGATTGTCTTCTTTGCATGGGGCACTATCGGGCAGACGGCATGGGCATTATCGCAGAGCGTTACCGCGAGATCAAAGGGAATGCCGGATACATCATCCAGGGTTTTTGACCGGTGACCGGAGATATCAATTCCGATCTCCTGCATCACGGTAACTGCCCGCAGGCTCACCTTTGACTGGCGCGTGCCGGCACTGTATACTTCATACCGATCCCCGTATCGTGCCCTGAGTAATCCCTCGGCCATCTGGGATCGTGCAGCATTGGCCGTGCAGACGAAGAGGACTTTTGTTTTCATCATCCAGATCAGGTTCCGGCGGCATTTAGCAATTCCGCAACGAAAATCTGCTTGCAGGTCCACTATCAGAAAAACGTTTGAACCGGTATCACAGGCTCCGGTTTGAAAAAAGGGGTTTGGATTATTGCGTTGCCGCAGTTGTTGCCGCTGCTGCGACATATGCCTTGCATCCCTCGCCGCGGAAGAGCGCCCACTCCTCGCAGGAAGTACCATTGGCAAAGGTGCACATACCGTACTGGCTGCCGTCAGCAGCAGTCTTGATCTCGGATGTTGCACCGACGTTACCGCAGTTTACCGATGCGGGGTTAGCCATACCGGTTGATTCACTGGCGTTTGTTGTAGCCACCGCAATCACGCCTGCATTGCAGCCCTCGTTGCGGAAGAGTGCCCATTCCTCACAGCTGGTGCCATTGGCAAAGGTACACATGCCGTATTCCCCTCCGTCGGCATTCTTCTTGATATCAAGTGTTCCCCCGAGGGTAACACAGTTGACTGAGGCTGGGTTTGCCATACCGACCGTTGCTGCAGCGGCCGGGGTTTCGGCAACTGAAGGTGTTGCCGGTGCGGTGGTGGTCTGGACCGCGACCGGCGTCTGCGGCTGCGTGCATCCTGCGATGAGAAGTCCTGCGATGATACAGGCTCCCATAATTACAAAAATACCTTTTCTGGACATCATAATCAATCCACGATAAGGTTTGCATACACGGGATAAAAAAGATGGGTTTTCCCGCGGATTATTTCATCCCTGTAGACACTGTTGCCTGCTTCATCTGCACGACATACTCCTTAAGTTTCTGTTCCATGATTTCAGGCTCATCGAGATGCTGCCCGATGATATCCACAATCGCGCTGCCGACAATCACGCCATCGGCGCCGGCGGCAGCACACGTTGCTGCATGGTCGGGTGTCGATATGCCAAAACCGAGCGCCAGCGGGAGATCCGTGTGCCTGCGGACCCGGTGCAGGAGGTCGATGGCCCCGGAGGAGACCTCGGCCCTCACGCCCGTCACTCCGAGCACGGAGACGAGGTAGAGATACCCGCGTGCCGGTGCTGCGATCTTCCGGATCCGTTCATCGCTGGTTGTCTGGGTGATGAGGAATATGGGATCGATGCCATACCGGGCGGCAATCATTATGACCTCTTCGGACTCTTCAACCGGCATGTCAGCAACGAGGATGCCGTCTACACCCGCTTCGCGGGCCTCCCGATAGAATCGTTCGATACCCCGTCGGTATACGATATTGTAGTATGTCAGGAAGACAATCGGGACCTCGGAATATGCCCGGATCTCTTTTACCAGCCGGAAGATCGTATCCGGGGTCGTGCCGGCTGCCAGTGCCCGGTCATCGGCCCGCTGGATGGTGGGCCCGTCGGCAACCGGGTCCGAGAACGGCACACCAAGTTCGAGGATATCGGTTCCTCCGTCAATGAGTGCCTTTGCAATCCGGAGGGATGTAGCTGTGTCGGGATCCCCGGCAACCGTAAACCCGATGAACGCCGTCTTTCCGGGTTTCTTGAACACGTTCCCGATCCGGCTCATACAGCACACCCCTGCATCCGTGCCACTTCTGCCACATCCTTGTCCCCCCGGCCGGAGAGGTTGATCACAACAATATCGTCCCGGTCGAACCGGTCCCGGTTTGTCATCACGTACGCGAGGGCATGGGCCGATTCGAGCGCCGGAATGATCCCCTCTGTCCGTGAAAGGAACCTGAACGCATCGAGCACCTCCGGGTCATTGGCCGCAGCATACGTCACCCGGTGACTGTCTTTCAGCATCGAGTGTTCGGGGCCAACGCCCGGGTAGTCAAGCCCTGCCGAGATGCTGTGGGTGGGCAGCACCTGCCCGTTCTGATCCTGCAAGAGATACGAAAGGGCACCATGCAGAACGCCCGGTTCTCCAGCGCTCAGTGTGGCCGAATGCTCACCGGTCTCGATTCCTTTACCCCCGGCCTCAACACCAATCAGTTCCACATCGTCGTTGACGAACGGGTAAAAAATGCCCATGGCATTCGATCCGCCCCCTACGCAGGCAACGATCGTATCCGGCAGCCTCCCCTCTTTCTTCATCACCTGTTCACGGGTCTCTCTCCCGATGACTGACTGGAAATCCCGCACCATCATGGGATACGGGTGCGGTCCGACGACCGAGCCGATCAGGTAATAGGTGTCCTGCACATTCGCCGCCCAGTCGCGGAGCGCCTCGTTGGTCGCATCCTTGAGGGTGCGTGTCCCGGAGGTAACCGGGATCACTTTTGCACCCATCAGTTCCATCCGGAAGACATTGAGCGCCTGACGCTTCGTATCAACCTCCCCCATGTAGACCTCGACCGGCATACCGAAGGCTGCCCCGATGATCGCGGTGGCGACGCCATGCTGGCCGGCACCGGTCTCGGCGATCAGCCTTTTTTTACCCATGCGTTTTGCGAGGAGCGCCTGTCCGAGCGTGTTGTTCAGTTTGTGCGAACCGCCATGCACGAGATCCTCCCGCTTGAGGTAGATTCTGCACCCGAGATCCCGTGACGCGTTCGGGCAGAACGTGAGGGGGGTCTCCCTGCCGGCATATTCCTTCTGGAGTGCGGTGAGGTCGGCAGCGAATGCCTTGTCTTCCTGGGTATTCTCATACGCGTCTTCGAGTTCAATAAGCGCGTTCATCAATGTCTCTGAAACGTATTGGCCTCCATAATCGCCGTATCGTCCTTTCTTTGTCATGTCAAACACTCCTGCTTGCGGTGATAAACGCCTGTATTTTCCCGTGGTCTTTGATACCCGGTGAAACCTCGATCCCGCTTGCCACATCCACCGCATATGGCTGGACCTCACGGATCGCTCTGCCGACATTCTCCGGTGTCAACCCTCCGGCGAGGATGACCGGTACCCGCGACCGCGTCACGGCTTCCCTTGCGTGATCCATGTCAAACAATTTACCTCCCCCGTGACTTTCATCCACGATCACAGCAGCGCAGTCCTCCGGCAGCGGATCGCCCCGGGCAATCACGCGGATAATTTTTGGGCCAGGTGGCCTGTCGAAAACGAACGGGTGGAAGATCTGGATTGCGGAAGGATGCAGCGCAATGATCTGCGCCAGATCTCTCTCCGATTGCGTATGAGTTACGGCTACTGTTGTGGTAAATGGTCCGACTGCGTGGAAGATCTCCCGTGCCCGTTCGGGTCTGACAGATCGTTTCGAGTCGCTGAAGAGCACGACCCCGATTGCATCAGCCCCCTCATCTTCTGCATACCGTGCGTCCTCCGGCCTTGTGATCCCACAGATCTTTATGCGCATACGAACTCCTCCAGTTTCTTTCCCGGTTGTTCATGAGCCATGATCGATGAGCCGATCAGGAACGCATCGCAGTAGTTCCGCATCTCCCGTACATCATCGGCAGACTGCATACCGCTTTCGGATACGATCAACCTGCCCCTGGGCCGGATACGCTCCGACAGCAGCCTTGTGGTCGATCGATCGATGGTCATCGTTGACAGGTCCCGGTTGTTGATGCCGATGAGAAGGGCCTCTGTGTCAAGTGCAGATTCGGCCTCAACCGCGTTGTGGATCTCGATCAGTGGTTCAAGATGATAGTCCATGGCGAGATCGACAAATGCGGGCAGTTTTTCCCCCAGTACTGCTGCTATCAGGAGTACCGCGTCTGCCCCGAGCGCTTTCGATTCTGCGATCTGGCGTTCGTCAATGATGAAATCCTTGCGGAGCACCGGAATGTCCACTGCCGTCTTCACCCGTGCGATATCAAGTCCCGTTCCCCCGAAGAAGTACGGTTCGGTGAGCACCGAGAGGGCAACACACCCGGCTCCTACGAGAACGCCGGCCATCTGGGCCATGTCCACATTGCGGCGGATGATGCCTCCGCTGGGAGATGCACATTTGATCTCTGCGATCACTGCGTTTTTCCCGTTCCTGCCCCGTATTGCCCCGGAGAGGCTCGGGTGTTCCGTTGAGGATGGTTCCGGGAATGTTGACGGGAGCTGTGCCACCCGTTTTTCCGTCCTGCGGACGATATCGTCAAGGATCATGCTGCACTCCTCGTTGCCTCAATGAGCGCATCCAGCCGTGCGAGGGCATTTCCCGAATCGATAGAGGATACTGCCTGGGCGATCCCCTCATGAAGATCCTGTGACTGTCCCCCCACGTAGATCGCAGCGCCTGCATTCATCAGCACGATGTCCCGACCCGCACCCCGTTCGCCACCAAGGATTTCCCGGACGATGCGGGCATTGGTTGCCGCATCGCCCCCTGCAAGATCGGTGAGTTGTGCCGGGGCAATGCCATAGGTTTCGCAGTTCATCGTGTATGTGTTGATCGCATCAGCAACAAGTTCCGATACCACCGTCTCCCCGGTTGTTGTGATCTCGTCAAGACCTTCCCCGTGGACCACCATGGCCCGGGAGAGCCCGAGCAGCTGGAGAACTTCCGCCAATGTGCGGGTCAGGTCAGGGTGATAGACTCCCAGTACCTGTGCCTGAGCACCAGCAGGGTTTGCGAGCGGGCCTAGGATGTTGAAGACGGTCCGGCAGCCGATCTCCTGGCGGGCTGCCATCACGTGGCGCGTGGCCGGGTGATGGAGCGGCGCAAACAGGAATGCGATACCCACCTCTTCAACGATCCGGGCCTGGGTCTGCGGATCAGCAGAGATATTCACGCCCAGCGCGGAGAGGACATCCGCTGAACCGCAGGTACTGCTCACGCTTCGGTTGCCATGCTTGACGACCGGTATCCCGGCACCTGCGGCAACGAATGCGGCAGTCGTACTGATGTTGAACGTATGCATGCCATCGCCACCGGTACCGCAGGTATCGACCAGCATCCCGTTTGTGATCGGCCTGACCGCGACCGCATGACGGCGCATGATCCGGGCGAATGCCGCGATCTCTTGCGGGCTCTCACCTTTCATCTGAAGTGCAACAAGGAATGCTCCTATCTGGGCCTGGGTTGCCTCCCCCTCCATGATAGTATTCATGATACTGGCCGCTTCGTCCCCGTTCAGGTTCTCATGGTTCGTCACCCGCCGGATAGCATCCCTGAATATCATGCTGCCACTCCCGGTCGTTCAAGGAAATTCCTGATGATGCGGTCGCCTTCTTGCGACAGGATGCTCTCCGGGTGAAACTGCACGCCCTCGATTGGGTATGTGCGGTGCCGGACTCCCATGATGTACCCGTCATCCATACTGGTTGCCGTAACTTCCAGTTCGTCGGGTAATGATTCCCTGCGGGCGATGAGGGAATGGTATCGCGTGGCGGTAAATGGTGATGGAATCCCGCTAAAGATGTGGGTTCCGTTATGGCGGATGCCGGAGGTCTTCCCGTGCATCAGGTGGGGTGCCCGGATCACCTCTCCCCCGTATGCCGTGCAGATGGCCTGGTGACCAAGACAGACTCCGAGCGTGGGAATATTGCGGCTCAGCGTTTCCAGTACCTCGAGGCAGATCCCGGCATCGTGGGGTGTCCCGGGGCCGGGTGAAAGAATGATCCGATCACAGCCGGTTTTCTGAATCACATCAAGCGGGGTATCGCAGGGAAGAACGAGCGTTTCTGCACCCTGTTTTCCCACCTGCTGGTACAGGTTGAACGTGAAACTGTCGTAACAGTCGATGATCAGCACTTTCATAGACAAGCACCCGACTGCTCGATTGCCCGGATCATCGCCGCCGCTTTGTTCTCGGTCTCGATCCACTCGTTCTCCGGCATGGAATCCGCCACGATTCCCGCCCCCACCTGGACCGATGCCCGGCCATTCCGTACCAGAATAGTCCTGATGGCAATGGCAAAATCGAGGTTCCGGTCAAAACCAATGTACCCGACTGCACCGGCATACAGCCCCCTCCGATGAGGTTCCTGCTCGCTGATGATCTGCATGGCGCGGATCTTGGGTGCGCCTGAGACCGTACCCGCCGGGAAACCGGACTTGCATGCATCATAGCAGTCAAGGTTGTCCTTCAGGGTTCCGTTTACTGTTGAGACAATATGCTGGACATGGGAGAACTTCTCAATTCCCATGAACTCGCTGACATCAACGGAACCAAACCTGCACACCCGGCCGAGATCGTTGCGTGCAAGGTCGACGAGCATAGTGTGCTCGGCTCGCTCCTTCTCGTCCCGGAGCAGATCCTCAGCCAGCTGGTGGTCTTCCTCATCGGTACGACCCCGTGGGCGTGTGCCGGCAATCGGGACTGTAGTAACGCGGCGCTTCTCGACCCTCACTAGCATCTCCGGGCTTGCCCCGATCACCTGCTCATCCCCGAAATCAAGGTAATACATGTAGGGGCTCGGGTTGATCTCCCGGAGCGTGGCATAGATGGCGAATGGATCATTGCTCACGGGGTATTCAAGGCGCCGCGAAATCACGGCCTGAAAGATATCCCCGGCAACAATATGTTCCCGGACGTTCCTGACCGCCTGCTGGAATGCCTGTTGTGTTTTTTCTGATGCAGCAGCCCGGGCCGGGGTGGAAATTCCGTGGCAGGGGGTCTCCCTGCTGGTGCGGCTCAGCCCCGCGAGACGGGCGGCAAGAACGTGGATCTTCTCCGCACTCGCCCGGTACTCCTCTGCCGGATCAGAATCATACGTCAGGAACGGGCTTGAGAAGATGTAAATCTTCCCATCCCGGTGATCCATAATGATACAATCCTTGGTGAGCATGAAACAGGCATCGTGCCCCCCAGCATCATGTGATTCCGGAATCTTTTTCGGATCTTCTGAGATCTTGCCAAACAGGGAATAGACACAGTCGTAGGCAAAATACCCGACCATCCCCCCGAAAAACCGTGGAGCCCTGACATTGATATAATGAAAGCGGGAGAGAATTGACTTGATCTGATCGACAGGATTGGAACCTTCGGGATCTCTGGCAATGGAGACATAAGGCTCGCGGCCCCGCGTCTCAACCGTTTTACCCACAGAAACGATCAGATCCGGGTCGATCCCGATAAACGAGTACCGGGCAAGTTTCTCACTTCCTTCCATGGATTCCAGCAGGAATCCGCACCCTGTTCTCAGTGCCTCATATACATCGAGAGGGGAGATATCCGGGAGCGGCAGCTCGGTGCACAGCGGCAGGATGAGGGGTTTTGGCTGGGTTGCTGCCATTGAGATGAACTCGTCTTGTCCAAGGTTGAGTTTTGGTGTGGGTGTCATAGTGTGTAATTTGATCACCGGCAGGCGGAATGCCCCTGCCGGAATTCACGTGATGACTGACTCCTGCCCGAATCTGGTTGCAGGTGTAGCGATGAGCATCTGGAATACAGGTTAATTTTGTACATATTTATACATTATTGTACTAAAATGATGCTTGATGCTTTGAGTAGTACCCCTTGTGCCGGACAATCCTGTCACAATACCGTGGCCGTTTCCGATGTCAAACACTCAAATAGCACGCCCGACAATACTCATACAACATCTTAAAAGAGGTAGGAATCAGCATGCGCTGTCGTAACAGATCCTTCGGATGGGTATTTGCCACACGGATGATCGGGATCATCACTCTTCTGATCGCGATCGTTCTTGTGAATATCCTGACACATTATATAGCAAACGGGATCTTCCAGTCGGGAGTTTCCTTTATCAACGAAAACTTTTGGCTCCTGATGCTGATTGCCGTCATCATGTTTGTCGGGGCTCTCTTTGCAGCATTTCCGTTTCCCTTCAACCTTCCGGCACCGATTATCCGGGCATTTGGCAGTGTCTTCTGTATTGCATTTATCCTGGCGGTATTAACATGGGTGGACGGGATTGCGTCAACACACTTGTACTCGATGTTCTGGGTCCTCTCGTTCATCCTCGTCCCGCTGGTATTCTTAATCGTACTTGCCAGCGGATATTTCGAGATCCTGCGTGAGATCTGGTGGCACCCGCCAATGGACATTTCGGGTGAACCGCAGGAGTCGGCAGGTACGGAAACAGGATCTGGCGTACCGTCGGGACCGCCCGGCGGGGATGCGAAATCCTGGGAGGAGATCAGCAGTGAGTTCCGCATGATGCTGTACGATCTTATCCACCGGTTCCGTCAGGAAATTAAAAGAAAACCCTGATTCCCCAAATGCCGGGAATACTCATTACCAGTCCGGGTTTTCTGACTGGAACTTCCGCTCTTTTTCTTCGAGTTCTTCTGCACTCAGGTGCGCGGGCATACAGATACAGCGATGCTCAATAAACACTCCTCCCTTAAACGTACCCTGCGATTCCCCCTCGCGGCAAGCCCCGAATGTATTGGTATCGCAGTCATGGTAAACCCGGGGAAGATTCTCTTGTAATGCACATTCTTTTGCCTCGCTCCACGATGCTGCCATATGCGAAGAATGGACGGGATGGTTCATGATGCTATCGGAACTGCACGGTGGCGCATGGAATGATCTCGTCACGGGATGATCTCGCACCCGTTGAACTTCTCATGCGTAAAATCCTGCATCGTTACGGTGCCTGCCTCGATCAGGGACCGGATCCGGGGAAGTGCCCCGGTGAGTGCATCATGGAGGTTCTCCACCGTTTTACAGACAAGGCCACGCTCCTGGTCGCTCCATGGCTGGGTGATGTTGGAGTACAGGCACCGGCCTCCGCAGAATGAGCGGATTCGGCACGTCGTGCATTCTCCATGGACATCGATGGAAGCGAGCCTCGTGGGATCAGAGGTCCGGATATGCCCGACATAGTACTTTTTCATACCGATCATCACCGGGCAGGGGGCGATATTGCCGTCGGTCATGATACTGTAGTTCGCATATCCCGACCCGCACCGGAGCCGGCTTGGCCGTCCCAGCAGCAGATCCTCCATCGGGTCAAGAAACGGGTACCACCGGAGTACTTTTCCTGTCGACGCCATGTGATCCACCCAGTCCCGGACAAGTGTGCGGATACCCGGATTGTACTGGTTTTTTGTCCAGTCTGCAAAGGCCCGCTTTGAAAAATCTCCGGCAAAATTCGCGTCCAGCTGCCAGTGGATGGATGAGAACGGGTAATCCGGATTCTCCCCAAGCCAGTGAACCGCATCGACAATATCTGTCTTCTCCGTTACGGTCATGCGGGCGATCAGTTCACCAGTATACCCGTTTTTCCGGATTCTTTTCACCTGTGTCATCACCCGGTCGTATACCCCTGCCCCCCGGCAACTGTCCGTCAGTTCCCGTCTCCCGTCAAGGGAAACAAGGATCGTTGTGAAGCGGCTGACCGTGTCGGGAGATAGCTTGTCCAGCAACAGGCCGTTAGTCTGCATCATGAACCGCGACACGGGCGCCTCCTGTACGATTCGTTCGACCAGATCGGCCCGCAGGAGTGGCTCTCCCCCATAAAACGTGAGGGTGGGTGCGGGATCTTTTTTCAGGAACGCGTAGAGGTCCGGCAGATCGATCGCAAGTTCAACGGGAATATGCTCATCGATCTCCACGGCACGCTCGGCCTCGCTCTCCTCAAGGTCGAGGAATGCCTTGGCCCGGCAATAATCACAGCAGAGGTTACAGTCATCGGTGAGGATGAGGTGGAAGTACATATAAATGCCAGTACCTATGTGAGAAGGATGACGATAAATTTAGGCCGCCAACTTTTGTCCACCTCTTGCAGGTTTCCTGTCGCAACCTATATTATCGTCCTCCAGTAATTCTCTCTCATGCCCGCGGGACCGCTTTTTTCACCGGATATCGAGACGATGGGTCGGGGAGACCTTGATGCCCTTATTGATGACCGGGTCCGGTATACAGTGCAGTATGCAGCTGAACATTCCCCATTTTACCGGCACTGGTTCCGGGAGAACCGGATTGATCCTGCAGCCATCCGCATCCATGAAGACCTGCTGGAACTCCCGATCATCTCCGGCAAAACCATCCGGGAGCACCAGCCCCCGGTAACCCCGGAATTTGAGTTCCTGTCCGCGGACTGGAGCAATATCTTCTCGATCCAGGAGACCAGCGGTACGAGCGGCACCCCTAAAGGGTTCTTCCTGACATGGGATGACTGGAAACGGTACGCTGAGAAGTATGCCCGCAGTTTTGTGTCCCAGGGTTTTTCTCCACGCGACCGTATCGTGGTCTGTGCATCGTATGGCATGAATGTGGGTGCAAACACAATGACGATCGCTGCCCGGAATATCGGGATGGGCATCATTCCGATGGGCAAGTGCTCGTTTGATTCACGGATCCTGAAGAATTACCGGCCTACTGCCATCGTGGGAAGTGTCTTCAAACTGCTCCGGTTGTGGCGGCGGCTGAAGGCCGAAGGTGTCCGGCCGGGCGAGATCGCCATTGACAAACTGGTGGCCGGGGGTGAGAGTTTTGCTGATGCGTCCCGCCGCTACCTTGCAGAGCAGTGGGGGTGCCCGGTGTACAATACCTATGGTAGTACTGAAGGTACTATGTGTGGAGAGTGCACAGAATTAGCCGGACTCCATGTACCGGAAGATCTGGTGCATCTG
>Ga0265297_10009022_pt1 | contig 13068 bp, 18 predicted proteins | sample Munlanlwell13791_FD_192502 | JGI IMG/M metagenome (GOLD analysis project Ga0265297, IMG submission 192502) | Leachate microbial communities from a municipal landfill in Southern Ontario, Canada - Leachate well 137-91 | ecosystem: Engineered > Solid waste > Landfill > Unclassified | place...
GATCTTGTGGGAGAGGGGCCTTATACTTTCATCGGGTTTTTCTGTAATGATGCCCGGCAACTACACCCCATTATACGGCGCCATAGACGAGGATAGGCAGAAGAAGATGTTCGAGGCTGAAAAGGTCAAGGTGAAAGAGATCGCCTCGCATCTCTGCCGGAAGGAGACAGGTCTTTTTGAGGAGGCCCCGAGAGCGCCGAATTTAGCGCTTTATATTTTATTGTATCGCGGAGGATCGGCCCGTATACGCAAGGGCGATGCCGATTTCTGGATTACGGAAAAATGCACCAGGTGCGGATTATGCGCTAAGATATGTCCTGTTGGAAATATCGAAATGGCGGACGGTTTCCCTGAATGGATGCATCATTGCGAACATTGTATGGGGTGTTTGCAGTGGTGTCCGGTCGAAGCTATCCAATACAAGAAAAATACAGTTGGCAGGAAACGCTACCGCCATCCGGGTGTAACGGCGCAGGATATCATGCTGTAATGTGGATATCTGAGGCGATATTCGGATGGTGCCTAAGAGAAGGAGGTAATTATGGAAGAGAAACAGATAGGTGCGGTTGATCATTTTTTCAGTAATATCAGTGTCGGCATGATAAAACTGACGGACGAACTCAAGGTTGGCGAAAAGATACGCGTGAAAGGGAAGGCATGCGACTTCACCCAGGAAGTCTCCTCTATGCAGATCGACCGCGTTGCGGCGCAATCGGCCAAGGCGGGAGACCTTATAAGCCTAAAGGTCGATCAAAAGGTCCGCCAAGGAGACGCGGTTTATAAAGTTGTTTAAAAAATAGGCCTACTCTCTAAGATGATTAATAAGACGATAGCAATCTTCGCAATGTTAACGATGATATGCTTCGAGGTTTACGCTGAGGATAAAAAACCAAAGGATCTGGACCTGGTAACGGATGCCGTGGCAGCGGTCTTCAAAAAGACAGGAGCGTTATTGGCCGGTGAGTTAGAAGTAACCATGTCGCAAGATGACGAAAAGTATAGATCTAAAAATGAATATACCCATAATGTGCTCGGTCAAAAAGTTCCAAGAGCTACCGCATCACAGTCCGGATCCTCACTGCACAGCGAATAACATTTTAATTTAACAGAACTATGGCTTTATATTTAAAGCGTTATAACCAATTAATGTTAATCCATAAAAAAGTAAGATATGGTATATTGACGCTTAGTTTTTAAAGGGTATACTTATACTAAGACATAGAGCGTAAGGTGTGTCTATTTTTTTAGCCACTTAATGAATACCTTTATAAAGAGAAGGATCCTGTATGGCGCGCCTGATCAGGTCCATAAAGAATAATATTTTCATGATAGGTTTTATAGTCTTCTTCCTTTTGTGTCTGTCCGTCATCTGCCGTTCATAGCCTCCTTCACGAGTATCCGCAGCCTTCAAACGCTTTGGCGCTTTTTAATATACCAAATATTTCTTGAAAAAATCGCCTTCTTGTATTATTATAATTAGCATAAATAGAAAGAGGGCGGGATGAACTTTAAAACAGATCGACCCTGTGTGCAGGCAATTCTTTATTGTAAGGAATTGCTTTTTTATTTAAACCATAAAAGGAGATAGAGATGCCAAAAAAGAATACGAGAAGGATGAAGAGGCTTGCTATGAGAAAACGCAAAAGAAGATCTATGAGGAAATAGTTATAGGCATGTAGATTTCCGGATATGTCAATAAAAGATGTCTCAGGTTTTCAGTATTATTTTAATAATGCAGATGGTCGAACCGGGAAATGGGGGCAGTATTTATGGAAGAGATGCGAGGGGCTGAACCTTTCGTTAATCCATGGTTGAATCGTTATGCGTTTGGTGTTATCAAGTCTATCTTTATAAGCATAAAACAGATCTTGTTCAAACCCGGCATGTTTTTTCTTAGCCTGCGCGATAATCATCCCATAGGCGACGCCTTCAAGTTCTATTTTGTTTTCATTATTACAGAATTGGTCGTGATAGGTGCGCTATTCGCCGCGCTCAACCCAAAATTAACTATGCTCGCAGTCTCTTCGCTCCGTCTACTGGCGACGCCTTCCTTCATTATCACCGTAATAATTATGATGCCGGTCATGTTTGTAGGTATGGCCATAGGGCTTTTTATAACATCAGGTATAAGCCATCTGTTTGTTTTGCTTTTTAGGGGCTCGGGCGGTTATGATGGGACATTCAGCGTAATTTCATACGGAGCCGCTACGCAGATGCTCTTCTTCTTTATAGTGCCGCTTGGGTTTGGCATGATAAAGTCGATCAGCCTTTTTACCATATTGTTATTGGCGCTATTCCTTGTCTATCTTTTGGTCGCTGTCATATGGAGTTGTGCGGTCCAGATCATCGGTTATAGGGCGATCCATAGCGTCGGTACCGCGAGGGCGATCTGCATATTTTTAGCACCTTCCATACTAGGCATGCTGTTAAATACCGTACCGCTCGTAAGCAGCGTCGGTAAACTTGGCAAGCTTGGATTCGATATGGACAAGATAAAGATGAGAGGAATCGTCTTTCCGAAACAGACGGTCAGTATAAAAGAAAAAGACGGGAACGTGGTCGTGAAGGGGGCCGGGGAAGGCCAAATAAATTGGATCTACGATTTAGACGCTGCGTTAAGGGAGGCTGCCGCCAGGAATACGGTTGTCATGGCGGATTTCTATACGGATTGGTGTGGATGGTGTAAAAAGTTGGATCAGGATACTTATAAGGATCCTGCCGTTGCGCATGTTGCGAGAAGCTTTGTATCGGTAAAGATAAATGGCGATAAGGATGCGCCGTTAGCGCGTAAATATAATGTCACCGGATATCCCACCATAATATTTATTAATGCCGACGGTACGGAAGATAAGCGCATAGTCGGGTACGTGAAGCCGGTACCGCTCATAACAACGATGACCGATGTAATGAAGAGGAAGAATATATCCATCGCGGGAAGCCACTATAATTCCGCCGCCGACGCGGGAGCCTACGTGGCCCAGAAGGCGAGCGGATTATTGGCAGGGAACTTCAAATTGGGAGGCATCGCTTACAGTAAGGATGGGTGGAAGGCGATAATAAATGATGAGTTCGTAAGGATCGGAGATCCTGTAGGGGCTTTTACGGTACTTAGCATTACTAAGGATGCGGTCACATTACAGGATAAGGGCGGCAGGAAGATAGTTTTGACGCAGGAAGGGGTTTGACCCGGCTGCCGGTCGTTAGCGGTTCTTGAAAAAAGGAGAGTTCTATAAAATGGGAAGGTTCAACTCTTTAATCGCGTTATCCATAGTGATTTGTTTAGCGGCCACCTGCGGTATTGCGTTTTTTTGCGGTAGCGTTTCTGGCGAAGATGGCGTTATGGTTTTTGAGGGCAAGGTAGTTTCCGTTGATAGAGGTAAGTCTGTCTTGACTGTAGCCGGTACGTCAACAATGTCATTCCCAATAAAAGGAGATACCGAGATTAGAAAAGATATATACGATATAGAGCTTTCCGATATCGCGGTTGGTGATTATGTGAATGTGGAATATAGCGCAGATAAAACCGGTGGCATCGAAGTTTCGGCTATTACGGTTGAATATGGTAAAAGCTGATATCTATTGATTTATATTTGTAAATAGATAGAACGGGGGGATAAATGCCTAAAAAGATACTTATAATAGATGATGAGCCGGATTCGGTTGAGGTGTTGAAGGAGAGGCTCTTAGCTAATAATTATGATGTATTATATGCGTATAACAGCAAAACTGGGATCGAGAAAGCTATTTTACAGAAGCCCGACCTTATCATACTTGACATACTTTTGCCTGGAACCAACGGTATGGAAGTTTGTCAGCGCCTCAAGGAAAATCCTAAAACCAAGGATATCCCCATTATATTCTTAACCTCGTTGACCAATGATGATGTGGTGCGCGAAGGGTTGGAAAAAGGAGCTTGTTATTTTGTCAGCAAACCGTATGATCCGCAAGGGCTTCTATTTGAAATAAATATGATTTTGAAGAAGAGCCGCATATAACAAATATTGGCCTTGGCAGTGTTGGTCTCGCAAAATAAGATGCGCATGCGCCATAGCGGCTAGCGTTTAACGGATAGTAAAAATAAAAGGATAGGAGCGGATAATGAGGAAGTTGTTGGCATCGCTAATGGTTGTTCTGTTTGTTATGAGTTTAACAGCATGCGCTTATTGTGACAGCAAGGAGAACGGCCCGATGAGGAAGCTGGGCAGGGGGGGTTCTAACTGTGTTACGTTTCCGTGCGAGATCCCGAATCGTATGAATATTGCTACCAAGCGTTTTGGATCAGCGATGGGGCTGGGGTATGGTTTTTTTGAAGGCATAGCGATGATGGTATTTAGGCTTGGCCTGGGAATGTATGAAGTGGCCACTTTCCCTATACCGAATCCCGAAGGATACGGGCCCATATTGGATGATCCGGAATTTTTTACAATGCAATCTTCGAATGATAAAGGTCCGGATAATGAAGAAGATGCTTCCGGTGCCGCGAACTCTGCGAAGACGGTGGAAAAATAGCAGCCGAAGATGCGCGCGTTTAAAACCAGAACGGCTAGAGATGCTTGGCGAGCAAGAGCAAAAAAGACTTGTCCATGATTCTATAAAACAGTCTGAACGGGTCATTGATGACGGATGGGATGACGGCGATCCGACGTTTATAGTAGGTGAACTTAAGCGCATATTTAATTCGATGGCGAATAAGATGGGATGGCCCGTCGAAGACGAGGTTTCGAATAAACTGAAAGAGGTCCGCGGCATATATAGCCCGAACCGTAAGGGCCTGGATTCTATGCGCGAGTGGCTGGCTCGGACGGAAAAGGAATGGCTGGATAAGATATCGCCGACAGATTACGGTCGCAACGGGTGGAAAGAGTTGTGGCGGTGATGGATAGTCTGAGGAGATGTATACCATACGGATTATTATTTGGGATGTTATGCGAGTGATTGAGCCGATCTTCTGACGTGTCGGATATTTTTTTATTTGAAAGCAGCATAATATAAGGAAGATATTATCGATGAAATTGATCGGAAACCTGTTGTGCAGGAGAAGATATAAGGTGCAGTATCGATTCAAGAGGTGGCTGAAGAAGGTGTTCGGCAGAAAGCGAACAGGATAATCTTGAGAGGCGGTCTATGCTGGGAAAATATAGTGCCAGAATCACGGCGAAAGTGATCGTAACCGGCGGCATACTGCTTCTGTCTGTGCTATTGATTTACGCGTATGCAGAAGGTGATATAGAGGACCTCAAGGATTTTCGATATTGGGATAACGGCAAGGTGAAAGACTGCACTGTTTATGACAGCCAGGGCCGTTTAAAGGCAAAGGCCTTCTGCAGACATGATGGGACAGTCGAAAAAGTCGAGAAGTATGATATATACGGCAATAAGGCAGAGGAGGCGTTGTATGATCAGAACGGCAGGCTTAAGACTGGGATCGATGGCTGGGCCGCCGCTAGGTGGTGGTATGATGGAAGAAATCTTATCTCGCAGATATCTTATGATGAGTACGGGAAACCCATAGAACGGAAACAGTATAGCGATTCAGGGAAGCTTGTCTTTCGGCAATACCGGGACGATATCAAGACAGAGCCGTATGAAGAGGCCAGCATGGCGCTGTTGCTTGGAAGCCAAAACGTAAAATATTATGATTCTGGCGGCAGGCTTGATGATTTTGCGAATATAGTGCGCGAGTAAAATATCTTTATTTATATTTTTACGATATAATAAAAAATCCAGGAAGTAAACTAGGGGGGGTGTGCGATGCTGAGGATGAAGGGTATGATTTTAGCTGCAACATGTCTTGCGATTATTCTTTGCATAGGGTATGCCGCAGCAGCCGATTATAATCTTAAAGGCGAGGAAGGGCAAACGCTTGAAGGCAATATAGCCTCTATCCTGCCCGCAGATCTTGTTAGGCCAAATGCTAAAGTTGTTATAAGTGTTGAAAATGGCCAGAACGTTACATTCGAGGTCAAGCCGCTCGCAGTTATTTATAATGGCGCAGATGGCAGGATCATGAGTCTCACCGAATTAACGGTCGGACAGATGGTGAAGATCAATTATACGGCAAAGGGCGGATCTATGCAGATAACGGCTATTAAAGTGCCGGCATCCGCGAGAGATACCGGTGTATCGGAACAACCCGAGCAGGTGAAGTGATTTTACCGTCTCGGACATTAACGGCGGGAGGCGCTTCAAATGGATCTTAAAAAGTTATTTTTTATCGTGTCGGTAATATATCTTATTTTTTCTTTCTGCATATGCATAAACTATGCAATGGCGGCCGAAGATCAAAAAAAACCGGACCTGATCATAGTGAAGGACTTTAAGATACTTCCAGAAAATCCGACCACCGAGGACGAGTTGAGATTGGACAGCGTAAGATATAAGAACATAAGCCAAACATATGTTCCCGACGGCACTGAAATAACATTTGCCTGTAAAGTCTACGGTAAGGACGGGGGCTTGCTAAAGACATGTGAAAATTTTTCCTACTCCTATTTTGGCATTGGCCCGGGAGCCGAAACCCCGGCGTTTCCATATGCAATAGGAACGCTTAAGGCCGGGGAGTACAGGGTAGATTTGGTATGTGATGTTTTTAATGTGTTGGAGGAGAGCGATAAAGCCAATAATGTTGCATCTGCTTATATAACCGTAACTGAAAAGAATGCGAAGTAGTCAGTATTGGCAGTAGCGTGAAAAATATATAAAATTTTGTAAAAAGGGAGGTGATAACATGAAAAATATGCCATACCTTTTAGCCGCTATAGCAGCGGTCGTCCTGATCTTGGCGGCGCTAGGAAAATTGATCGGCGACCCTCATGTGGCTTTTGGCTTTGCTGTTCAGAACGTGGTGTTGGCCGCCAACACACTGTTGTCGTTGGCAATACTCTGTAAATTATTTGAAAAAAAATAACGTATTATGAGGTGGGGCTTTACGTAAGCCCCACCATTCATTACTGCGGAGAGAGTCTTGTGCCAAAAAAAATATTGATAGTGGATGACGAAGAAGGTGTCGTCAGTTTTCTTAGCTTCGCTCTTACCAAGGCTGGATATGATACGATATCCGCATTTGATGGGAAGGAGGGGTTCGAGAAGGCGAGAGACATAAAGCCGGATCTTATTATTTTAGATCTCATGCTCCCAAAAGTGGATGGATACTGGGTATGCGATCTTTTGAAAAAGGATAAGAGGTATTCCGGCACCCGCATAATCATGATCACCGCTAAAGCTGATGAGGAAGCCATAGAGCTGGCCAATAAATGCGGGGCGGACGGATATATCCTGAAGCCCTTTAAACTAGACGATGTTTTAAATAAGGTAAAAGATATGCTGAAGGATGTCGAGCGATAACATGATGGATTTTTATATAGAGAACAAGATCTATTATCATGATACGGATTCAGGCGGGGTTATGTATTATGGGTCATATCTTGAGCACCTCGAGGAAGGTCGGTCAGGATATTGTGCATATAAGGGCGTTGACCTTCTTGATCTGAGCAGGGCGGGCCTGATCTTTCCGGCCGTTCACCTAGAGATAGATTATAAGAATCCGGCCAGATACGGAGATGTGATAAGAATATTTACCGATACGGACAAGATCGGGAATGCCTCCATCTCATTTATCCAAGAGATAAGGAGGGGTGAAATAAGTTTAGCCAAGGCCAAGACAGTCTGGGCTTGCGTCGGTATAGATATGAGACCAAAAAGGGTTCCGGAGGATGTCAAGAAAGCCCTATTGTCCGGCCGGACAGAATCAAGGCCATGAATAGATCTGTATAGATACCTATTCGGGCGCGTATCGCTTATTGAGCAGTAACGTATTATCGGGATCTTCAGGAGATTGGCATGATAAAAAAAGAAAAACTGACTAAAAATATCGGCGAAGTTCTAATTGAAAATAAAATAATAAGTAAAGAGGTCTTGGCCAAGGCCCTCCAGTATCAAGCCGTGAATGGCGGTAACCTGACGCAGTTTTTGGTGCACGAGGGGTACATAAAAGAAGAGGATATAGTAAAATGCATCTCTTCGCAGTTCGGATATCCGTATCTTCCGCTTGCGGCCTATGATGTACCGCGTTCCGTTTTGAAGACGGTGCCCTCTTATTTAGCTGAAAAATATTGGTTGGTGCCGATAGATAAGATAGGAAATCTGCTCACGGTGGTCATGGCCAATCCGCTTGATGTTGAAGCCGTAAGTGCGATCGAAAAGGAGACGGGGTGTAATGTTCAGCCGTTCGTCGGGATGCGTTCCGACATAGCAAAAGCTATAGAGCGCCTATATAATATCACGATGGATGACAGGCTTTTCAAGAAAGACAAGAAAGATGCTCCTCTAGTGCTCGAATCTTTAAAGGCTCCTGGGTTGGAGAACAGGAGGGCCTTGAGGATAAGATCGAAGATCGGGATACATTTTACGCAGCCGGGCGCAAAGGATATGGCCGGTTACAAGGACGCCGAGACCAAAGACGTTTCCAGGTATGGTTTCCTGTTCGAGTCACCTAATATATTGCCCGTCGGCTCCTACTTAATGATGAAGGTGGACCTTCCCGATAGCATAAGCACGGCCTCGGTAAATGCTGTCGCGCAGGTGGTAAGGGTCATCCCTTTAGAAAATAAAAAATTCGATATAGCTGTTAAAGTGATAACGATGCCAAAAGGCGCCGCTGATAAAGTGATAAAACACGCTATGGATATGAGTAAAAAAGCGAAGGCGAAATGATTTAGAATGAGAAATGGTGCTATGGGTAGAAAAGTTAAAAAAGGCAGGGATGTCAATTTTGAAAAACGATTAAGGATCCTTCATGAGGTCGGCAATGACCTTTCCAGGTCCGACTCTATCAATACCTTATGCCGGCGTGTTGTGGAACTGGGAAGGGGCCGGCTGGGTTTTGACCGTTTATCCATATGGTTTGTGGATAGAGACCCCAGATACATAACGGGATCGTATGGCGTTAACGAAAAAGGGCGCCTGAGATATGAGATAGGTGAGAGGGTCTTGATATCAGGTGACCCGGCCATGCGGAAGATATGCGCCAACCGAACGCACTCTGTCCTGGAGACCGGAGTTCCGCTGCGGGACCATCAGGCAAATGCCATGGGGTTTGGTTCTCACGCGATCGCTGCGATATGGAACGGCAAGGAGATAGTGGGATATCTTTCCACTGATAATTTGTTGAAAGGAATGCCCATCACCGATCACGATCGTGATGTACTGGAGCTTTTCGCCGCAACTTTCGGCCACCTCTATTCACTGAAAAAGACGGAAGAGGAGCTGCATAACGCCTATTCCAGGCTGAAGGAGATGCAGTATAAACTTATCCAGTCGGCAAAGATGGAGGTGGTGGGGGAGCTTGCAAGCGGAGTAGCGCACGAGGTTAAGAACCCCTTGGGAATAATTTTGGGGGGAGTGGAATATCTATCCGAAAAGGTCGCCTCGAAGGACGGTAAGGTCAAGATGATGATACAGAAGATAAGCGATGCCGTTATGAGGGCTGATAATATAGTGAAGGGACTGCTCGACTTTTCGAAGCTGTCAAAATTAGATCTGGAATCGCATAATTTAAATAAGGTCATAAATGACTCCATCCTTCTTATAAAACATCAAGTGGATAAGCGTAATATCGCGGTGGTCAGGAGGCTGAATAAGAACGTGCCGAAAGTCAATATCGACAAGAACAAGGTGGAGCAGGTTTGCGTTAATCTGATGATGAATGCCATAAACAGCATGCCGGACGGAGGCACGCTTACCGTTTTGACTCGCGTTGACAACGCGTCAAAGAAGAGAAGGTATGTCATTGTGGAAATAACGGATACCGGCAGCGGTATTCCCGAAGAGATATTGGGTAAGATATTCGAGCCGTTCTTTACGACTAGGCGGAATAACGGCGGGACCGGACTGGGGCTGTCTATCGTTAGGACCATAATAGATATGCATGGCGGGAAGATAAGCATAGGGAACAGGCAGGCCCCTCAAAAAGGTGCGCGCGTCATGTTGAAATTTAAAGTTAATTGATGGTGGGCAATGGCTGCTGTTAGAAAAAAGATACTCATACTGGATGACGAAAAAGATTTTGTTCTCATGCTGAAGGCCCGGCTGGAATCCATCGGTGATTATGAGGTGGTCGGCCTTACCGATTCCAGGGATATGGTAAAATGCCTGCACGAATTTAATCCTGACGTTATACTTTTGGATATTGTAATGCCGGTGGTGGACGGGTTGGATATCTGCGATATACTGAATAATGACTCCGTCGGTGCGGTCACACCTATCATAATTGTGTCGGGACTCGACAGAGAATCGGACAAATTAAAGGCATTCAAGGCAGGTGTAGTGGATTATATCGTAAAGCCTGTAGACCAGAAAAAACTCATAGCCGCCATAGATAAGGCTGTTAAAAAAGCGCCCGGCGATTAAACCTAAAGACCCAGCGCCTGCCCCCTTCTTTTTATTATCTCTTCGATCTTTCTATTCAATTCCCCGGCCTCTATCGGTTTCGTTAGATAGAGTTCGTCAAAAAGTTGAGCGCCCTTCATCTTTAGCGTATCATCGTCCTTGGCGCTTAGCATTATTACCGGTATCTCGAGTGTAGCGCGATCCTCTTTAAGTTTTTTTAATACATCCAGGCCGCTCATCTCAGGCATCAGGACGTCGAGCACTATTATCCTCGGTTTTATCTTTTTAGCGATATCCAGGCCGGTCTTTCCGGATACGGCCGTATAAACATCAAACTCCCCTAGGGCCTCGAGATGCTCTTTCATTAGTTCGCAGAAATCTTTTTCATCATCTATAAACAGTACCTTGGTCCTCTCCATATTATTCCTCCGGATTTTTTGACATCTATGCCTGCCCCGTAATAAACTTGATATATAATATGAATATATTTCTTATGACCAATTATAGTGCTAGAGCAGAAAAGTTTCAATAGATAAAAGAGTTGACCTTTTGTGGAATTAAACTGTATAATCGTTCAGAAATGAAAGGCGGCAGGTTGAAAAAAATATCAGTTTTCTCTCTTCTCTTTTTTGCTTCGATCGCGATCGTTGCCGCAATCGGAGAGCTTTACGCTCGAGCCATCTACAAACAGTCATATTTAACCGGTTTTATGGTCTCGGACCGCGTCTTTCACCATATCCCTCCGCCGCATTATAGCGGCCATATGCATAGCGACGGCGATTTCGATGTGGACTTCAAGACTAACAATAAAGGCATGAGGGGGCCGGCCGACTATCGCTATGAAAAGGATCCCGGGACATTCAGAATAGCTGTTATGGGGGATTCTTTCGTTTTTGGTGTGGGGGTTGAATCTGTCGAAACTGCCTCTTACGTCCTGAACGGGCTTCTCGGCGCCTCCGGAAGCACTAAGTATGATGTTATGAACTTCGGCGTAAACAGTTATTCACCGCTTCTCGAATATATATATCTAAAACAGGAGCTGATCAAGTATCGTCCCGATATGGTGATCCTGATGCTCGACACATGCGATATACAGGATGATTACTTGTATGAGCCGCATATAATCCGTAATGGGCAGGGCGATATAACGGGCTGCGATCCTTTCCGCAAATACGGCAGGCCGGATCTCCAGGCCTTCTGCATGCGATGGTCGCGTCTATTTTTCATATTAGATCAAAAACTTTTTCAATCATTTCGGAAGATGAAGACGATCGGGATCCGTAATTATTTGACCAATAAAGCCCGGGGAAAGCGAAATAAGACCGATATCCTTACCAATAAAGAAGCCGATAACATATATTTTGACAGATTTCTAATGTTTAGAGACGGAAAAGACAAGAAGATAGTGAAGAAGCACTGGGAGCGCACCGCTGGGTATGTTTCAATGATCAAAAAGTATCTTGATGAAAAAGGCATCAAATTTGTATTGGTAACCTACCCTTACGGCCATCAGGTCGGGCCGCGGCAATGGAGCGAAGGACGGCGCTATTGGGCCTTCGAGGACGGTGTGAAATATGATCCCGCTGAAGGTTTTTCGATGATGAGCAGTTTCGCAAAGGATAACGGTATAGATTTCGTGAATCTGTATGATGCCATGCTCAAGGCCAGCGATAAGCAGCTTTATTATAACAGGGACGGGCATTGGACGAAATACGCTCAGGCGCTGGCGGCCCGAGCCATATTCGACTCCGAAGTTTTTCAAAAGGATCTGAAATAGCCTATGAAGAAAGCGGTCTTTTTCTTAATTACTTTATTTGCGTGGCTATTTATTGCCGCTCTTGCCGGAGAGCTCGCGCTGCGTATATACGGCCTCTTTGACGCAAATAGAGGTTTAAAGAACTCCATGGGAAGCGTGAATAAAAAATATTCGCACTCTTTCAAGCCGAATACGCGTTTCCGCCTGGTGTCGTCTAAAAAAGGCGAATACGATGTCGGGGTGCGGATAAATAATTTTGGGTTCCGTGGTAAGGACATATCGCTGGACGCTAAGCCCGGCGTGGTCAGGATCATGGCCATAGGAGATTCATTTGTTTTCGGGGTCGGGTCGGAAGATGTTGAGACCATACCATTCCTCATGGAAGAGTATTTAAGGGCCGAGGGGGCCGATGTGGAAGTGATAAATGCCGGGTTCGGACATTATTCGCCGGCGCTGCACTATATTCGTCTGAGGGACGAGTATATAAATTTTAAGCCGGACCTCGTGGTGCTATTCTTCGATTTTTCTGATCTTGCGGATGATTGGCGCGCCGAGCGGTCCTTCATTTATGATTCGGCCGGCAAGGTCATCGGCTGCGATCCGTTGATGATCGATGGAAAGAAGGATTGGTGGGCCGTCTGCCGTCTGCATTCCAAGCTCTGCTCCTATCTGCATAATAAGTTGATACGCACAGCTGAAAAGATAAGGATACTCGGCATCAAAAATTATGTACGGGCCAAGCTCGAAGGTAAGCGCGCAAAGTCTTTAATTGTAAACAAGGATTCTCAAGGCACGGATGCCGATATGATCAAGCGTGACGGTTATCTCATGATGAGGGGCAGGGATAAGCTTCCGGTGATAAGGGAGCATTTCAAAAGGACGGAAAAATATCTAGATCTCATAAAGGACTTTTTAGGAGAGCGCGG
>Ga0265297_10009023_pt1 | contig 13068 bp, 11 predicted proteins | sample Munlanlwell13791_FD_192502 | JGI IMG/M metagenome (GOLD analysis project Ga0265297, IMG submission 192502) | Leachate microbial communities from a municipal landfill in Southern Ontario, Canada - Leachate well 137-91 | ecosystem: Engineered > Solid waste > Landfill > Unclassified | place...
TTTAAAACTTGTCCTGTAGTTCGGGTAAGATTTCCGTTAATATCACAGTTACCGCTGAACTTGAGGGTTAGCGGATATTTGTTTATCGTAACGTCATTAAACTGGTCCGAACCCCCGCATGTAAGCACCGTATCATCGAATGATCCACCCCCGGTAATAACAAGATCTATCCCCGCAGGAAGTAAATTAGCACTGTTGTTTAAATTTCTTCGCAGATTAAAGGTAGTCAGATTTGGCATGGAAACTGTTCCGCTTGTTAGGGTAAAATTCCCCGCCGTGCTCCAAGGATTATCAACGTAGTCTCCCATGGTTATTGTAGTACCGGAATAATTTAAGGCTGCTGTACTATCAGTCTGGCTGAAGCCCGAATTTAAACTCCATGTTCCTGTTCCGATAGTTAACGTTCCCCGGTTGGTAATTAAGCTGGCTGTAGTAGTTGGATTGTCGCCAAGCGGAATAATACAACCCGCACCAAACTCCACTGCTTCGTGATACTCTCCTTTACTGATAATCACCTGTAAAAAGTTTTCAGAACCACTGCACGTAAGCGTTGAATTGTCATACATATTATCCCCATTAAGCGTGATCGTGAGCCCTGTCGGTAGCAAATTAGCGGAATTGTTAACAGAACCTTCGGTTTCCAGCGAAACAAGATTTGGGGCCGTCACCGTCCCATCAAGTAAATTGAGATAGATGGCAACGGGATCGAGAATTGATATTTTAATCGTGTGCATATCAAGTGATGATGAGAGAATACCTAACGAACTGGTCGCGGAATTCTGAATAAAGCTCGAATTCAAAGTCCACGTACCTGTCCCCACATTTATAACCCCTTCATTGGTAATTAATGCGGCAGATGTGGTTGGTGTATTGCCGAGGTTAATCTCACATCCACTGCTAATTAAGACACTTCCGCCGTTTTGATATGCCTTGCTGATTATAAATGACAAACTTTCTTCTGATCCTCCGCATGTCAACGTTGAGCCATCATTGCTACCCGTTCCGTCAAGATGAATTACCGTCCCTAACGGTATTAAATTCCCCGCATTATTAAAATTGCCTTGAACATAGATATCGGTAAGATTTTCGGCAGAAAAAGATCCCGAGCTTAACGTTAATGCCCCTCCTCCACCAGAAACAGAGTCATTTCCTTTGTCGTTTATATCGATAACCGTTCCGCTAAATAGCGTTTGGGAATCTGCCGAATTCTGAGTAAAACTTGAGTTAACAGTCCATGTACCGCCACCGATATTCAAAATTCCATTATTAATAATATTCTCAGCCGTTGAAGTAGCATTATCCCCTAGCCCAATATTGCAACCGGAACTAATGGTAACGCTTGCGCTGGGATCAGTTTTTGAGAAATAAAAGGTTCCTAGATTATTCAGATTTCCACACGTAATAATGGAATCAGCGAAAAGATTAGAACCGTCCAGATGAATCTTTGTTCCGACAGGTAATATATTAGCTGAATTATCAAAATTTCGGGTAACATAGATATCGGTTAAGCTGAAAGCAGTAAATGTCCCTCCGGTAATCGTTAGATCGGCTGGGTTTGTAGCTGTCGAAGCCTTATAGTTAACATCAAGCGATGTCGCATCGCTGGTAAACGAAGAGGTGGCCTCAGCTTGCGCATAGCTCATATTGAATGTTACGGTTCCTGTTCCGGTGGTAATTATCCCGCTATTCGTCAATAAACCACCGGAAAATGTCGGACTGTTTCCGAATGGAAGTGTACAATTAGAGTCGACAGTTGTATCAGCGCCCGTGCTGGTTTTATTGATACTGATTATGTTGAACGGCTGTCTACCGCAATCAAGCATGGAATCATCGGTACTATCTCCCCCATCAAACTTAATAGTACCTGAGCAATGGGTAAAGGTTACCGTCGATTCGATCGTTAAATTTCGCTCGATGGATAAAATTGCTGACGTTGAATCAAAAATCGAGGTATTGCGTACCGTGAGTGACCCATTATTTATATCGATGTTCGCGTTACTTCCTATGAAATGCCCTGTCAACTGCGTAAATCCGGCAGAGCCAAGAGTAATCGCTATGCCCGAGCCTTGAGTAATAGTACCCGAATAGCCCGCATTAATTGCAATACCGGCAATATTAATGGCAGTATCAATCGTACAGTTCTTGGTAGAAGTCGCGTCAAAAGTTGCCGTATCCGCCGACTGGGGTACATTATTCGTGCTCCAGTTAGCCCCACAGCTCCATTTGTTCCCATCTCCCGGATTTCCACCGCACGTACCATCCGTCCCTCCTCCGTCCCAATACACTGCTGCAGCATTAACTGTAGTTATTTTGGAACTAAAAGTAATTGCGCCTATGCTAAATACAAGTAGAATAAGAAATATGAGGAAATATCGTCGGCGTATTGGTAAGCGAAAGTTATTAACCATAAAAAAACCATTACAGAGGCAAAATGCCGTATCCCAGAAAGGTTGGGCCACATACTATGCAATAATTCACGAGTAGTCGTTGGATACTTTTTAGCTACCTTAATATTGTAAAATTTCCTTATCGAAATATCTAGCATTTATTATGTATTTTCAACTTCCAATTTATCTGATAGAATAGCCTTTGTTCGCAGGGATGCCGGAGTGGCCAATCGGACCAGACTGTAAATCTGGCGGCGTAAGCCTACGGAGGTTCGAATCCTCCTCCCTGCATTTCTTTATAAATTGAGCATCAATGGAACTAAAACAAAAAACGGTTGTGATAACCGGCGCAAGTCGCGGGCTGGGACGGCAGTTAGTAATACGATGCGCAAAAGAACACGCACATCTCATAGCCGCCTCACGAAATAAATCAGAACTTCAAACGTTAGCTGACGAAACTGGCGCTCTGCCTGTTATTGCCGATATTACCGATGAAAAACAGGTTATAACCCTTGCAGAAACTGCCAACAAGCGTTTTGGTTCTATCGATATCTGGATTAATAACGCCGGCATTTGGGTACCTCACGGACCTGTTTTAGGCATAGAAACTTCACGATTATATAATCTTTTTTCCGTTAACGTTTTTGGGACTATATATGGCTCAAAAGCGGCCCTCTCACTCATGCTTCCCCATAAATCGGGTGTGATCGTCAACATTCTTTCGACTAGTGCGCTTGAGGGGAGACCGAATTCGGCCGCGTACTGTGCCAGTAAATTTGCAGCCGACGGTTTTACAAAATCTCTACGCGCCGAAACAAAAGACTCAGGAATTAAAGTAATCAGCGTTTACCCCGGAGGAATGAAGACACATCTGTTTGATGAAAAAATTCCTACTGAATTCGACCGTTTTATGGACCCAAAAACTATTGCCGATACCATAATCGAACATATAATAAAGGATAATCCAGACGACTCTCTTATTATTCGAAGGCAATCTTAAAAAGGAGAGGTGGTATGCCAAAAAAAGCAATTAAAATAAAAACCAGCCTTACGAATTCCCATTATGTCATACTCCCCGATGCTCCTACGTTCACGAGCGTTAAAAACTTTGAAGCAGAAAGTCCATATCACCTTTCTGCCCCATCTTTCTTTAAAAGTCCTGCACAGATTTTAACGATGGCGATAGCCTGTGTCATTGATTTTTCAAAAATCGATCCCGGTCGATTGGATTTTTCGGTTAAAAGCCTTTCCATCCTTGATAAAGATATCGAAAAGTTCGCCTCAAAAAATCCTGATAAAATAAAATCGGACGATATCGAGCTCTACGTTTGCGAAGTAGGTTCTTATCTGGGGGTTCTTATGGAGAGCGAGTTAAAACACACCTATAAATACCAAACAAAATGGCATTTGAGTTATCCAAACTATCAATTCTCCGCATTACGCATTCTGTATACAAAAGACGTGCAAAATAAAAAAGTCGAAGGCTATTTTGAGACGAATCCTTTTGTTGCGGTCACGAAAAGAATCGTATCACTACTCTTTAAAGAGGCTGCAGAAGTTACTTTAGAACAGTACGCCATGTATGTGCTTAGTGCAGCGGACCATTTACTGATAAAAAAGAAGTGATATCCACTCCGTTCTTGCATTTCTCAACCCGGTTTCATTATATGTCATATTGGATTATGATTATTTTCTTGCAAGTAAGGCTTTTCTTTACTACAATGTCAGAGTGAAAGAGCGCCCACTTAGCTCAGTTGGCAGAGCAACTCCATGGTAAGGAGTAGGTCGGCAGTTCGATTCTGCCAGTGGGCTAATTAAACGTATTAATAAGTAAGGTATAGAAAAAAGGAAGCTATCATGGCGAAAAAAGGCCAACGCGCAATTATTCATCTGATGTGTACGGTTTGTCAGCGTCAGAATTACACAACGGAAAAAAGTAAAATGAATACCAAAGACAAGCTTGAGCTGAAAAAGTATTGCTCGTTCTGTAAAAAAAGAACGTTACATAAAGAAGTAAAAGAATAATATCGGGAATGCGCCACACTTGGTCGACAGAGTAATTCCGAATCGCTCGGCCTTTTATATAAAAACCGATAGCGGAAAATAAGGCTACTTACTTTTCTTTATGGCGTGTGGCAGCTATTAATAAAAATAATACCGCATACACCTAGTTTATATCGCGGGAGCGTCGGTTAATGGCAAACCACGGGTCTCCAAAACCCGGACTGGGGGTTCAAATCCCTCCGCTCCCGTTTTTCGTTCCTCTCATAAATCCATCTTCTATTCATCTGTGTCGTAGCTTACGTATTAAACGTAAAGATTTTTCTAAAATGTGCATGTGAGTTACCGCACCTTTTAATCCGGGACATAGAGGAGAGATGAAGTGAATAGACGACAAAGCAGAACCGTATTGGCGCTCAGCATCGGTTTGATGATTTTGGCGATTATTTTGGCTACCGCTCCGCAGTGGTTACCGAAGTCGCAGATATCTGAGACACCGAATCCGTTACCAATAACATCGTCACCGCCACCAACAAAGATAACGGTAACAGCAATCGCGCTACCTACCGCTACCCAAGAAGCTACTGTGACCATACCACCAACTGAAACACCCATCCCCATCCCTACCAAGGTCGAGACTCTGACCCCTACAATCACGACACTACCAACCGAAGCGCCCCCACAAGAGATTGATGGTTTCGATGTGCGTTCTATCGATGTCCAAAAATTGACTCAGGACATGGCCTGCCGGCAGGAGATCACTCCGGCGCTTATCTACCAAGTTACCGAAATGGTCGCAGATACTAACGCTAATTACATCGCAATTTCTCCACCATTGAATGATGTCACGTGCGGGTCAACTACCGTGTCGAACGCGTTGGAACGAATTAATAACTGGGTCTCGGCTGCTCGCCAGCACGATCTGCATATCTGGTTCCGCATGAAGCACACGTCTGCTGAAGGATGGTACGATACGCCTAAAAACACGGACGCCGGGTTTCAAATAAAGGTTCACGTCGACTTCATTCGGGCTCATCCGGAGCTTTTCCAGTCCGGTGATATCTACACAATCAATCCCGAACCCCAGAACATGGGCATCGCCCATATTAATTGCAATCCGAACGAGAAGCCATGCACCTTTGCCGGACGTGATTCGGCGGAGAGTGTCTTGCTATTCAATGACTGGCTCATAAGCGCATATGACGAGATCACGAATGCCCTCAGCGATGCCGGAGTCCGGGGGGTAACCGTCGGATACTTCGGCTATGATGGATGGATCGCCTTCCGTGACCGGAATCCTGGTGAGGAAGTTCTAAAAGCCGAGACGATCAGAGCGACGGGAAATAACGTCACCTTCGACCATGGTTACACAGAAGTCGACTCGACACTGAACTATGATGCGCTTCTGGCGCACTTTAACAACGAGACTGTTCTGACTGAGGCGATACGACGACAAGTAGAAACGGGGCACCCGGATCCGTATGTTGAATACGCAAAAATCCGGATGTATTTCGATGAAATTCCTGATCATCTTCCCGTCGAGCTTTGCGTCGGCGAGTGGGGCGCAGGAGCCAATGAGTTCCAAGATGCGAGATACCTGCGGCGTGTGCTGGACGCCAGCGCACATTACGGTATTCGGTGTTTTAATTACTACAATCTCGGCAACCTTCCCGATCCGAACGGCAACCAACCCCGAGAGGCCCTTGTCAACTTTTCAGCAGACCCCTCATCACTGAGCGGATATTCGTTGACACCAACCGAATACTATCAAACGGTGCGAAATTTCTACAGCTCACACGCACCCTAAAAAGAAGCGTGCACAATCCTCCGATAACTTCAACCTATCGGAGGATTGCCTTATACCTACAGGAGGTTTTTGCAGATTGCGTGATAAGTATTACCTGAGCAATCGGTAACCGCGACTCCGTAGCGTCACGATCCTCCAGGATTGATAGGTATCGATCATTTTTATTTTTTTCCGGAGACGTGAAACTAACCTGTCGATAGCCCAATCCGATACTGCCAAATCCTCGCTGTTTTGATATTCAGGCCATACCTGCTCAATTATCTCCTCACGTCGGCAAATCTCAATATTTTTTGATTGTAGCAAGTTTAATAGTAATTCCTCTTTCTTTGTTAGATCGTGTATTCCATTACTCGTAAAACTTTCGATTTTTTTCGCAACCCATTGTTTAAATAGCGGGCTGAAAAGAGACACTATCCCATTGTTAACTATAAGTACGCCGCTTTTCAGCAAGAAGCTCTCTGTCGCAGGTATTTGCGGCCTTTTCTTTGTCAGAATATCCTGAATTAAATATCGCTCTTCATGGATAAGATTCTCCCATATTTCCTCGCAGGCCATATTTATCCGTTCGTCTCTGAGGAGCTTGTGCATTATCTCGGATTTCTTTTCCGGAATATCGTTCCATTCGCTTATTACGATAACAATTATTCGACTGATTGTAATATGGCCGCTACCGATTTCAATAATTGTTTTTTGTAATGTACCCGTCAGCTTCGGGCAATATGTCGGCACGAGATTTAGATAGTTTTGAATGCTTTTCATATCACGCAAACTGGCGGGAGCGATATATTGTGAGCGGACAAATATTGGTAAATTCTGAGAAAAAGTATTCGGCGCTATTTCGTTAAGCGGTCTGACGGAGGTTGTAATATAGGAAAGCCGACCTTTTACCTTATCGATAAGTGCATATAAATTATTACCGATGTTTTTATCGAAAATAGGCTGTAAACGGTCAAATCGGAGTAAAAAGAATGTGACGTACAGATCGGTATTGGCTGAAATCAACTCAGCAATTTTCCTTAGTGAATCAAAATATATGAAAGAATCTTTTGCAGATAATGCGCGTAAAAAAAGCTTGTCTCCCTCTTTCTTTACCTTCTGATTTGCACAGGAACCCGCTAATCCTTCAGCACATCTCGTCAGCAGTAAAATCCAAAATGCCCGATCGGTAACTTCTAACAAATCGTTACAATCACAATAGATAAAAAGGTAACGATCTGTATCGTCTCCGAATTGCTGTTTTTTTAGTTCGTTATTATAAAAATAGTGCCTGACAAACGTCGATATGCCAACTTTTTTCATCGCCACCAAACAGACTGATTCGTGGCGTTTTATTGTTTGGGTAAGTGCTTCCGTATCTTTTTTCCGAAACGATATTGGATAGTGGGATTCAATAATATGCTCATTGCACCGTTGGTCATTCATAGTAGTATTATACCTTATCCTCTCAACCATGCCTCCTGTCAGATTGTCAGCTTCGTGGCAGTTTATACGGAGATAATGCGTCAAGCGATAAAGCTCGATTTTTCGATATGCTAATCAAAGCTTACACATAAGTCCATCGCACCTAAAACCTCATTACCAAAAGGAGATTGACTGATGAGCAGTAAAATCTTGGAAGGGTGTCATACGATGGTGTATCTCACCAATGGAACGGTTGATAAGGTTTACGGGTTAAAAAGTACACCGTTTACCTTGCGCAGCGCACTCATCGAAGCAACCGATCTTGTGCTTTACGATCGTGCCCTCCGAAAAATCGGCGTACGAACGCCTGAGCGGTACGGTTTTCAGCTCCGACATAACCCGAAAGGTCCCGGCCTCCTTCTCGTCGAAACCGTGCAGTATATCCCGGATAGTGTTGACGATCTGTTTCCCGACGCGTCTCCCGAAATGGTGCTGACTGTAGCAAAAGATATGTTCTCGATTATCTCAGCTACATTGCCCACCCGGGGACGAACGATTATCGACACACCGATCAGTAATTTCCGACGGGATAGAGAGATAACCTACTATGTTGACCTTATGCCACCCCGCGGCCGAATTCGCGGAATATATCGCATCGAACGCCCCGAACCTAGAGATAAGAAAATCAAGGCGTTTCTTTTTCAGAGATACTGCGGACCCTCAACCCCGGTTTTAGCGTTAAACCAATGGTGTCGACGTCGTCCACAACTTCGACGCCAATTCGAAGAGCTAATACGAAAAACCCTCGAGACACGAGGCAATTTAGAAGCTGCCGAATTTTTTGAACAGCGGCCGGCAAAGAACCTCAGTCCGGTTACAATTAATCGCTTGACTCCCTATGATTGCGACCACATCAGAGATATCGGTTGCGAACTCGCGTACCGCGGCAACCTTACTGTAGAGGGGTTGCGGGATATTTTCAGCTTAGCACATATCGTACCGGGTGGAATTCTTCCGGCACCCGAGGAAATAACTCGGGCCAAACAGCTCCTACTCGCATACTGTTGAGGATATCTGACGATGAAACCCTTACACGTCCTGCTTGATCTTGATGGGCTCTATCTCATGGGATTCTCGGGAAAAGAAGCGGTGCAGAAAGATATCGCCGATCTACACGCATGCTTCGCACGTTTTGAGGACATGCTTCGTATCACGATCATAACCGCACGACCAGCTGCGGAAGTACGACCCCTGATCCATCTTCTTCCTCGCACCAGAGAGGAGATCCACCTGACCGAACTAGGAATGGTAGCTTACGTGGCTAAACGTGACAAGCTCGTGATTCACCCTGCTCAACAGAAGTTCGTATCAACCTGCAGGGCGGAACTTATTGAAAAGCTCGGGAGAGAATTTACGTTGAGCTACTTCGATCCCATGCATGGCCAGTTTCTGCCGGGACGCGTCGCTCTGATTTCTCTGACTCCTCCTATCGGCATCTCCCAGACACGCTATGCGGAGTTGGTAAACAGCTTTCTTGAAAGTAACGGATGGATGGATATGATAGCTCGTGGAGGCGAAACGGTCGATATTTTGCCCAAAGGGTGGACAAAAGCCGACGCACTGGAATGGCTTGAAACTCTCTACGCAAAAAGTGGCCGACCGATTGATTGGAGTTCGGCAGTTTGGTTGGCCGATCGCCAATCAGATAGCTCAACCGCCGACTATGTCCGTTTTCACGGCGGACGATGCGCATGTCCGGCCAACGGTGATGAGACATATAAAGAAAAGGTGCACGAACTCGATGGTAATGTTTCCGGTGGTAACTACCACCGGGGCTTAGCTCAGGCGCTCATCTGGGCTTTGGAAGCATAGAGACAGAAGGCGCTTGATGAGAAGAATTATCAGGCGCCTCTCAAGATACGCAGAGACAATAAAGAAAAGATTTTTACCGATAATATTCGATGGATTTGGTGTAGAAGAAATGTCCGATATCAATACGACAAGACTGTCAGATGAAATAACTAATAATTAACTGGATTTTTCACTTTTATCAACAGAGGAAGAATACCGAACCGAAAAAAATGACTTCAATATAGACACATACCGGTGAACCTTTCGTTCTGCTCAGCAAAACCGCGGACATCTTCCACCAGTTTATCACGGAATAAGATTATTCCAGCTTAGCACGGAGCTTAATTTCGGCTTCAACCGTATCTTTGTCGCGACCATATCTGACGCGTGATAGCTGGCGAATTGTTTCGCCGACTTCTTTATTTTTTCGCATTGCCGAAATCGCTTCCCAGTCAACCATTAGGGAAAATGCCGGAGATGGAGCTCCCTTAACGAGCAGCTTCATATATACATTTCCGACCGGAACGTTCATTAGATCGTGTTTATCAAATACCGGTTCAAAATGATTCTGTAAATATTCTGCATCATTAACACCAACACGGAAAGATACGAGAGTTCCGACATTACCAAATACCGCGTTTTTAATATGCTCGTCCATTTGTGCGATAAATTGGTTAGCAACAATTAAGCTTAAGCGATATTTTCTCGCCTCTGATAATATCTGGGCAAAATCAGGTGTCGCAAAGTTTTGGAACTCATCGACATATAAATAGAAGTCCTGACGGTCTTCTTCGGGCATATCCGCTCGGCTCATCGCGGCAACAAGAATTCGTGGTACTAATAGTAAGCCTAAAAATTGAGCGTTTTCTTCTCCGATTTTTCCTTTTGAAAGATTGCAAAGCAGTATCTTTTTTTCATCCATAATCTTACGGAAGTTAAACGCTGACTGACGTTGGCCGAGAATATTACGCATAAGCTTATCCGTTACGAAACGGTCGAATTTTGACACGAAATAACCCAGAGTTTCACTCTTATGATAATCACTTGTCTGGGCCAACTCTTCGGTCCAATAGCGCTTTACCATCGGATCTTTAATGAGCGGGATCTTTTCTTTTGCAAATTCCGGACTGATAAGCAAACGTAACACTTCGACAATACTATTACCTTTCTCGCTCATCGCCGTTAACATAACGTTTCTGATTGCCCGTTCTAACCGGGGACCCATTATACCCTGGTGGTTCGGATCATAAAGCTTATACAACAATCCGATAAACGAGTTAACAACCATATGTTGCTGCTCTTCGGTTTCAGCCTCAAGGATATTAAGTCCCATTGGCCGCGCTGAATCTCCGGGGTCAAAATATATAACGTCCTGTCCCCTCTCAGGAGGAATCTTTGAAAGAATATCTTCGACGGCGTCACCGTGGGGATCTAAAAATGCTACGCCCCTCCCTTCCTTAATATCTTGCAACACCATTGATTTTAAAAATTCCGATTTTCCTACACCGGTTTGTCCGACAATATACATATGGCGCCGGCGGTCATCCGGATAAATAAACACTTTCTTCTTAACTCCCCGATACATACTGATACCGAGATACTGTCCACTATCAGGCAGCAGGGTTGGTGCAGGTGCTTTTTTGGCCAGTAGCCACTGAACATGAGGCGTTGTGACGTTTTTATTGGGAAAGTGAAAAATCGTTGCCAATTCCTCGGAATTTAATATCATCGGGCGCTCTAAAAGGGAAAAATACCGATATACCAAATCATGTATAAATAATCTCTTGAACCATATTTTTCTGCGATGAAATCCGTTATAAGAGGCTAAGCGAAACTGTTCGAAAGAGCCGATGAGATTATCCAGCAAGGTAGTAGCACTCTCCTGATTCGGACTGACACATACTATTCGTATTGCCGTATTGAAGCCAATTTTGGCAATTTTTTCCTCTACCCCCTGGGTTAGCGAACTATCAACATTAACTTTTGCTAATCCGTCTTTTGATTGCGCATTTTGGACGCTATTAATATAAGTCTTTCCTCGTCCGCGCCAGCTATTATCAGCTGGAGATATAAGCATTTGAAGGATAATCCCCTCACCCTCTTCAAGCTTACTCATCGATGAGGTAATCGAATTGAGTGAATCAGTGGGAAGATCTTTAAACCGTTTAATAGGAAAAATATTTGAGCTTGATAATTTTAATGAAGCAAAGGCTATCTTTCCGTTCTTATGAAAGATGTTATATTCCGGAATTTCAATAATTTCTGCTTCAGAATAGGTGCTATGAATTTGTTTTTCAAGAAGATCACGAAGGTGATCGGGAACAAGCACATAGAAACAGATGTTGGCCGGTTTGGCTACTATTTCAAAACTGATTGCTTCCTGTGCCTGAAAAAAACTTGATAATCCGCGTTTAATTATTCCGTATATACCGGCATAGAATTGCTCTGCTTCCTCAATTTTTATTTCATTTGTTTTCGGTAAAGTAACGGAAAAACAACACATCGAAAGAGACTTTTCCTCACGATTTCGATAGCGAAACCAATATAACAGGAAGAAACCCCCGACGACTATGCCTAAAATAATTACCGCGACAATAATAAGTAATAAGATCAGTTGACTGATTATTCCCGACATTGATGATGAGGATATCATGATGTTTTCTTATTCGTAAGCTGTTTTAATTGGCGATCCCACCAAACAGCCAGCCACGTTAGAGCGTTATTAACGGGACCTTTTTTATTTTCTTCAATCTCAGCAGTTGATAGTTGGTCCTGAGGATCGACGGTTGCCGATATGGTCTGATATGCGGGATCATTTGTCGCAATTGTCCCACCTGCGGCTGTGGACATGGTTTGATTGTCTTTCATCTCCATTTTTATCAACTCGCTCAGAGGAGGTTTTTCTGAGGAAACAGTCGACTCCCCGCTTAATGAAGAAGTTTTTTCAGATATAAGAGGTTTATTAATCTCGACAATATCCTTGATCCGCTCATTGTTAAAACGGTTCGGGAGGTTCCCGTACGATTCACTTTCTTTTTTTGGTTCCATATCCACACTTGTCCCTATTCGCATTCTTTAAACACATATCATTCTAAATAAATTGTAGCACTCGTTCGTTAAAAAAGAAAATACCACTTGACGGTTTAAGGCCTTTTCGATAGTATCGAGTGGCAAATCTTATGTGTTTGTTATATAATTGTTGGCAAAAATCTGTTTTAGTGAGTCTGAAAATTAAAAATTTATAAAAAGGTATGAGCTATGCTCTCCTCTTTTAAAAACTATCTGGTTGAATCAAGAGCCGAATTGAAGCGTGTGTCCTGGCCTAATCGAGATGAGCTTATCCGCTTAACGACGATCGTTATTGGAGTTAGTATATTTATCGGTGGTTTTATCACACTCCTCGATTTTATGTTCAGCAGTATATTAAACAGCTTAGTATAGGTAAAAAAACGTCATGACTCAAGAAAGCAAAAACGGTAAAAAAGAAGCGTCTGCTCGTTGGTATGTTATCCATGCCTATTCCGGGCATGAAAATAAAGTCGCCGCCGCCCTCCAGAAACGGGTTAAGTCATTAAAAATGGAAGAGCAGATTCTTGAAGTTTTAGTGCCTACTCAGGAAAA
>Ga0265297_10009024_pt1 | contig 13067 bp, 11 predicted proteins | sample Munlanlwell13791_FD_192502 | JGI IMG/M metagenome (GOLD analysis project Ga0265297, IMG submission 192502) | Leachate microbial communities from a municipal landfill in Southern Ontario, Canada - Leachate well 137-91 | ecosystem: Engineered > Solid waste > Landfill > Unclassified | place...
GCAGCGAAGTCACCGCCACCTTGCGCTTGCGGTCGATCTTGACCCACATCACGTTCGAGCCGTCCGTCTCCATCTCCAGCCAGGCGCCGCGGTTCGGGATGATCTTGGCGCCGAAATACTTGCGGCCGCGAAGGTTCTCGACAGTGAAGAAGACACCGGCCGACCGGACCAGCTGGGACACGATGACGCGCTCGATGCCGTTGATGATGAAAGTGCCGCGGTCCGTCATCAACGGAAAGTCGCCGAGGTAGATCTCCTGCTCTTTGGTCTCGGCCGTCCTCTTGTTGATGAGCCTGGCGCGCACCCGGAGCGGCGCCTCGAAAGTGAGGTTCTTCGCCTTAGCGGTCGCCTCGTCAAACTTCGGCTCGTCCAGATAATAATCGTTGAAGTACAGCTCGAGGTCGCGGCCGATGAAGTCCTTGACCGGCGAAATCTCCTCGAACAGCTCCCTGATTCCCTGTTTGAACAGCCAATCGTAGGAGTTCTTCTGAACTTCTATCAGGTCGGGGAGTTCCATCGCGTCACGGATATCCGTGAACATCTTGCGCTCCGTCGAAGCTGGCTTGACGCGTTTGAATATCATATGCGGCGACGATGACGAACGCGCTTCATGCGGCGGATCCGGCCGTCGGATCCCCCGATTTACGCGGTTCGGTTATTTACAGTCTCAAACGATGCGGCCCCTCCCCTCTACGACCGCTCCGTCAAAAATCAAGTGTGATACAAAAATATCCCCCTGCCGACAGGATCTCCCACGAATCCCTGGCAGGGCGATTAGAATATCGCCTAATTATGCGACGATGACGGCCAACATCGCAATCTTTTACGTCTCACCGAGAACCCGCCTTACAGCGGGCGACTTGCGAAAATCTACCATAGAATCTAAAAACGGTCAAGTACAAAAGGCCAACACTGTCAAGACCCCCAGAAATAGCCTTTAATTAGCGGTTTTTGATGACCTGGGGAGGGTCAGAAAATCACCACGCCGGATACCGTCGAAAATGGGTTATCCACATCACGATTTCTGACCGAAAGAAAATCAGCTAGAATTGGCTTACGCTAGAATACGGCGATTGATGTTCTTGACGGCCTAGAAAAACGGGGTAAGACGCGGTTTAGCGAAAAATCGTTCGCGTCTTGTCGCTGCGTTCGGCCTTCGAAACGGCCGCGGATCCCGTCAAACGTCCTGTCCGCAAACCGGAAATGATCGGAATGCCGCCTCCGCCGCTCCTGACGGAGAAACGGCGGCATCTTGCTACGTCGTTCTCGAACGACGTAGCGGGCCACGACGTTCGAGAACGACGTGGCTTGCCGCTTCTCATCGGCATACCGACCCTTTCTCCTCTCATGGAGAGCCGGGGCTTGGACACAATGACGTTTTCTCCGGATCTGCGGCCCTTTCGGGGGCCTTTTAATTAGTGGGGAAAGCGGGGAGAAACGAGAATAGCGGGGAAAGCGGGGAAAGCTCCCCTCTCTCGTTCCCTCCATCGCTTCGCGGGGGAGGGAGGGGTGAGGGTCCCCGCTAGTGAGCGAAATCACGTCGTTCGCGAACGACGTGATGCAGCGAGCGACCCCGCTGGTCCGGCGCAAGCCGGACGGTCCCCGCTAGCGGCCGAAGGCCGCGGCCCCGCTATCCCCGCTTCTACAATGGCCTGGCCTTAAAACCGCGCGCGGTGGTAGAATGAATTGAAATCAGCTGCAAATGGCGGCGAGGTTATTTATGCCCAGAAAGACGAACAAGAGGCGAAACGGGAGCTCGAGAAGAAGGACCGAAGAGGCACCGGCATTCGAGATGTCCCCCAAGGCCAAGCGCGAACTGGCGGCAATCATCCTGACCGTCCTGGCACTGCTCACGGTGCTGGCTTTCTTCGGCGTCGCCGGACCAGCCGGCCGCCTGCTGGACTCAGCGATCGCATCGCTCTTCGGATTCCTGAAATACGCCGTCTCTCCCCTCTTGCTGGCGCTCGCGCTCTTCCTGGTCTTTCCGGAGCGCTTTCCATTCCGCAAATCGGTCGCGCTGGGGGTATCGCTGCTTATCGTCAGCACCTGCGCGCTCATCGACCTGGTCCGTTTCGCCGGAGAGGACGGCTCGCTGTACGTCGAGGATGTCGGTGCGGCCGGAGGTTATATCGGACTCGCCTTGAGCTATCCGCTGAACTCGCTCATCGGTTTCTGGGGGACGGCGATCGTCCTCGTGGCGCTTGTCGGCGTATCCATCGTCGTGGCGACGAGCATGTCCCTGCAGGAGATCTGGGAGTTCGCCAGCGAACGTAATCCATTGCGGCCCAGGACAAAACAGGACGGCGAATTCGGATATGGCGAGGAGGAAGAAGGCGAAGAGGGAGAGGGAGATGAAGAGGGCTCGGAAGAAGAGAAAGAGACGGGCGAGGCGGGTGAAGAAGCGCCTGAACCGGAAATCAACGATTACGCGGCGCTGTCCGTGAAACCGCGCAAGAGACGCGCCCAGAACCCGATCCCGCTCGAACTCCTAGAACACAAGATCAGCAAACCCACTGCGGGCGACATCCACGGCCGGATGATGACCATCAAGAAGACGCTCGAAAACTTCGGGATACCGGTGGACATGGGCGACGTCAGCGTCGGTCCGACCGTGACGCAGTTCACGCTGAAACCGTCGGCCGGAGTCAAACTATCGCGCATCACCGCGCTGTCGAACGACCTGGCGCTCTCGCTGGCCGCTCACCCCATCCGTATCGAAGCGCCGATCCCCGGGAAATCGCTCGTCGGCATCGAGGTGCCGAATCAGACGGTCGCCGTGGTCACCCTGCGTGAGGTGCTCGAATCGGAAGAGTTCACCAAGCGCAAGTCGAACCTGACCGTCTGTCTCGGACGCGACGTCGCCGGCAAGGCCTGGATCGCAGACCTCGGTAAGATGCCGCACATGCTGGTGGCCGGCGCCACCGGTTCTGGCAAGACGGTCTGCCTCAACAGCATCATCCTGTCGCTCATCTATCAGAACGGACCGGACGACCTGAAGCTGCTGCTTATCGACCCGAAGCGCGTCGAACTGCCGGCCTACAACGGCATCCCGCACCTGCTCACGCCGGCTGTGACCGAGGTGCCGAAGATCATCAACTCGTTCAAATGGGCGATCGGCGAGATGGAGAGACGCTTCGAACTCCTGTCCAAGTCATCCTGCCGCGACATCGCCAGCTATAACGCCAAGCACGAGGAAAAACTGCCGTACATCGCCATCGTCGTGGACGAGCTTGCCGACCTGATGGTCGCGTCCGCGGCCGAGGTCGAAGCGGCGATCATCCGCCTGGCGCAGATGTCGCGCGCCGTGGGCATCCACCTAATCATCGCCACGCAGCGCCCGTCGGTCGACGTCATCACCGGACTCATAAAGGCCAACATCACCAGCCGCATCGCGTTCTCGGTCGCGTCTTCGATGGACTCGCGGACCATCCTCGATTCGGTGGGCGCGGAGAAGCTGGTCGGACGCGGCGACTCGCTGTTCATCACCACCGACCTGTCCAAGCCTAAACGCATCCAGTGCTGCTACGTCGGCGACAAGGATATCAAACGCGTCGCGGCCTACCTCATCGACGAGATGGAGACGCCCGCCGAGTATATCGACGAGGTCACGGAGAAGAAATCTGGCGCGTCATTCGGGGTATTCGGCATGGATGACGGCGACGATGACCTGTACGACGAGGCGAAACAGACCGTCCTCAAGGCCGGCAAGGCGTCGGCTTCGTATCTGCAGAGACGCCTCAAGGTCGGTTATGCCAGGGCGGCGCGACTGTTGGACCTGCTCGAAGAACGAGGTATCATTGGACCTGGTGACGGCGCTAAGCCGCGCCAAGTGATGGTCCATGCGGTCGAGGATGTAGACGGATTCTACGCCGACGACCCCAACGAGGATTGACCGGAAAAAGATGGTATCCGCAGCAGCCGCTAAACGGAAGATCACGCTCGCCGAAGAACTGACGGAGATCAGGGAGGATTCTGGTCGCTCAAGAGCAGAAATGTCGCGGCTGTCCGGAGTGGCGGAGAGTTTCATCGCCTTCTTCGAGGGCGAGGCGCCGAAGGGCGTGACTTCGGACATCTACGCCAGGAACCGGCTGCGCGACTACTGTAAGTTCCTAGGGCTCGACGCCGAGAAGACCACCAACAGATACAGGCTGGAACGCGAAGTGCGGCGCGTCATCGTCTCGCCGGTCGGAGTGCGCTCGAACCGCCGCCATCCGCTGACCGCCGTGCCGTCGTCCCGGCTCCTGGTGACGCCGAAGATCATCAAAGCGGCGCTGATGCTTCTCGCAGCCGCCGGTCTCGGCGCGTACTTCATCTTCGCGGCCCAGCAGATGGTCTCGCCGCCGCAAGTGGTCGTCTCTTCCCCCGAGGACGGACTGGTGACGTACGAGAAGACGCTCGTCGTCGAGGGCAGCACCGAACGCGAAGTGAGTCTGCTCATCAACGGCAAGCCGGTGAACATCGACAGCGAAGGCAATTTCAATGATCGGCTGGATCTGCACGACGGACTGAACGTCATCGAGGTCGTGGCCACTAAAAAACACGGCAAAGAGACGAGAGTGACAAGACGGATCATCGTGGAGCCGAGGGAACGGCCGACCGCGGTGTTGGAGAGCTTTTTGGATGTCCAATGATGGCCGGAATCGACCCGGACACCTATAAACTTGCATAAATCCGCCCCTTCCTATAAGAACGGGGCGTAACGAGTAACCACGCACACATATGGCAACTAAGCCTCTAAAACAGGCCGACGCGAAAAGCGCGGCCGATACCCAAAAGGACGCGCGGTCGCAGGCTGTGGGAGCTGCGATCGAGCAAATCAAACAGAGGTACGGCGACGGTTCGATAATGAAATTCGGTGAGGTCAAGAGGACGGACGTCAACGCGATCCCGACCGGCTGCCTCTCGCTGGACCTGGCCTTGGGCGTGGGCGGCATGCCCAGAGGCCGGGTGATCGAGATCTTCGGTCCAGAGGCGTCCGGCAAGACGACGCTGGCCCAGCACGTCATCGCTGAAGTGCAGAAGCTGGGAGGCACCGCGGCGTTCGTCGACGCGGAGCACGCGCTCGATCCGGAGTACGCGACGAAGCTCGGAGTCAACGTGAACGAACTGCTTATTTCGCAGCCGGACAACGGCGAACAGGCGCTCGAGATCACCGAGACGCTGGTCAGGTCGGGTGCCGTCGACGTCGTCGTCGTGGACTCGGTCGCGGCGCTCGTGCCGAAAGCGGAAATCGAGGGCGAGATGGGCGACCAGCACATGGGACTGCAGGCGCGCCTGATGAGCCAAGCGTTGAGGAAGCTCACCGGCATCGTCTCGAAGACCGGTACGGTGGTCATCTTCATCAACCAGATCCGCATGAAGATCGGCATCGTCTTCGGCAACCCGGAAACGACAACCGGCGGCAACGCGCTCAAGTTCTACTCGTCGGTGCGCATCGAGGTCAGACGGGCGGCGCAGATCAAGCAGGGCGAAAAGGCGATCGGCAACCAGGTCAAGTGCAAGGTCGTGAAGAACAAGGTGGCGCCACCCTTCCGGAGCTGCGTGTTCGACATCATGTATAACGAGGGTATCTCCATCTCCGGAGACCTGATAGACCTCGGCGTCGAGCACGGCGTCATCACCAAGTCCGGCAACAGCTATTCGTACGGCGAGATGAAACTCGGCGTCGGACGCGAAAACGCCAAGACTACCCTGCGGGCCGACAAGAAACTGATGGCCCGGATCCGCGAGGACGTCAAGAAAAAGGCGCTTGAGGCCGAGAAAGAGACGGCGGAGAAGAGCAAGGTGGCGGCGTGATGAAAAGCTAAAAAGAATAGAGCCCAAAGCTGAGAGCCATCCAAAACGCTTTCAGCTTTTTGGTATCGCTTTTGGACTTCCGAATAACGTCTACCGGAGTGGACTTTTTTCTTTATGTTTCTATCCACAGTTCTAGCGAAATAATGCCACGCAGTTTTGGCACAAAACTGCGTGGCACTTTTCGCGTCGAACTGTGGATAGAAACCCCTTTCTCCCCCTCTCTCCTCCTCCCCTTCTCTACGCCCTCTCGACGTAATCTCCAGTCTCCGTATTCACGACGATTATAGTCCCCTCTTCGACGAACAGCGGGACCTGTATCTTCATCCCAGTCTCGAGCGTCACCTCTTTGGTGACGCGGCCCTGCGCACTGTCACCCTTCACAGCCGGCATCGCCTCGACCACCTTGAACTTGAGTTTCTTCGGGATATCCACGGTCAGCGGCCTGCCGTCATGCATCATCACGATGACCTCCTGACCCTCGGTCAGATACTGACCCTTGTCGCCGACGAGCTCTGCGGATATGTCTGACTGCTCGTAAGTGTTGTTGTCCATGAAGTGAAACCCGGTGTCGTCTGAGTACAGATATTGCATGTTCGTACGATCCAGATCGACGGTCTCGACGCTCTCCCCCACCTTGAAGGTGTTCTCGATGACCTTGCCGGTCTGAACGTTCCGCAGCCTGCTCCTGACGAACGCGCTCCCTTTGCCGGGATTGACGTGCTGGAAGTCGGCTACCTGATGGACCGCCCCTTTGAACATGATGAACGCGTCCTTCTTGATTGCTGTTGTGTCGGCCATAGATTTCACTCGTAGCGGCAGGGCTTGTCCCTGCCTGATGAACATCGCTTAGCAGGGGTAAACCCCGTCGCTACCCATTGAAAATATCGTTTGCCGGAAAAAATAGGACATCCTTTATGGTCGGGGTGTCTGTCAGCAACATTACCAGACGGTCCACGCCTAAGGCAATTCCCGCCGCTTCCGGCATCATCCCGACCGCTTCAATGAATTGCCGGTCGATCGGGTATGCATGTCTGCCGAGCCGGACGCGTTCGGCCGCTTCCTCTTCAAGACGCCGGGCCTGTTCACTGGCATCAGTCAGCTCAGAAAAGGCGTTACACAGCTCCAAGCCGCAGGCGTAAGCCTCAAAACGTTCGGCAAAACGCGGATCCGCGACCTTAATACGCGCGAGCGACGCCATCTGGCGCGGGTATTCATATAATATGACCGGCTTCTTCTCGCCCAGTCTCGGCTCGATGTCGCGCAGGAACACCCGGAAGAACATGTCATCGAACGTATCGCCATCTCCAGCCTCCAGACCCCTCTCCGTAAGCGCCTGGCGGAAACGCTCCGGGTCATCGATCATCGCCGTAAGGTCGATGCCGACGAACCGCTCGAACGCCTCCGCGACCGTCAGCCTGTCCCATGGCGCCGCGACATCGATATCCCTCCCCTGGTAGGCGATCTTCGTCCCCCCGCGGAACCGTTGCGCCAACTCCGCAACCAGCTCCTCGGTGTCCGCCATTATCGCCGTGTAATCGGCGGCGGCTCGATACCATTCGATCATCGTGAACTCGGGATTGTGTCCGCCGTCCCATGGTTCGCCGTTGCGATAACAGCGGGTGATCTCGAAGATCCGTCGAAACCCGGCCGCCAGCAGTTTCTTGCAGGCGTATTCGGGAGAAGTGATGAGATGCGCCGCGAACCGCGCCCCATCGTTCCTGGTCACCTCGGTCTGGAGCGGTTCGAGGTTCGGCTCCATGCCCGGCAAGGCGACGACCGTCGGCGTCTCGACCTCAAGGAACCCCCGTCCGCGGAAGAACTCCCGGATGCCGAAAACGATCTCCGATCTCGACTCCAGACGCTTTCGGAGCGCTTCATCGGAAGCGAGTCTTTTCCAGTTGGGCAAATTCATACCACAAGGGCAAGAGGAGCAAAAGGGGCAGAAGGGGCAAAAGCGCAGGCGGTTCGAAAGCAATTGCTTCTACACCTTCTGCACCTTCTACACCTTCTGCCCCTATGCAATTCGAGATCGCTATCTCGTCGTGAACGGCAGCAAAGCAATGATGCGCGCCCGCTTGATGGCGTTCGAGAGCTTCCGCTGATGCTGCGAGCAGACGCCGCTCCGCCGCGTCGGCACGATCTTGCCGAACGATGAGATGTAGCGGCGCAGGGTCCCCAGATCCTTATAATCGATGGCGTGCACGTTGTTCACGCAGAACCAGCAGTGACGCTGCTTCTTGATGGCTTCAGTTTCCTTTTTACGTCTCATAAATACTAGAACGGGATATCCTCAACCCGGATCTCCTCTTCGCCTGTGTTCGAATCCGAAGCCGCCGCAGCGGCAGGCTGGGCCGCGCGCTGCATGGCCGGAGCGCTTCCGGCAGGTGCGCGGTCGAGCATGATCATGTTTTCGGCGACGATTTCGGTCCTGGTCCTCTTCGCTCCATCCTGACCCTCCCAATCGCGGGTCTGCAGGCGCCCCTCAATGTAGACCTTGCGGCCCTTACCGAGGTACTGGCTGCAGATTTCAGCCAGCTTGCCCCAGGCGACGATGTTATGGAACTCGGCCCTCTCCTGGCGCTGTCCCGACGCATCCGTCCACGAGTGATTGGTGGCGACGCCGAAATTGGCGACCGTCTGGCCATTCGGCGTGGTGCGGACTTCAGGGTCGCGCGTGAGGTTGCCGATGATCATGGCGCGGTTGAGGTTCATATCCCTTAAATAAAGTGGTGTATTAATTTGCACGGTGGCAGGGACAGGCCGTTCCTCGGGCTGCGCCCTCGTCAGCCCAGTCCCCGCGCCGACTGATGTTAAAGCACCTCTTCAGTGAGGATCTCGTCCAGCTTCTTGTCGAGTTCTTCGATGTTGACCTCCTTCGGCTTGACCGGCACGGGCTTGGCAGCCACGGGCGCAGTCCTCCGTTCGTAAGGCCTCGACTCTTCTCCGCGCCGCTCGTCCGCCTCCGTGAACTTCGGAATCTGCGTCAGTAACGGATTGCGCTCAACAATCATGTGACGGAGCACCTCATCGGTCAGGCGCAGGGTCTGTTCCATCTTCAGGAGCGACTTCGGCTCGGCCTCGAAATGAGTGAGAACGTAGCTGCCGTTCCTTTGGTTGGAGATCGGGTAGGCCAGCCGGCGCTTCCCGAGCTGATAGGTTTCGGAAACCTCGGCTCCCGACTCCTTGAGGATGCTGTTGACCTGGGCCACGACACCCTCCATCTCCGCGTCCGTGTACTTGGACGGGATGATGTAAATTATCTCGTATTTCCGCATGTTTTAGCCAATCTCGCGGTTTTACCGCGGGTCCAATCAAACGGGACCGTGGAAGAAAGGCGGTTATCGGCGCCTAAGAGGCGCTATCGCGCCAACGTTAACATGCGTCAGGAAAAGGTGCAAGGGTCGGTTATGGAAAGCGGGAAAAGCGGGAAGAGTTCCCCCTCCCTCGCTCCCTCCCCCGCTTCGCGGGGGAGGGGTGGGGTGAGGGTTCCCGCTCCTCCCGCTCCTCCCGCTCCTCCCGCTCCCTACAAGTCAGTGACACTGGCATCAACGCGTCTTAGAGTGTAACTTTATATATGGCAACGACATTGTTATGCGCTACTTCTTCATCTTAGGATCGAACCCGGCACTGTCGGCAGCGGAGATTCTCGCCTCGGCGTACCACGATCCTTTCGCGGTGACCGAGATCCACAAACAGGCGCTCGTCTTCGAGGGCATGGAGGGCGTGGACACCCGAGAGTTCATCTCTCGGCTCGGCGGCACCATCAAGATCGGAAAACTGTTGACGGAATACCTGGACTTCGATGAGAACGAGATCATCCGTCTCCTTTCTGATTCTTTATTGGGGCGTCCCAACACCGGCAAACTGAATTTCGGTTTCAGCGTCTACGTACTCGAGTCCGACAATCCGGCGAGAAAGGCCGCGACCATCGCCGGCAAGCTTCGACGCGTCGGGATGGAAGTGAAGCGCATCCTGAAAGAGGCCGGCATCTCGTCCCGCTGGGTGCGTCCGACGACCGGTCCGACCCTGACTTCGGTCCAGGTCGAAAAGAACGGTCTGGTCGACGACGGCGTCGAATTCGTCATTCTCTTCAAGGGCGTAAAGATGATGCTGGGGGTGACGGATGCGGTCCAACACTTCGAAGAATTCTCGGAGGTCGACTACGGAAGGCCTTCCCGCGACCCGCTGCAGGGCATGCTCCCGCCGAAGCTGGCCAGGATGATGCTCAATATCGCTAACATACAGCCTGGCGAGAAGGTCTGGGATCCTTTCTGCGGATCTGGCACCGTCGTCACGGAGGCATTGCGGCTGGGCGTGCTCGACGTGGCCGGCAGCGACATCAATCCGGATGCGATCAAAGGCACGTTGGATAATGTCGCCTGGTTGAAAGATCGCGGCCTCGCCCCGAAAGAAGCGCAAGTGACCGCCTTCAAATCGGACGCGCGCGAGGTCCCGAGAGAGATCCGTCTCGGCAGCCTGGACGCCATCGTCACCGAACCTTATCTGGGACCGCCGCGCAACGGCTACGAACCGCGAAGGGAACTCGAAAACCGACTCGCGGACCTGACTGACCTGTATCGCGCGGCACTGCTCGCATGGAAGCCGCTCCTCAAACCGAACGCGCCGGTCGTGATGGCCCTTCCTTTATACATCGTCGGCCTGGAACGCATCGGTATCCAGACCATCGATATGGTGGACACCGGGTTCAGGACCGAACACATCATCCCACCGATGCTCACCGAACGCATGAGCATCCAAGAGACCAAGAACCGCGGCCTGCCCTACGGCCGCCTGGACCAGAAAGTCTGGAGGGAAATCGTCAGGTTCAGGATGAAGTAGGATCTTCCATCCACAAATATAGGTACTCCCGGGCTGACGTCCGGGGTTTCGGCGAGCCCTGGATGGGATGCAGTGTGCCCGGCTGGAGCGATTCACGAAGCGAGGCGTACTGGGTAAGTACGATGAGCGAGTGAACGCGCCCCGCCACTGATATCTCATCAAAGAGGGCGGGGTCCCGCCATCGGCGGGAAAGCTGGGCGCAATGCGCCCAGACCAGGGCTCGCATATAGAAAAAGGCCCGACCACTCGGGGTCGAGCCTTGGAGCATCGTCGTGCGGCTGGGGCTAGGGCCTTCGTCGCACGTGCATCGAACCCCCGGATCTCGCGTTGAGCTCTCCCGGGTCCCGTACGCGCCTGGCAGCCGCCGATACACGATCCATCGGATCGCTGTCGTCAGCGTACGAAGCCGCTCGCGCGTCACCATCGCGCTCGCCGGATCTGATGCGGCCCGAAATCACCATGTCAGAACAGCGCAGGCACTCGGGCTCTTCACAACCATCACACCGTCTACGTCCCATCACTCCTCCTCCTTAGAACGACCACACAATATAGCTCAAAATGCCTGATTTGTCAAGAGTGTCAGGCTTTTTAGCCGAAAAACAAAAAGCTGGGGGCTTAAAACACTCTCATGGAACGCTTTTCTCGCTTCCAGCCTTAATTCGTCGAAACCCTGAAATGACAGACGTCCCCGTCCGCCATGACGTAATCTTTGCCTTCGAGCCGCATCTTTCCCGTCTCTTTGGCGCCTGCTTCACCGCTCAAAGCGACGAAATCCTCATAACGAATGATTTCGGCGCGGATGAAACCCTTCTCGAAATCGGTGTGAATCACGCCCGCGGCCTGCGGCGCCTTGGTACCGCGCCGGATCGTCCAGGCGCGCGTCTCCTTGTCGCCGGAGGTCAGGAAAGTGATGAGCCCTAACAGCTTATAACTCGCCTTGATGAGCCGGTCGAGTCCGGTCATCTCCAGACCGAGTTCGGACAGATAATCCTGCACTTCATCTTCCGGCAGGGACGCCAATTCTTCCTCAAGCTTCACGCAAAGAGGGATCTGCAGCTCCGCCGGGATCGAATCGAGCGTGACGCCTTCCTTGAGCTGCTTCTCGTCCACGTTCACCACGTACAGGAGGGGCTTATCCGTCAGGAGTTGGATCTCGCGGGTGGCTTCGCGTTCGTCGTCGGTCAGCTCGACCTCGCGCGCGGCCTTGCCGGCCGACAGCGCCGCGAACTGCTTCTCCAGAGCCGACAGCGCCAGCTTCATCTCGCGCGTCACATCGCCCTTCATCGACTTCCTGGCCGTGTCGAGCCGTTTCTCCACCACCGCCAGATCGGCATAGATGAGCTCCAGATTGATGGTCTCGATGTCGTCGGCCGGGTCTATCTTACCGGTGACGTGCACGATGTCGTCGTTGTGGAACGCGCGCACCACCTCGACGATGGCATCCACTTCGCGGATATGAGAAAGAAATTTGTTGCCAAGACCCTCGCCTTCGGACGCGCCCTTGACCAGTCCGGCTATGTCCACGAAATCGACGGTCGCGGGGATGATCTTCGCCGACTTCGATATCTCCGCGAGAACCGCCAGGCGCTCGTCGGGTACCGCAACCACGCCCACGTTCGGCTCGATGGTGCAGAACGGGAAGTTGGCGCAATCGACCTGTTTTTTCGTCACGGCCTTGAAGAGCGTGGACTTGCCCACGTTCGGCAGACCGACGATTCCGACTTTGAGGGACATACTTCAGACAGTTCAGGGACCAGCATAATATGCCTGGGCCAAAAAGAAAAGGAGCGGATAGCCGCCCCGAAGGTCCACATCAGGCGTGATCGTCCTGCACCTCTTGAGTTGCAGGATTCTGCTGGGCATCGAGGTCGGCGCGCGCCATCACGAAGCAGAGATGATTGAAACAATCGCTCAGCAGGATCTCGACGCTCGCATCCGGCTTCTCGGCCAGGGTATTCAGCATCTCGTCGATGCGCCGCCGCACGTAAGTGATGAGCTCGGCCTTCGGCTTCCGCTCGACGTAGTTGTCCGCCGATCCGTACACCTGCTCATTCACTGCCAGCCTATCGGCGGCAATCTTCGCTAACTTTACCGCAGCATCGGAGGCTCTTTTGAAGCTCATCCTCGTCTCCTTTCAAGGAATCCTCAAACTCAATGGTCCCGCTGCATTATATAATCGCGAGATTATATCGACAAGGATGGCCGCGAGCTGGATTGACAGATTCTGTCGATAAGGCTAATATTCCATTGCAACTTGGGCCGCTAGCTCATTTGGTAGAGCGCCTCCATGGCATGGAGGAGGTGAAGGGTTCGATCCCCTTGCGGTCCACCATTCGACTCGCTTCGCTCGCTCATGGCGAGCCAAGCGAGGCGGATGCCCTGAGCTTGCCGAAGGGCCTTGATAGGTCCTGTCGCAGGAGGCTCCGGACATC
>Ga0265297_10009025_pt1 | contig 13067 bp, 12 predicted proteins | sample Munlanlwell13791_FD_192502 | JGI IMG/M metagenome (GOLD analysis project Ga0265297, IMG submission 192502) | Leachate microbial communities from a municipal landfill in Southern Ontario, Canada - Leachate well 137-91 | ecosystem: Engineered > Solid waste > Landfill > Unclassified | place...
AAATAAAATTTTTACTAAATATTCAACGATGGTGCACGCTGCAACAGACTACGTACGCAAAAATTCCGACGTGCCTCAAAAAGAACGCGATGGTGCTTGGCAGGGTGCAACCAGAGCTCAGGCTTGCGACGCCATAAGATACGTTTTGCCTGTAGCCACAAAATCGACAGTCGGTATATATGCCTCGGGGCAGGCTACCGAAAACCTGATTATGCGCCTTTTGGCCGACGATTTGCCAGAAGCCAGAATTGCTGGCAAAAAAATACTAGCGGAGTCTCGCAAGGTAATTCCAGCCTTTTTAGAGCGTGCCGACAAGCCAGAACGTGGCGGTGCAACCATCGCCTATCAGGCTAACCGCCGTCACGACGTCCAAAAGCTAGCCTCCAAATATTTACCTAGTAAATATTCCAATCCGACCAGCCAGGTCACGCTAATTGATGTCTGGCCACATAATGAGCTGGATATTATCGCTGATATCCTTTACGAACATAGCAATTTGTCGCTAGAAGAAATCCGCCAAGAAGTAAACAAATGGCCGTACAAGCAAAAAATAGCTGTTTTTAAAGCTTACATGGGCGAGAGACTAAACAGACGCCAAAAACCAGGCCGGGCACTAGAAAAAATCCACTATAGCTGGGACATACTGTGCGATTATGGGATATTCCGCGATTTGCAGCGGCATCGAATGGTAGACGATATGGAATGGCAGCTACTAACCCCAAGATATGGCTACGAAATACCAGAATTAGTCGAAAAAGCAGGTTTAACCGAACTATACATTGATTGTTTTGACCTCAGCCTAGAACTATACAGTGCCATGCAAAAAGCCGGTTATGAGCTAGAAGCCCAATACGCCACGCTGATGGGCCACAAGATGCGCTGGAAGGTGACATACAACGGGCGTGAGGCGTTTCATTTGCACGAACTTCGCACAGTACCGCAGGGTCACCCCGGATATCGCAAACTCGTCGGCCAAATGCACGAACAATTACTAGACGTGCACCCACTTATGGGCGAAGCTATGAAATTTGTGAACAAAGACGAGGACCCTAAATTAACCCGCCTAGCAGCCGAAAAATACACCCAGTACAAACTAAAAATGCTTAACGATAAAAAATTAAAATAATCTGGCTTGCCAGTTATTATTGCCCTAAATCGCAGTCTACTATTTTGTAACCACCGCCCGTCTTAACGATTTTTGCCTTTGCACGCATGTTTTTGTTTTCCTTCTCCTCATTTTTGGGGTGAGCATTATCCATATTTTCGCTATATGTCAGGTCGCGATCAACCCAAGTTGCCCCAACCCGTATGCCAAAGCCGTCCACATCATGCTCCTTAATCAATCGCCTTAACCCTTCATCTTTAAGAAGCCGGTGGATTTTACCCCATGACAGTGCATCTAAATCCACCGCGGATTCATCTTCTATACCCGTTAAAATCACCGCAAACTCGTCACCGCCAATCCTAGAAGGATATCTTTGTTGCTCAGGATCTTTGATGTTAGTCGCAACATCTGGGTGTCTTTTGTCATCCCGGCTACGTACTACCCGATGTAGGGCGTTACCAAATTCGGCAATAAATAAATCACCGACTTCTTGGCCTTTAGCATTGTTCAACAGCCCAAAATCAAGCAAATCATAAGATAGTATTATCGCGGCTCCAGCCTCGGGAGTTTTAATGTAATGCTCTACTATAAGTTTAAATATATGCCAGTTGTGCAGGCCAGATTTTTGTTCGATAAAAGCTGGCGATAGCAAATCTGCCATACGCTCGCCAGATTCAACCTCTTGGCCGGAATTTAATATAAAATTAGCAAGAAGCCTACTGTAATAATCTCGTTTCTCGGGGTCTTTACTGCCCAAATGTTCAATACATTCCCCGATGACTATACTAAACTGGTGATCGTCACGGCCTTCTTTGATACTAATTTGCCTTCCGGTTAAATTACTTATTCCAGAATTAAAAAATCCCAGGATATTCCCGGGCTTTTCATTTATCAAACTCAGCCCGGTTTCGCTACTAGCTCCGCGTTACGAAAGCGACCACATACTCATAACGCATCATTGCTTACTTTAGTTATTATACAGAATTATCTCAGTTTGTCAATATATGTGCTTGACTTTAGAGGGGTTACCATGCTAGAATTGCCCCTGAATTACCAAAGACAGCGACGGCTTTAAAAAAGCTTGATAATGTCGCCGAGGTGAATAATCTAAACCGGTTATTAACGTCTTTGGTAAACATTCGCCAAAGGCTTTTTTAGTTTACGGCGATAACAGAGAACTTTCACAATTTGGTCGATTTCATAAAATAATGAGGTAATAGATATGGCTTTAAGCAAGGATCAAAAAAATGCAGTCGTTGCTGATGTAGCTGAATTGTTACAAAGTTCCAAGATGACCGTTGTGGCTCAATATAAGGGCGTAACGGTAAAATCTATGCAATCTTTACGCAAATCGGCACGCCAAAACGGCACAGCTGTCAAAGTAGTAAAAAACCGCCTCGTAAAACAGGCCTTTATTAACGTTGACAGGCTAAAGGCATCAAACACTGATGCACTAAAAGAACAATTGCTTTATGCGTTTAATGCAGAAGATGAAGTTGCCCCCGCCCAAACGCTTAATAATTTCGCTAAAACCGAACCAAACTTGCAGTTTGTAGGTGCTTTTACTAGCAACGGTGACTTTATTGATGCCGCCGAGGTTAAAATGCTGGCTAACTTGCCAAGCAAAGATCAGCTGCGCGCACAATTGGTTGGCACGATTTCTGCGCCAATCAGCGGATTTGTCGGAGTACTTTCTGGCAATCTTAGGGGAATGCTAAACGTCTTAAGCGCTCGAGCAGAGAATTTGTAAAATTTTAAGTTTTTAAGGAGATTATCATGGCAGAAAAAGAAGAAAAGGTAACTGTACCTAAAGAGTTCGAAAAATTAACCGCAGAGCTCGATAAAATGAGTGCTCTCGAAATCAGTAAGTTCGTTAAGTTCCTAGAGGAATACTGGGGTGTTAGCGCTGCTGCACCAGCCGTTGCTATGGCTGCACCAGCTGCCGCAGAAGCCGCACCAGCTGCCGAAGAGAAGAGTGAATACGATGTTATCTTAAAAGATGCCGGCACACAAAAAGTTGCCATCATCAAGGCCGTTAAAGAGATAACTGGTTTAGGTTTGGGCGAAGCAAAAGCAATCGTCGATTCCGCTCCAAAACCAGTACTCGAAAAAGCCAAAAAAGATGACGCCGAAGCCGCCAAAAAGGCTCTAGAAGAAGCCGGCGCTACAGTCGAACTAGCATAAATTAAATAGCAAATACATTTTTCCACCCACTGAATAAAAAAAGTGGGTGGTTTTTTGTTGTTCAATTTAAGAAGTAACCGATTGACTTTTCCACAAGTTGCATATAATATTGTTGCGATAGAAGGTATTAACGTGATAGCGTTAAGCTATATATAGTAGTGAGGTAAACAAACACCGAGGTCCCGATATGTCAGACGTACCAGAGAAACAAATCAAACGACTTAAAGCCTTGATATCCGAGGCAGAAACTAATTTGGCAGCTGCAAAAGAGCTGTTAGTTAGCTTAGTTGGCGAAGATCCTGTTGTTACTGCAACTGCCCGCGAAAACATTTCGGGCAAAGTACTAGAAGGCGTTTTTGACGGCCAAAATATGGTCGGCAGCGATGGCAAGACCTATCCTGTGCCAGCAAACTACGCCAGCAAATCCAAGTTAGTCCAAGGTGATATCCTTAAGTTAACTATCGGCGATGATGGTGCCTTTTTGTACAAACAGATAGGGCCGATACCTCGCAAGCAGGTTGTCGGTGTATTGACCCAAAAAGAGGGCCACTATTTTGTCGAAGTTGGCGAAAAAGCCTACCGAGTACTGTTGGCTAGCGTTACCTACTTTAAGGCCAAGCCAGGTGACCAAATCAGCGTGAACGTCCCAGAAGATGATGTCGATGCCGAATGGGCAGCCATAGAAGCCGCCCTGTAATAAATCAATTTGTTGTATCAAAAAAAGACCCTTTGAACGGGTCTTTTTAGCTTAAACTCCTGCCTGATGTTCTAATACAATACCGTAGGCTCGCATACTCAATCTAGCCGCCTCGATGGCTGCGGAAGAGTATTCGTAGCGCGTCCATGTATCATATTCCTTGAGATGCCCTTCTGTGATTTCACCATTACAGCCGTCAATAATCTCACTCAGTATACGATTATATTGGCTATTTCTTGCTTGCAACAATTCATAATCGACTTCTGCTGTAACGGCACTTTTATCTACTCCCGCTTGATCAAATTTTTGGACTATTCTTGCTGGTAACTCAAGAGCTCTTTGGAACTTGCTTTCACTATACGAATTAAAGGCACCGGGAACTGCTTTTGAAAATCTATCTGATTTTTCAGAAAAATACTTTGCTAAATCATCAACAAACATCTCTGGGCTTTCAATTTTCACAGAGTTAACACCGCTAGCAGACCTATATGGTGATGTTTTATCAATGCCCTTTAAATATGCGCCGAACAAAGAATCTATGTGATGGTACCCGAGTTTAGCTTGACTTTCGGTGAGAATATAGGGCTCAAACTTAATGTTTCTTCGCTCACTAATTTCATCCATAGTGAATAACACAAAGTTAAGCGCTTTAATGGCTAAATGGTCGGGGATAACAACTAAGACATCGACATCACTCCTTCTATTAGCGCGTCCTTCGGCAACTGAGCCATAGCCTAAATACTTGAGAGGCAGCCCAAAGTTGGAGCTAGGCCACTCCCGATCTGCACGGGTGCAGAATTCTTCCATGCCACTCTGTTGCGCACCATCTTCTGCCCATTGTTTACATTTGACTTCTCTGGATGATAAAACAATTCCCATGCAGAAGATTTTGCGCCCGCAAAATATCTTTTGCAAGCATAAGCAAATTATGTTCTGCGCCAAAGTTAAACACAGGTTTTGCTTTTTAGTCGTACTATCTACAACAGACAACTTCGGATCCGGAGTCTATACTATAATTTGATTAGGGAGCAAGTACTCAAATGGGGCAGGCGTTATATCGTAAATATCGCTCTAGGAACTTGAGCGAAATTGTTGGCCAACAGCCAGTAGTTGTTGCCCTTGGCAACGCTTTAAAGCAGGGCCATATAAGCCATGCCTACCTGTTTACTGGGCCCAGGGGCGTAGGCAAAACTAGCGTCGCCAGAATTATGGCTCATGAGATAAATAGCATCCCATACGTTAACGATAATTTACCACTAGACATAATTGAAATCGATGCCGCCAGCAACCGCAGAATTGATGAAATCCGAGATCTGCGTGAAAAAGTACGCATTGCCCCTGTAAACGCGCAGTACAAAGTTTATATTATCGACGAGGTACACATGTTGACGCGCGAAGCCTTTAATGCGCTCTTAAAGACGCTCGAGGAGCCACCAGCACACGTAATTTTTATTTTAGCGACGACTGAGGCCCATAAGCTACCAGAAACTATTATTTCGCGTACCCAACGCTACAATTTTAAACTTGCCTCATCAAAAGAGGTCCAGGACCACCTTTCCAAAATTGCTAAAAAAGAGTCCATAACGATCGATACCGAATCGCTGGAGCTCATTGCCGAGCACAGCGGCGGAAGCATGCGCGACGCGATTAGCTTACTCGATCAAATTCGCCATAGCTCCGGCAACATCACGGCTGAACTGGTTAGGCAAAACTTAGGATTACCGGCAGCCGATTTGGTAGATAAATTACTGGCAGCGGTGGCCGATAATGAGCCACGCGGCATTATTTCTGACTTAAAAAGCGCTTTCGAAGATGGGGCTTCCGCTTCTCTCATCGCAGAGCAACTGCTCGCTAAAATACGCTCAAATCTAGCCACCAAAGAACCGCTTTTGCCCGTAGATAGCTTGATTGAGTTAGCTCAAGGTCTATTGGCTGTCGAGTCAAGCACCAAACCAGACATACAATTAGAAATCGCCTTGATAGGCAGCTGCCTGGCCAGGCCTGATGCAACCCACGCGACCATAAAGCCAACCCAATTCCAAAAGATTACTCCACCACTGACAATTTCTGAGCCCGTCACTAGCCTCCGCCCAAAAACAAATACCCCCACAGAGACGAAAGCAGCACCCACCCCCAAAGTCAGTGCCCAAAATGATAGTCCCACTAATCTGGCCCCAGATACATGGAAAGAAGTCTTGCGAACAATCCAGAAGAACCACAACACACTTTATGGTGTGTTAAGAATCGCTGAACCAGACTTTAGTGAAATCAAAAACCACGTACTTATACTAAAATTTAAGTTTCCCTTCCATCAAAAACGAATGAATGAATCACGTAACAAGCAGGTTGTTTTAAAAACGCTTGCTGATTTGGGATTTGATAAAATCAGTCTCTCTTTTGAGCTCATGCCAAAAGACAAAAAAGACGAGATTCCGGATTTTGTTTTTGACCCAACCGATAGTTCTGACCAACCCTCAGAGGACACGCAAGAGAATAATGCCGTCGATCATGTACTAAGCGTCTTTGGTGGTGCAGAGGTGCTAGAATAAACACTATGGTTAAAGAAACTGCAAAAATACCGCCACAAAATGTGGATGCCGAGGCAAGCTTACTTGGAGCAGTGCTGATAGACAGCGACGCTATAGTTAGGGTAGCTGATGCCGTAAATATCGATGATTTTTACGATGAACGCCACCAGCGAATCTACGAGGCCATCAAAAAACTATACGAAAAACATAAGCCTATCGATGTGCTTACACTTTCAAACCAACTTAAAGAAGATAGTTTTTTAGATGTCGTCGGTGGCGCAGCCTACCTGACTGAGTTGACTAATTATGTGCCTACTGCGGCCCACGTTGAGCATTATGCCGAAATTGTAGCCCAAAAAGCCATTAGGCGGCGCCTGATCAAAGCCTCGCAAGATATCGTTGGCCTAGGATACGACGAAAGCAAATCCGTACAAGACCTGATAGAAGAAGCAGAGACCCAGCTATTTCAGGTAAGCCAGCAGCAAGTAAAACAAGACATCTCATCACTAGAGGATATTTTAGCCGAAAGCTTCGAACGATTAGACGAACTGCACAAAGACAAAGGCAAAATCCGTGGTGTTCCAACTGGCTTAAAAGATTTAGACAACATTCTTGCTGGCTTGCAGCGCAGTGACCTGATAATCCTTGCTTCACGCCCGAGCATGGGTAAGACCGCTCTGGCCCTTAATTTGGCCCACAATATCGCTTCTAAATCAGAGCTACCAGTTGTTATTTTTAGCATAGAAATGAGCAAAGAACAGATTGTAGACAGGCTACTAGCTATGGAATCTGGCGTCGACGCCTGGAATATCCGAACCGGCAATTTAAGTGATGCTGATTTCGAAAAAATCGGCCAAGCAATGGGCACACTCAGCGAAGCCCAAATTTCTATCGATGATACCCCGGGCATTACAGTTAGTGATATGCGTACCAAAGCCCGCCGCGAACAACATCAAAGACAATTAGGCGCTATCATCGTCGACTACCTACAGCTTATGAGTGGTGGCTCTAGGTTTGGCAGCGATTTTAACCGTGTCCAAGAAATTTCCGAAATCAGCCGTGGTCTTAAAGCTATCGCCCGCGAGCTAAACGTGCCAGTGATTGCTCTCAGTCAGTTAAGCCGCTCTGTAGAATCGCGCAGCCCACAGATCCCACAATTAGCAGATTTACGTGAATCCGGCTCCATCGAGCAAGATGCTGATGTTGTGGCATTTATATACCGCGAAGATTATTACAACCCAGACACAAACCGTAAAAACATAACCGACATTTTGATAAAAAAACACCGTAATGGCCCAACAGGTAATTTAGAGCTTTATTTTGACAAAGAACGACAGCGCTTTAAGAGCCTGGATAAGCGACGCGCCCCAGCGCCGACCGAATCATCTACTCCGTTTGACTCATGATTCCTGGCATCTCATCAGTTATACAGTGTATCCATCGTGATATAATTATCCCTAAAGCATGAAACGAATATCTAATAAGGCCATGGAGTGGTTGGGCAAGCATTGGCGCGGAGTTGTCAGCTCTGTAATTATCGCGATTCTTGCCACAATCACCTTGAGTCTGCAGCTGACGAGCCTAGTACCTGGGCAAAATCGGTTCGAAACCGCAACCCTGACAGAACTTCAACACTTTCCATCACCCCTACATAGAGCAGTGAATGCCCCGTACATGGTTACAGCCTTTGCTGTCGGCAAAATAATAAATAACCCGCTTCATGGAGCACGAATAACAAGCGTTGTCTTTGGGCTTCTGGCCACTGCATGCTTTTTTTATCTATTAAAGCTATGGTTTAGTACTAAATTAGCAACTGTCGGGAGTTTATTATTTATTACCAGTAGCTGGCTGCTCCACATTAGCCACCAGGCTGCCCCCTTCATACTTTTAGTTTTTGCGCCCCTATTAGTGCTGCTGCCGTTAGCCTGGTATCTGCGTACCAAAAAATACAAAAACCTAGCATTTTATCTTTTCGCAGCAAGTTTGGGTTTTGCTGCATATGTACCGTTCATGCCTTGGATAATCGCCGTTTTGCTAGTGGTAGTTTTGGTAAAAGAAAAACATCATTTGCAGAAACTTAGCTATTGGACGGTCGTCATATCGGCTGTTATTTATTTTGCTGTTCTGGCACCACTGTTTATCAGCCTGGCTATTCACCCCGGCCAAGCACGTGAGCTAGTTGGGCTTCCGGCACACGTACCCAGCATCAGCATGTACTTTAGCCAGTTTTATCACACCCCATTAATGCTCTTGTTTAAGTCCCAACCTTTATCAGAGATTCATTTAGGCTCTCTGCCTATGCTTGATATTTTTAGCAGTGCGATGTTTGCCCTGGGGCTTTATTACTATGCCGTCAGGCTGCCAAAACGCCGCAGTGTAATTATTTTTGCCTGTATGCTAATTTTATTTTTGATAATACCCTTATCCGATAATTATCAACTAGCCATCGCCGCACTTCTACCGTTTATATTCTTATGCATTATGGGTGGGGTGGTCGAGTTGCTGAATCAATGGTTTTCATATTTCCCGCGCAATCCTTGGGCCAGAAACGTCGGAGTTGCGCTTGTTGTTGCAGCGATAGGTTTTTCTAGTTTTTATCATTTGCAGCGATATTTTATCGCCTGGCCCAATGCCCCAGCAACCAAGTCGGTGTACGTGGTAAAATCTAAGTAAGCAAATAAATCCGGTAATCATGAAGGGACACCACAAATGGGAAAAGCAGACCAGCTTAAGATGGTTCTAAAGATTAAAAAACTCCAAAAAGAATTAAAAAAGATGATTATCGAATCGACCGCTGGCGAGGGAGCAGTCAGAGTAGAGATCACCGGCGAACAAAAAATAAAAAAAATCCATATTGACCCAGAATATGTTGACTTAGAAGACATCGGCCAATTAGAAAATTGGGTCGAACAAGCAGTTAAAGAAGCTATCGATAAAAGCCAGAAAATCGCTGCCGAAAAAATGCAACCAATGTTAGGCAACTTAGGGGATCTTGGCCTCTAGATTATCTTGTCTATGAATATTTTGCCAAAGGCTCTAGAGCAAGCCATAGAGGCTTTTAGCGCTCTGCCCGGGGTTGGGCCGCGTAGCGCTGAGCGTTTCGCTTACTGGTGTTTACGTTCTGATAAAAGTGTTGCCGATAAATTATCTAACAGTCTGACGAATTTGCACGGCAATATTAAACTGTGCCCAAAAACTTTCGCATTGATTGATTCTACGCTAGATGTTTCGCCACTTTATAGTGACCCTAGCAGAGATAAAAAAACTGTAGCGATAGTAGCCGAACCTTTTGATATAGTTGCCATAGAAAAAATTGGTTCGTACAAAGGTACATATCACGTACTTGGCGGTTTAATATCACCAATTGACGGTATTAGCCCAGAAAATCTGCGTATTCGGGAATTATTAAAAAGGATAGACGAAGATGAGGTAAAAGAAGTTATTTTGGCTACCAATGCAAGCGTAGAGGGTGAAACTACCGCCATGTATTTGCAGAAACAACTGGAGCCAAAAAAGGTTGTTTTATCCCGGCTAGCTAGAGGTTTGCCTATCGGGGTAGACCTAGAATACGCCGATCAAATTACACTAAAAAGAGCACTAGAAGGCAGGACAATAATATGATTCCCGAGATAGGCAAAATTAAAAAGATAGTGGATGAAGCAACAAATATCCTAGTAATTCAGGCCGATAATCCAGACGGCGACAGCCTAGGTAGCGCCTTGGCTCTAGAACAAATTTTAGGTGACCTTGGCAAAGAACCAAGCCTTTACTGCGGCGTAGAAATACCGCACTATATTAGGTTTATGAAGGGCTGGGACCGAGTAAATAAATCTATCCCAAATAACATTGACACCAGCATTATTGTAGATACATCCGCTAATCTGTTGCTGGACCAGCTAAATGGCTCGCCCGAAAAACCATGGGTAGCATCAAAACCGGTCATTGTGCTAGACCATCACAGCAATGTGGGGTGCGATATCGCATTTGCTACTGTTGTTTGTAACGCCCCAGATTTTGTATCTACCGGGGAACTGATTTACGAGATAGCTAAAGAGCTAAAGTGGCCGCTTAATCTACCGGCCCGCGAACTACTTACCCAAAGTATTTTATCTGATTCTCTCGGTTTAGTCAGTGAAGGTGCTACTGCCGAAACTTATCGACGGATGGCCGAGATGTTGGATGCTGGCGTCAGCCGAGCTAGGCTAGAAGAAGCCCGCAGAGAGCTGTCCAAGATGGCTCCCAGCGTTTTTCAATATAAAGCTAAGTTGATAGAACGCAGTGAATTTTACGGGGACAATAACGAAATTGCTATTGTATCAATCCCCGAAGAAGAACTGTACACCGTAGGCACACTTTATAACCCAGCACCCCTCATTTTAAATGAACTGACCATGGTAGAAGGCGTCATGGTGGGCATAGCCCTTAAGCGCTACAACAACAAAGTTACCGGATCCATAAGATGCGCTGATGGTGCTGCTATCGCCCACAAATTAGCCGAAACATTTGGCGGTGGCGGGCACCCATACGCCGCCGGTTTTAAGATAGAAAAACCATTTATAGATTTTGCCGACCTAAAATGTCAGGTTATAACAAAGGCTCAAGAACTGCTAAAATTAAGTTGATGATACGCCTTTATAGCACAATGTCCAGGCAGGTTGAAGAATTTCGACCACCGAGCGACGACCCTGTCACTATCTATACTTGTGGCCCGACCGTTTATGACTTCCCGCATATTGGTAATTGGTATGCTTTTTTAAGATGGGATTTGCTAGTTAGAGTGCTTCAAGTTAGTGGCTATAAAACAAAGTGGGTGATGAATATAACCGACGTTGGCCATTTGACCAGTGATGCTGATGACGGCGAAGATAAGCTAGAAAAGGGTGCACAGCGTGAACATAAAACCGCCTGGGAAGTCGCCCAAGAATATAGCGATTACTTTGCTAAAGGGTTAAACAGATTAAATTTTATAAAGCCAGATTTTTTGCCAAAAGCCACAGACAATATCCCAGAACAAGTTGAGTTTATTAAGACCCTCGAAGATGAAGGCTTAACGTATATTATCGATGATGGCGTTTATTTTGATACCTCAAAGCTGTCGGATTACGGCAAATTGGCCCGGCTCAATCTTGAAAATCTTAAGGCTGGCGCTCGCATAGAGTACAACCAACAAAAGAAAAACCCAACCGATTTTGCACTCTGGAAGTTTAGCCCTAAAGACAAAAAACGTGATATGGAGTGGGAGAGCCCATGGGGCAAAGGCTTTCCGGGCTGGCACTTAGAATGTTCAACTTTAATCCAAAAATATTTGGGTAATAGTATTGATATACATGGTGGTGGCATCGACCACATTCCTGTCCACCATACCAACGAGATAGCTCAGAGCGAATCTGCACACCATCAGCCCTTGGCAAATATATGGATGCACAGTAATTTTATCCATGTTGATGGACAAAAAATGAGCAAATCGCTAGGTAATCTGATTACTTTAGAAGATATTGAGTCAAAAGGTTATAGCTTAGAGGCATTTAGATTATTGGTATTCGAATCACATTATCGTAGCGAAGCCGAATTCACATGGGAAAATTTAAAAGCTGCCCAAAAACGCTTAAACCGTTACCAAGCGTACGCCGATTTACGCTTCCAGCCTATCGACCTTATTGAGGGCGAAGTATTACGGCTAGACTATGAAATGTACGGGGAGATAATCAAGAAAAGTCTGCAAAATGACTTAAATTCGCCAAGATCTTTAAGGAACCTCGAGCTATTAGCAGACGAGCTAAAAAAACGGCCCGTACCATTACGAAAAGAGGATATTGATAGGTTTAATGATTTCCTTAATCTAGCTGATAACTTGTTGGGTCTAAATCTTCTAGGCTCCGATGACATAACTGACAAGCAGAAACAACTGATAGATAAGCGTGAAATATTTAGAAAAAATAAAGACTTCACGAGTTCCGACAAAATTCGCGATGAACTACTAGAGCAGGGAATATCAATCCGAGACACGGATTACGTCCCTATTTGGAACCGTATTTAACCGGCAAACACTCTGTCGTATCTATCTACCTCACTCTGGGGGCCGGTATGTTTGCCAATGTCATCGCTTAATTTTACAGTTGGGTCACCATTAACTTCAGTGGCTTTCATAACTATATTTAACGCTTTGGGGCCTAAATCGTTGGTCAGGGTGGTGCCCCAGCCATAAACCAGGTTAATGCGTCCGCCAAAATAATCCTGCAATTCAACAATTTTATCTAAATCTAGGCCATCGCTGAACACAATAACTTTGCCTATAGGGTCAATCCCAAAACCTTCGTACATTTTGATTATGTTTTCGCCGAATTCAAATGGGTCGCCTGAATCATGCCTGACGCCCTTCCAGGCAGTTGCTTGTTCTTCGGTAAAATCTTCTAAAAAGAATTTTGTAGTGAACGTATCCGTTAAGGCAACCGATAGATGCTCGCCATATTGGTCATACCAATCATCAAGTAGCTGGCCGTGCGACGCTCTTAAGGCTTCGTCCGTGTCGCCCTTTAGCCCGGCATAAACCATC
>Ga0265297_10009026_pt1 | contig 13065 bp, 19 predicted proteins | sample Munlanlwell13791_FD_192502 | JGI IMG/M metagenome (GOLD analysis project Ga0265297, IMG submission 192502) | Leachate microbial communities from a municipal landfill in Southern Ontario, Canada - Leachate well 137-91 | ecosystem: Engineered > Solid waste > Landfill > Unclassified | place...
TGACTGAGTTCTTTGCCATAAATTTAATTTTTCTTGCCCGCCGCGGCTTTAGTAAGGGCGGGGACTCTCAAAGGAACGCCTAATTCCTTATATAACCCGACTGCTTTCTCCCGAATTTTAATTTTGGGAACGATGGTTATCTCCAAACCGAAATCCACTTTGGTCGCGTCAGCGTCAATTTCGGGGAAAACCAATTGGTCTCCAACGCCAACCGAAAGATTGCCGGAAGCATCAATGATTTTCGGCTCCAATCCCCGGAAATCTTTTATCCGAGGCAACACTACATTAACAAAACGGGTGAAAAAATCAAACATTCTTCTGCCGCGCAGAGTAACCTTCAAGCCGACAACATCGCCCAATCTCGTCTTGAAACCGGCGATGGCTTTTTTGGCGGGCCGGGTAATGGGTTTCTGGCCGGTAATCAAAGACAACTCGCTTATGATTTCCGGAAGAATTTTTTCTTCGAATTGCCCCTGCTGTCTCAGCTTTCCCACTCCGACATTCACCACTATCTTTTCTATGTTATTTTTTATTAAATTCGGCTTTGACATTTTTTGCAATATCTAAATTTATTATCTTTTTCGAAACGAAAACCGACCCGGGCCGGCATTTTGCAATTGGGACAAACAATCATCAGTTTGGAAACATTCATCGGCCGGCTGATTTTCACAACTTCGCCTTTCTCGCCCTGCTGTTTGGGCCGCATGTGTTTCTTGTAAAGATTCAATCCTTCAACGATTAATTTCCGCGATTTCAAATCAACCTTAATCACCTTTCCGGTCTTGCCGCGGTCCTTGCCCGCCAATATTTTAACTGTATCGTTTTTTTTGATTTTCATATTTAGACGATTTCTTCGGCCATGGTTACGATTTTTTCAAAACCTTTTTCTTTCAGTTCCAGCGGAATCGGGCCGAAAATTCTCGTTCCCCTGGGTTCATTTTTAGCGTCAATTAAAACAGCGGCGTTTTCGTCGAAACGAACGTAGGAACCGTCGGGCCGCCGCAATGGCTGGCGCTGCCGGACGACAACCGCTCTTACCACTTCTTTCTTTTTGACGGCTTTTCTGGGTTCGGCCGTCTGCACGGAAGCTATGATTATATCCCCGATCCGGGCGTAGCGCCGTCCCGTTCCGCCTAAAATCCGAAAACAACGGATTATCTTTGCTCCGGAATTATCAGCTGTTTTTAATATTGTTCGTTCCTGAATCATAAACTTAGTTAATGCAAAATTCAGAATTAAGAATTTAGAATTTTCCGCTAATTTAATTCTTAATTCTGCATTTTAAATTATTAATTAATTTTAGACAAAATTTTCCATCTTTTATCCTTGCTCAGCGGCCTTGTTTCTTCGATAATAACTTCCTCGCCGGTTTTATATTCGTTATTTTCGTCATGGGCCTTGAACCGCCGGGTTATTTTGTAATATTTCCGGTATTTCGGATGCAACGCCAATCTCGTCACGGCCACCACCCGCGTTTTCTGCATTTTATCCGAAACTATTTTCCCTTGTAATTTTCTGGTCATAATAAAATTATTGTTTGTTTTTTAAAATAGTCAGAATTTGGGCGATCGTCTTTTTGACCTCCTGGATTTCTTTGATATTCTTCACTTTTCCCGCCGCCAAGTCAAATTTCAAAGCTCTTAAACGTTCCCGGTGTCCGGCTAAATCTTTCTGGAGTTCGGCCGCCGATTTATTTTTGGTTTCCTGAAAAAGTTTCTTTTTCATATTTTATTTGCTGACAATTCTCGATCTTAACGGCAACTTCCGGCCTCCCATTTTAAGGGCGTGCTGGGCCACCGACGCTTCCACGCCGTCAACCTCAAACATAATCCGCCCGGGTTTAACCGGAAAAACATAATGGTCGACCTCTCCTTTTCCGCCTCCCAAAGTGACTTCCGGCGGCATCTTGGTGATGGGTTTGTCGGGAAAAATCCTGATCCAAATTTTGCCGCGGCTTTTTAAAGAATGACTGATGGTTTTGCGGACCGCTTCAATCTGGCGGCCGCTCACCCAATACGGCGTCAGGGCCTGCAACCCGAAACTGCCGAAGGCCAATCGCGTGCCCCGGCTTTCCGTCAATCTTTTTTTGGAACGGCCTTTCTGCCACTTCCGATGTTTTATTTTTTTTGGTTCAAGCATGGTAAAATTTTAAATTCTAATTTTTGGGCGACTTGCCGCCGAATATTTCCCCTTTATAAATCCAGACCTTGATGCCAATGGTTCCGTAGGTGGTGAAAGCCGTGGCCTCGCCGTAATCGATGTCAGCCCGAAGATTGGTCAAAGGCATTCTGCCGCCGCGGGCTTCAAGCCATTCTTTCCGGGCGATTTCCGCGCCGTCCAGCCGCCCCGCCAGATGTATTTTGGCCCCCTTGGCCGTTTTATTCTGCATAATGCCGTCCAAATGCTGTTTCATCACTCTCCGGAAACGCAGCCTTCTTTCCAGGTCAAAAGCGATGTTCTGGGCTTCCACCTGGGCCGAAATCTCGGTTCGCTTCAATTCTTCGATATTAAGATTTATTTCCGGAGTTTCCTTGATTTTTTTCCGGCGCCGGAAATCCGCGATTATTTTTTCAACGGCTTTTTTAAGGTCTTCTATTCCCTTGCCGCCTCTGCCGATGATTAATCCCGGCCGGGCCGCTTTGATGAAAATTTTGCAAAGATTTCCCGTCCGTTCAATTTCAATTCCGGCTATTCCCGCCTTGATAACCATCTTTAAAACTTCTTTTCTTACCAGGTAATCTTCTTCCAATAAATAATTCAGGCTCTTTCTCAGAAACCAGCGATTCTGCCAATTTTTGGTGATGCCTAATCTTAAAGAGTTTGGTTTGATTTTTTGGGCCATAGATTTATTTTATATCGCTTTTCTTCTGAAAAATCTTTTGAAAGCCCCGACTTTTTCAGGCTTGGCTTCCCGGATTTTCTTTTCTTTTTCCGGTTTCATGTTTTCCGGCTTTTCCTGCTTGCTGGCGGACATGGCTTGTTTTCCCGCGTCTCTTTTTTTCGCTTTTTCCTTTTTGGCTTTTTTGGGCTTGGGAATGAATTTATATTTCAAAGGAATTTCTTTTTCCGATTCCGCCAAAACCAGAATAATGTGGCAGCTTTTCTTGGCAATCGGGCTCATCGAACCCCGAGCTCTGGTCCGCCAGCGTTTCTGACTGGGACCGATATCCACCCGGACTTCCTTTACCAAAAGTTTTTCGGGATTCAGCTGTTGGTTGTTTTTGGCGTTGGCCATCGCCGAACGCAATAATTTCAAAATCGGTTTGCTCGCCCGGTTAGGCAAAATCAAAAGCTGAGCTTCGGCTTCATTGGCCCGCAGTCCTTTTATCGTATCGGCAACCAGCCGAGTTTTTCTCGGACTAATTTTTAAATATTTTAATTTTGCCGTTTGGGTTTTCATGTTTCAATTATTATTTGGCGGGTGGCGTTGCCGCTTTGGCTTGCTCCTGCTGGACCAATTCTTTCTTCTGTTCCAATTCTCTCTGGATCTTGCCGCCGTGTTTGACGAATTTCCTGGTCAGCGAAAATTCACCCAGCCGATGGCCCACCATTTCTTCGTTGATTTTAACGTTTATGAAATTTTTGCCGTTGTGGACGCCGAAAGTATAACCCACCATCTCCGGGGAAATTTCCGAATCTCTGGCCCAGGTTTTGATCGCCGTCGAGTCACCCGGCTTTAATTTAGCCATTTTTTCCAAAAGCTTGGGATAAACATACGGACCTTTTTTTGAACTTCTGCTCATATTTTTGATTATTGATTACTCGTTACCGGCTGCTCGGTTATTATTTTCTTCTTTTAACAATTAATATATTGGACCATTTCTTTTTGTTGCGGGTTTTATGGCCGCCGGTAATCTTCCCCCATTTGGTTTTGGGCCGGCGGGTTCCTCTGGGCTGTCGTCCTTCACCGCCGCCGTAGGGATGATCGCGGGGGTTCATTGCCGTGCCTCTGACTGTCGGCCTGATGCCCATCCAGCGCGAACGGCCGGCTTTCCCGATTATTTCCAAATTATGCTCCGGGTAAGAAACCCTGCCAATGGTGGCATAACCGTCCCATAAAACTTTCCTGACTTCTCCGGAAGCCAATTTCAGATGAGTATATCCTTCTTCGTTGGCCAAAACCTGAACCGATAAGCCCGCCGAGCGAGCCAATTGCCCGCCACTGCCGGGATTTATCTCGACATTATACACGAAAGTTCCCACCGGGACGCGTTTCAATTGAGTACGATTGCCCGGCTTTAAAGGAGCGTCAGCCGAAGTGATGATTTTATCGCCCGTTTTCATTTCCGCCGAAGCCAAAATATAACGCTTTTCGCCGTCGGCATAAACCACCAAAGCGATGAGACCGCTGCGGTAGGGATCGTATTCCAAGGATTGAATCCGGCCGGCAATATTGAATTTATCCTGCCTGAAATCAACCAAGCGGTACATCTGCTTGTGGCCTCCACCCTGATGGCGGACCGTTACCCTGCCCTGGGAATTTCTTCCGGCTGACTTTTTTATTCTTTTGATTAAATTGGTGCTCATTTTTTTATTTCGGCAAAATATCGATTACCTGCCCTTTTTTAACGGTAACAATGGCTTTTTTGGAAGACGGCCGGCGGCCGACGCTGCGCCCCAATCTTTTGACTTTTCCTTTCTGATTGATTATGTTCACCGCTTCCACCTTTACTTTATAAATGGATTCGATTCCTTTTTTGATTTCATGGGAACTGGCTTTCCGGTCAACCAAAAAAGCATACTTGTTGATTTTGCCCAAGTCCATCGTCTTTTCGCTGATTATTGGTTTTTTGATTATCATTCTCATATTTAGGCTTTGTAATGCTTGGCTATTGATGCGATGGCGCCCTGGTCCAAAATAATCTTCTGGTATTTTAGCAAATCGTAAACATTAAGCGACTCGGGGCTTAAGATGCCGACTTTGGGCAAATTCCGCCCGGCCGGATAAATATTTTTGTTTTCCACGGAGGGAATCAATAAAACGCTTTCTTTGGACGAAACGAATTTTTTCAACAGCTCGGCCAAGTTTTTGGTCTTGCGATCCTTCAGGTTCAAAGTGTCGATAAATTTGATATCCTGCTCGGCTAATTTTTTGGAAAAAATTCCCGAAACCGCCGATTGTTTCATTTTTTGATTGATGCCTTTGGAAAAATTCCTTTCTTTCAAAGGGCCGAAAGTGACCCCGCCGCCTTTCCATAAAGGCGAACGAGTCGAGCCTTGTCTTGACCGGCCGGTGCCTTTCTGGCGCCAGGGCTTCCGGCCGCCGCCGCTGACCTCACCCCGGTCTTTGGTGTCGGCTAAAGTCCTCCGGCGGTTGGCTACCTGGACAGTCAAAACCTGATGAACCAAATCCGGATTCCATTTGACGCCGAAAATATTATCGGGCAAATCCACCGTTCCGATCTTTTCGTTTTTTTGATTGAATAAATCTGCTTTCATGTTTTATTTTGCGGCTTTCTTTTTCGCTTTATGACTGGTTTCTTTCTGAATTTTAATTTCCGAATTTTTATATCCCGGCACCGCTCCCTTAAGCATCAAAACGGCGTTTTCTTTGTTTAAAGAAACAATTTCAAGATTCCCGATGGTTTTCTGGACGCCGCCCGTCCGGCCGGCCATTTTTCTGCCTTTCAAAACCCGTTGAGGGGAAGTCGGCCCGATTGAGCCCGGAGCCCGCAGCCGGTGTTTCTGGCCGTGGCTTTTCGGCCCGCCGTGAAAACCCCAGCGTTTGACCACTCCCTGGAAACCTATGCCGCGGCTTATCGCGGTTATCTTAACCAATTCGCCTTCGTTGAAAACCGAAATATCGGCAACCTTAATCGGGGTAACCGCAATGACTTTCCCGTCTTTGAAAATCTGGCTCATTTTTAATTTTTTCCCCGTAATCATTTCCATGAATTTAAATAAAAACCGCCCAGGTTTAGCCTCGGCAGTTTTGATTGTTTTTTCTGGCTAAATCCTACTTATTTCCTGCCCAAAATATACTATAACTTCACTTCAATATCAACCCCTGCCGGAAGATTAAGATTATCCAGTGAAGCAATTATTTTCTGGCTGGGATTGATGATATCTATCAAACGTTTATGTACCCTCATTTCAAATTGCTCCCGTGAATCTTTATGGACAAAGGTTGAACGATTGACGGTATAGCGGTGGAACTCAGTCGGCAGAGGAACGGGACCAACTACTTCTCCGCCCTGGCGTTCTATGACCTCGATTATTTGCCTGCAAGAATTATCAATCAGTTTGTGGTCGTAAGCCTTGATTTTCAATCTCACCCTTTCTTTCTCTTCCGCTTGGGCAACTTTTTTGGAAACTTTCGCCATAAGCCCTACTTGATTATCTTGGTTATGGCGCCGGCGCCCACGGTCTTGCCTCCTTCACGAATGGCAAAACGTTGTTTGTCCTCCAAAGCAACCGGGGCAATAAGTTTGACGGTGACATTAACGGTGTCGCCGGGCATTACCATTTCCATTCCGGCGGGAAGAGTCGTTTCGCCGGTGATATCGCAAGTCCGGATATAAAACTGCGGCTTGTAACCGGTGAAAAACGGAGTATGTCTTCCCCCTTCTTCCTTGCTTAAGACATAAATACTGGCTTCAAATTCGGTGTGCGGCGTGACGCTGCCGATTTTGGCGATGACCTGGCCGCGTTCCACGTCCTCTTTTTTCAGGCCCCGGAGCAAAATACCAACGTTTTCTCCGGCCTGGCCTTCATCTAAAAGCTTATTGAACATTTCAATGCCAGTGGCCACTACCTTGCTGGTTGGCTTCAACCCGACTAGTTCAATTTCTTCGTTTACTTTGATTATTCCCCTTTCAACTCTTCCGGTCACAACCGTACCCCGGCCTTCAATGCTGAAAATGTCCTCAACCGGCATAAGAAAAGGTTTATCAGTTTCTCTGACCGGATCGGGAATATACTCATCAAGCGCTTTAGTCAAATCAAGAATCGGTTTGCACCACTCATCGTCGATTGATTTAGCTTCCACTGCCTTAAGGGCCGAGCCACGGATAACCGGGATTTCATCGCCCGGAAATTCGTATTTTTTCAAAAGTTCTCTTACTTCGGACTCCACCAAGTCAATTAATTCTTTATCGTCAACCTGGTCAACTTTGTTCAGAAAAACAACAATATAAGGAACCCCAACCTGACGAGCCAAAATAATATGCTCCCGTGTCTGAGGCATCGGACCGTCAGCCGCTGAAACCACTAAAATCGCTCCGTCCATCTGGGCGGAACCCGTGATCATATTTTTAACGTAGTCGGCGTGACCCGGACAATCAATGTGGGCATAGTGACGTTTGTCGGTTTCGTATTCCGAGTGGTGAATAGCAATCGTAATCCCCCGGGCTTTTTCCTCGGGCGCATTGTCAATCTGATCCACTGATTCGGATTTCTGGATAAGACCTTTTAATTTGAGAACATTCATTATCGCCGCCGTCAAAGTCGTTTTGCCGTGGTCAATGTGACCGATGGTCCCGACGTTAACGTGGGGTTTTGTTCTGACGAATTTTGCTTTCTCCGCCATATTTAATTTGAACTATTTATTTTATTTTTTAATAATAAAACGACCTGCTTAGTTTATAATGAAACTTTTTTTATGTCAAACCCCCACACCAATCGAGGATTATTGTAAATAATAACAAAAGTTGAGATTGGTTGTAAATTCTAATTAATAAATTTTTATCTTTTTTAGGTTAACAGGAAATTCGTTTAACGAATTTCCCCATCCTCGATTGGTGTGGGGGTCAAATTTTATTTTTTGCCCTCGGCAATCTTCTGGGCAATGTTGTTGGGCACTTCTTCGTAGTGGCTGAACTCCATCGTGAAGCTGCCGCGGCCTTGGGTCATTGACCTCAGATTAGTCGCGTAGCCGAACATTTCCGCCAATGGAACCTTCACGTCAATAACGTTAATTCCGACTCTTTCGGTTAGAGCCTCAATCTTGCCCCGGCGGGCGTTAAGGTCGCCGTTAACATCACCTAAGAAATTCGGCGGGGTAATTACCTGAACTTTCATCATCGGCTCCAATAAAACCGTTTTAGCTCTCTTGGCCGCTTCCTGAAAAGCGATAGAACCGGCGATTTTAAAAGCCGCTTCCGAAGAATCAACCTCGTGGAAAGAACCGTCGTAAAGCGTGACCTCAACGTCAACAAAAGGATAGCCGGCCAGAACGCCCTTATCCATCGCTTCCTTAATTCCTTTTTCCACGGCCGGAATAAATTCCGAAGGAATAACGCCCCCCTTGATGGAATCAACAAATTCAAAACCTTTGCCGCGTTCCAAGGGTTTAATTTTCAAAAAGACATGGCCGTATTGGCCACGACCGCCGGACTGGCGGATGTACTTGCCTTCGGCTTCAGCCGTTCCCACCACGGTTTCCTTGTAAGCCACCTGGGGCCGGCCGACATTGCCTTCAACACCGAATTCCCGTTTCATCCTATCGACAATAATTTCCAAATGAAGCTCGCCCATCCCCCAAATGATGGTTTCGCCGGTGTCGGGGTCGCCAACCACCCTAAAAGTCGGGTCTTCCTCCTGAAGCCGGTGTAAAGCCAAAGACATTTTTTCCTGGTCAGCTTTGGTTTTCGGCTCAATTCTGATGGAAATAACCGGTTCGGGAAAAACGATTTTTTCCAAAATAACGGGATGTTCGGGATCGCAAAGCGTATCTCCGGTCGTGGTATTTTTCAAACCCACAAAAGCACCGAGGTCGCCCGTGTGAATCTCGTCCACTTCTTCCCGGTGGTTGGCATGCATTCGTAAAATCCGACCAATTCTCTCCTGGGAATTTTTGGAAACGTTTTTAACGTAGGTCCCCTTCTGGAGAATCCCGGAATAAACCCGGAAATAAGTGAGCGACCCCACAAACGGATCGGCCGCGATTTTAAAAGCCAAGGCGGCAAACGGCTGGTCGTCTTTAGCCGGCCTTTCCTCTTCTTTTTGGGTATCGGGGTTGATGCCTTTAACCGGCGGCAAATCAAGCGGCGAAGGCAAATAGTCGATTACGGCGTCCAAAAGAAATTGGACGCCTTTATTTTTCAAAGCGCTGCCGCAAAGCACCGGAATCAATTCCCCTTTCAATGAAGCCGTCCTCAACGCCTTTTTTAAATCTTCGAGGCTGATTTCCTGGCCTTCAAGATAACGATGCAATAAATTATCATCGGTTTCAGCAATCATCTCCACTAATTTTTCTCTTTTTTCTTCAACCGCTTTTTTGAAATTTTCCGGGATTTCTTTGACGACTATTTTTTCGCCGTGTTCCCCTTCAAAATAAAAGGCTTGTTGTTTCAATAAATCAATAACGCCTTCAAAATTTTCTTCAAGACCGATGGGGATTTGAAGCACCGCCGGTTTCGGATGCAAGCGTTCCCTAATAGATTGCAGGGCTTTTTCAAAATCGGCGCCCATCCGGTCGAGTTTATTTATGAAACAAATCCGAGGCACTTTGTATTTGTCCGCCTGGCGCCAGACCGTTTCTGACTGCGGTTCCACTCCCGCCACGCCGTCAAAAACCACCACTCCGCCGTCAAGCACCCGAAGGGAACGTTGGACTTCAACGGTAAAATCAATGTGACCCGGCGTGTCAATAATGTTAATCCGGTGCTCGTCGCCGCCATAAGTCGGAGTCCAATAACAAGTCGTGGCCGCAGCCGTAATCGTGATTCCCCTCTCCCTTTCCTGTTCCATCCAGTCCATGACGGCATCGCCGGTATGCACCTCGCCGATTTTATGGGAAATGCCGGTGTAAAAAAGAATCCGTTCGGATACGGTTGTTTTCCCGGCGTCAATGTGGGCGATGATGCCGATATCTCTATATTTTTCTAATGGATATTGACGCATTATCTGGCAAAATGGGCGAACGCTCGGTTAGCTTCCGCTACGCGATGCATGTCCTGTTTCTTTTTAATGGCCGCTCCTTCGTTTTTGGAAGCGGCGATAATTTCTCCCGCTAAGTTTTCCGCCATGGTTTTTCCTTTACACGACCGGGCAGCGGAAATAATCCAATGGCCGGCCAGGAAAAATTTTCTTTCAGGCCGCACTTCCATCGGTATCTGATAGTTGGCGCCCCCGACTCTCCGCGAAGCCACGGCCACTAAGGGACTGGCGTTTTCCAAAGCTTTTTCAAAAACCTTCATCGGATCTTCTTTGGTTATTTCTTGGATATAATCAAGCGCCTGATAAAATATTTTTTCCGCCAATGATTTTTTTCCGTCAAGCATCAAATAATTGATAAATCGGCCGACAATCAAACTATCGAATTTAACGTCGGGCTGGCGCAATTTTCTGTTTTTATAAATTTGTTTTTTACGCATTTGTTTTGGGTTTTTTCGCTCCGTATTTTGAACGCTGTTGTTTCCGATTTTCCACGCCGGTAGTATCCAAAATTCCCCGGATGATATGGTATCTCACGCCCGGCAAATCTTTAACCCGGCCGCCACGAACCAGAACCACCGAGTGCTCCTGGAGCAGGTGGCCTTCTCCGGGAATATAAGCCGTCACTTCCATTCCATTGCTTAAACGCACCCGGGCCACTTTTCTAAGAGCAGAATTCGGTTTTTTGGGAGTAGTGGTAAAAACTTTCAGACAAACTCCGCGTTTAAAAGGCGAAAAGGAATCGGTGGGACGATTTTTAAGGTAATTGAAATAACGCCCCAAAGCCGGGGTTTTCTTTTTAGCGGCAGTTTTCGATCTTCCTTTTTTGATTAATTGGCCGATTGTAGGCATATCGCTAAATTTTAATTTTTCCACCAAAGACAAATCCCTGCCTGCAGGCAGACATCTTTAAATGGATAATTTCTAAATAATACTGGAATTAAAAGGATTGTCAACCCCGTTAGAGGTCCTAAAACAGAAAAAAAATAGTAAATTTTTTCTGTTTATGAATTGAATTCCCATTTTAAGCAAGGTTTGTTAATTGCTTGTCAATTTTAGGGCTCACCAGATCTCTAACGGAGCCAACCCTTTTATCTAAGAACCGCCGATAAAAATCAGGGCAAGCCGATAAGCCAGCGGAGCGATCAAATACGGAAAAATAAGAAAAATCCAAATTAACATCAGGAACAAAGAATTCCCCGTCAAAAAACTTTTAATCCCGTAAAATTTATCCGGCAAAAGGGAGAAAACGACGTGATGCCCGTCAAAAGGCGGAAAAGGAGCCAGATTGAAAAAAGCGAACAAAAAATTCAAGAAAACGATTATGAACAAAAAAGACAAAAGAGAATAAGATGAAATTCCGAAAAAAACCAGCAATCTTATCAAAAAAGAAAAAATAACCGCCAGAAAAATATTGGAAAGAGGGCCAGCCAATCCCGTAAGCATTATCCCTTTTTTAACGTTCCGGAAATTATGAGGATTGAAAGGAACCGGCTTAGCGTAGCAAATCACAAAAGGACTTCTAAACAGAATAAGGGACAAGGGCAGAACAACCGTGCCGAACAGGTCAATGTGCTTTAAAGGATTGAAAGTCAGCCGGCCGGCCAATTTCGGCGTCGGATCGCCCAACTTGAAAGCGGTCAAGCCATGGGAAACTTCATGGACCACCATTGAAGCATATAGAACAATCAGCTGGAAAATTGTGATGGAAACGTCAGACATTGATTTTATTATAACAACCTTTTAATATAAAGGATATTATGAAATGTTATTTTTGCGGAAAAATACCGATCATGGGAAGAAGCCGAAAAAAACTTCGCGGTAAATACAATCCCACCGAAAAAACCAGAAAACATCCCAATCTCCAGTGGACGAAATTGACTTCGGGCAAAAGAGTAAAGGCCTGCACGAAATGCATTAGAACCCGGACAAAAGAAAAATAATTTTATTTCGGGGTGTAGTATACCGGCAGCCTGCCTACCGGCAGGCAGGTACGCAGTATGGCCCCGCACTAAAATTTCGGGGAGTAGTATAGTGGTAGTACGTATGCATGGGGTGCATATAGTCCGGGTTCGATTCCCGGCTCCCCGACAGAAAATATCCTTAAAAAATTTAGCGGGTTATAGGTGTATGCTTGCCCCGCACCGAGCTTCGCTCTGGTGCGTGGGTAGACCGGGTTCCCTGCCTGCCGGCAGGCAGGAATTCCCGGCACCCCGACTGTTAAGATATTCTATAGAATCTCATTGAGAGAGCGTTAAAAACGACGCTTACCGAAGAAAATGCCATGGCCGCGGCCGCGATTACCGGGCTGAGCAGCCAGCCGGTAAATGGGAAAAGAACGCCGGCCGCTATCGGAATGCCTATGATATTGTAGAAAAAAGCCCAGAAAAGGTTTTGTTTTATTTTTCCCAAAGTATACCGGCTCAAATCAATGGCTTTAATAACATCCCGCAAATCGTCTTTTATCAGGACGATTTCTCCGGTTTCTATCGCCACGTCGGTGCCCGAACCTAGCGCAATTCCAAGGTCGGCTTGAGCCAAGGCCGGAGCATCGTTAATGCCGTCGCCGACCATGGCGACAACATTGCCTTTCGCCTGCAATTTTTTGATTTCTTCCGATTTTTCCTGTGGCAGGACTTCAGCCAGAACATAATCAATCCCTAATTGCTTTGCTATCGCCTCTCCCACCTGTTTGTGGTCGCCGGTGATCATCGCCACCTTTTTGCCCATCTCGTGCAATTTTTCAACGGCTTCTCTAGAATATTCTTTCAAGGTATCGGCTACGGCAATAAGCCCGATAATTTCTTTTTCCCGGGCTAAAATCATCACCGTTTTGCCCCGGTTGGCCAAATCGGAAATTTTTTCTTCAATTTTTTGACTGACTTCGATTTTATTTTCAGCCATTAATTTTTTCGTGCCTAAAAATATTTTCTCGCCGGAAAGAACCGCCTCAACTCCTTTACCGGGAATCGCCTGAAAATTTTTGACTTCGGATAACCCGATTTTTTTCTCCTTGGCTTTTTTGACAACCGCCTGAGCCAGAGGATGCTCGGAATTTTTTTCGACTGAAGCGGCTATTTTCAAAATCGAATCCTCATCAATTTCGTTTTTTGTTTTGAATATATCGGTAACGCTCGGCTCTCCTTTGGTTAAGGTGCCAGTTTTGTCAAAAATTACGATTTTTACTTT
>Ga0265297_10009027_pt1 | contig 13064 bp, 13 predicted proteins | sample Munlanlwell13791_FD_192502 | JGI IMG/M metagenome (GOLD analysis project Ga0265297, IMG submission 192502) | Leachate microbial communities from a municipal landfill in Southern Ontario, Canada - Leachate well 137-91 | ecosystem: Engineered > Solid waste > Landfill > Unclassified | place...
AACCCGGCTTTTGATGTCACTCCTGCTGGCTTGATCAGCGGGATAATTACTGAACGCGGCCTCATCCGGCCGGTGAGTAAAGGGAATATACGTAAAATTATCGGAACATAAGTATGCCAGTTAAGAGTAGCGAATTTGAGCTTATTAAAAGATTCCGCAAGCAGATCACCACCAATGCTTCTGTATTCAAAGGCAGCGGCGATGATTGCGCTGTGCTTAAATTTGACAAAAAACATTACCAGCTTTTTACCTGTGATATGCTCGCCGAAGGGGTGGATTTCACAAAAGATACAGGCCTTGAGCTTGTGGGCAGGAAAGCTTTGGCAGTGTCTATCAGCGATATTGCTTCCTGCGGCGGCCTTCCCAGGCATGCGGTGATTTCTTTGGGCCTGCCCAGAAAAATGACCTTAAGGCAGGTTGACCGGTTATCGCGCGGGATCTTTTCTTTAGCCAAAGAGTACGCTATTAATATTGTCGGAGGAGATATCAGCCGTTCAAGGCAACTGGTGATCGATGTATCTATGCTGGGGATCGTGGAAAAAGATAAACTTTGTTTAAGGCAAGGGGCCAAGGAAAAAGACCTTATTTTTGTTAGCGGAGCGTTGGGAGGCTCTATACGCGGTAAACACCTGGAATTTACCCCGCGGCTTAAAGAAGCGCGTTTCCTGACGAGCCATGCAAAGATCAATTCCATGATCGATATATCTGACGGGCTCACCCAGGACCTTGGGCATATCCTTGAAGCAAGCTCAAAAGGCGCGCTGCTTTATGAAGAGAGTATCCCTGTAAGCTGCCAAAGCCGCGGGCTTTCCGACGCCTTATATTCCGGGGAGGATTTTGAGCTGTTATTTACCTTAAGCCCTTTTGAGGCAGAGAAGATCTTGCGCAAAAACAGATTTGATTTCAGGCTGATCGGCCGGATCACAAAAGAAAAAGGCCTGAAGATGTTAAAAAGCAACAGTAAAGTAGTGCCCCTGAAAATTGGGGGGTATGACCATTTCAAATGAAAACGATCTCAAATTCCGTGCAGAATACTTTTACTATAGGTAAAGCGATCGGCCGCAAGCTTACTCCAGGCGCGATCATACTTTTAGAGGGCGGGCTTGGAACCGGCAAGACCATCCTGGCTAAAGGTATTGCCATGGGCCTGGGGATAAAGAAGGAGAAAGTCTGCAGCCCCACTTTTGTGATCATGCGCCTGCATAAAGGCAGGCTGGACATGTATCATTTTGACCTTTACCGCCTGCAAGCCCCCAGAGATATATTGAACTTAGGTTATGAGGAATATCTCTACGCTGATGGGGCTTCGGTGATTGAATGGCCGGAAAGGTTAAAATACCTCTTGCCAAAGGAATTCTTAAAGATTAATCTATCCCTTATAGACAGAAGCAAACGTTGCCTGCGTTTAGAGGCTTCCGGCGAGAAATACAAAAAGATGCTTAAGGAGATCAATGAACATATTAGCCATTGACACAACAACTAAATTCCTCTGTTTAGGGTTGTATCTAAACGGCAGGATCTGCGAATATAACCTTGAGACAGGCAGGCAACTTTCCGGGTTATTGGCGATACATATACAAAGAGTGCTTAAGGCAGAGGGATTAAGCGTAAGCGATATTGATTATTTTGCCTGCGGCCTGGGCCCGGGTTCTTTTACAGGTATGCGTATGGGCTTGGCCACGGTCAAGGGCTTAAGCCTGATAGGCAATAAGCCGGTAGCCGGCGTATCTACTCTGGATATCCTGGCTTTTGGCGTTGGCGCGCAAAAACAACTGATTGTTCCGGCGCTGGATGCCAAAAGAGGGTTGATCTATTGCGCCTCTTACGCACAAGGTGCAGGCAAGTTAAAGCGTAAAAGTAATTACGCGTTGTTAAGCCTGGAGCAATTTGCCAGCCGGTTCAAACAGCCGGTTTTGGTTTTTGGCGATGCCGTAGGCATTTATAAGGACGCTATGCGCGCGCGGATGAAGGATGTTTCCTTCCTGGATAAAGATTACTGGTTTCCTAAAGCAGGTAACCTTATACAATTGGCCCTGGAGAAGATCAAGAATAAGGATTTAAGCAATACTTTCAACATTAACCCCATTTACCTGTATTCTAGAGAATGCCAGATAAAAAAGAGATAGGCTACCGGCCGACCTGGGCGGAAGTTGACCTGAACAATCTTGCGGATAATTTCCGCAAAGTCGGCGCAGGCCTTGCGCCAAAGACTAAGATACTGGTGACGGTCAAAGCTGACGCTTACGGCCACGGCTTGATCCCGGTTTCTAAAAAACTTGCCGGTTTAGGCGTTGATTTTCTCGGGGTGGCTTCCATTGACGAGGGGATCAAGTTAAGGCAGGCAGGCATAAACATCCCCGTGCTTATCCTGGGGGTAGTGCTTAACAGGGATATCTCGCCTATCGCCAAATTCGGGTTGACTCCTACGGTGTGTGATGAAGCATCCGCCGCAGCTTTCAGCCGCCTGGCTAAAAAAGCAGGCAGGTTGTTTAATCTGCATGTCAAAGTAGATACAGGCATGGGCAGGATAGGCGTGCAGCATAAAGACGCGTTTAAGCTGTTGCAGAAGATCAACCGTTTTCCCTTTATCCGCATAGAGGGGATCTTTACGCATTTTCCGCTTGCGGATATCAATAAGCGGTTTACCTGTGCCCAAATCAGGGTGTTTGACCAGCTTGTGGAAGACCTTAAGAAATCCGGCATAACCATCCCTTTGGTACACGCGGCTAACAGCGTGGGGCTGGCGGATTATAAAGATAGCCATTTTACCATGGTGCGGCCGGGTTTAGTTATCTACGGGCTATATCCAAAGGAGGATCTGGGCATCAAATTAAAACCCGTATTGTCTTTAAAATCCAGGGTCATCTTTGTTAAGGATGTGCCAAAAGGTTTTGGAGTAAGCTATGCCCATGCCTATGTTACCAGGCAGCCGGGGCGTATTGTAACTTTGCCCATCGGTTATGGCGACGGTTATCCGCGTAACCTTTCCAATAAAGCGCCTGTTTTGATCGGAGGCAGGCGTTTTAGGATAAGCGGAAGGATCTGCATGGACCAGATTATGGTTGATGTGGGTTCTTATAAAGTGCGCGTAGGCGAAGAAGCTGTGTTGATCGGCAGGCAGAATAAAGCAGAGATCACTACTGAAGAGCTGGCGCAATTATCCGGAACTATCCCCTACGAGATTTCCTGCGGCTTAGGCAGCCGTATCCCCCGCGTATACCGGCCTTAAGGCAACTTACTGATCAGATAAAGGCTGAAACTTAAAACGATAATATGGCTTAAGCTTGCGGCTAAGAATGGCGTCAGAAGACCGTATTTACCCAAAGCAAGGCAGACAGCGTTCAAGATGTAGTACATAAACCCCACGATGATCGATACTCCCAAAGATGACAGGCCAGTAGCCCTTTTACGCACCATAAGGCTAAAAGGGAGGCCAAGCAGTATAATGATCAGGCTGGTAAAAGGCGAAGTAAACCTCTGATAAAGGTCAACTTTTAAATTCCGCACGACAGTATTGGCGCCGCTCTTAGAAAGCCTCCAGATATAATTTTCCATTTCCCTGATACTCATTAACTCTGGTTTTTGCCTCAGGCTCATAAAGTCCCGGGGGGTTTCCGGGATAGTCATGATCTGTTCCTCAAAATACGTAGGTTCATCGACAACCTGGCCGTTAGAGTCAAAATCGTAGCTAATGCACTGATAAAACTTCCACAAGCCTTCTGTGTAAATTCCTTTTGCGGCGACTATCTTTTTAGTGAGGTTCTGGCTGTTGTCGTGCTCTAAGATAGTTATGCCTTCCATGGTCTTTGAATCAAGGAAGAAACGGTTAATAAAGAAAAGCCTGTTCTTTAAGCCGTACATCGAGAGGTTATTTATTACGTCCGGTTTTTTGATCTTGGATTTTTTGGTGTTTTCCTCCATCTGGACTTTAACCTTCTGGTTAAAGACCAGAGCCTGCGGCATGATCTGGTCGCTTACCCAGAAAACCATTGCGCTGATGATCATGCCAAAAATGAGCACATTGCGGGCGATATGAAAAATGCTCAAGCCGCTTGAGCGCATGGCGATGATCTCATTACTTTGATTAAGCTTGGCGAAAGTATAAACCGTGCTTAAAAGGCAGGCAAAAGGCGAGACCTGGACGAACATCACCGGCAGATAGGTCAAGTAATATTGGACCAGTAGCATAAAACTTACTTGTTGTTTGAGTATGTCTTCAAGGTTGCTTAAAAGGTCAATGGTGATGTAAAGGAACAAAAAAAGCAAAACACAGGAGAAGAATATGTTGATTACGGATTTAAGGATATAACGGTCTAGGATGCGCATAATTTATAAGTCAGATAAACCCCCATGCCGCCAAAGATGATGTTGGGCAGCCAGATAGCTAAACCCGGAGGCAGGTATCCCTGGATGGCCAGGGCTTCGCAGCCGATAAATAAAGGATAATAGAATATGATGATCAGTACGGCTAACCCGATATTGATCGTTTTTTCGCGCCTGCGCGTGATTATCCCCAAGCTTGCACCGAGCAGCATAAAAATAAAACAGGAGAAAGCCAGCGCCATTTTTTCATGGATCTCTACCAGAAGCGGCAGCGGGCTGATGCCTTCCTTGGAAAGTTTTTTTGCCTCGCGTTTTAATTCATGGATAGTCATTTCCTTTGGTTTTTTATCCACGACCCTTTCGGAGAGCTGGGAAAGGTTTAAGTTCATAAAATACGTGCGGAAATTAAGTTTGTAGAAACTTGTTGGATTTTCCGGGTCAGGCTCGTCGCTTGTTCCGTCGATCAGCTTGAGTTTTATCGTGTTTTTATCCGGGATAGTGATGAATTCCCCGGCTTTTGCCACGATAGTGCGCGTGGGTTTGTCCCCGCCCTGCGGTTCATAGATACGGATATTGTTAAAACGGTTCTTTTTCTGGTCTACGTGGTAGATAAAAAGCACATATTTGTCAAAAGAATTGATAAATATGCCCTCCTCAAAGGCGGCCGTGGGGTTCTTGATACCTACTTCTTTTAGCGTCTTACGGTAAGCAAAATGGGCATAAGAGGATGCTTTGTCATTGAATAATACCAGCCCCAGGCTCAATACCAGCCCCAAAGTAAGCAGGGGAAGTATCAGCCTGAACAGGCTTATCCCGCTTGAGCGGATGGCGATTATTTCATTATCGCTGGAGAACCTTCCCAGGGATAAAAGCACGGCTACGAGCACTGAGATCGGCAAAGTGTAAGTAACGATATAAGGCATAAGGTAGATAAATAGCTTGATCACGCTGAAGATATCCACGCCTTTATTGATTACTAAATCGGCGATCTTGTTCAAGTTGCCGATGAGCACCATCACAAAGCTCAATACGCCCAGAGTGAGCAGTAACGGCAGGAAAAATTCTTTTAAAATATAGTTGCGTAGTATTTTCATGGTTTAGTTTGCCAGGGTGATCACAAAGACCAGCCCAGCGCCTGCGTTCTTTAAAGCCCTTGCTGCTTCAGAGGAGGTTGCTCCGGTAGTCAGGACATCATCTACCAGGAGTATGCGTTTATCCATGATCGCCTGCGGGTCTTGGACGGAAAAGCTTTCTTTTACGTTTAGGAAGCGCAGGTCTTCTTTAAGCGTAGCCTGGGTTTTGGTCTGTTTATGCCGTTTGAGCGCATTCGCGGCAACTTCTTTATGGAATGTTTCGCCAAGGCAATCAGCAAGGAGATGCGCCTGGTTGAATTCGCGTTCACGCGTTTTTGATGAGTGCAGCGGCACAGGGACGATCAGGTCCAGGTCATTTATCGGCAAACCGTATTCTTTGATAAAATCGCTCATCATCGCGCTTAAAGGTTTCTTAAGGTAGTCTTTGCCTTTATATTTGAATTCATGGATAAGCTTCTTGACCACTCCCGTGTATACGCAGGGGCTGAAGGCGCGGTCAAAGTGCAGGTCTTTTTTCGCACAACTAAGGCAGATATTCTTGTTTAAAGATCTTTTCTCCAGCTTCCTGCCGCAGGAAACGCAAAATGGGGGCAGGTTCTTTTCAATGCTTTTTTCGCAGGATGAGCAGATAAAATCCTGCTTTTGCTGCTCTGGTATCTTTTTTCGACAAGCCAGGCAGGTTTTAGGATAAATCAGGTTGCGTAATCCTTTTAACACTCCGGCTAACATCGCTTTTATGATAACAATGAAACCCGGATTTGTCAAAGTAATTGACAGTTAACCCTGCGCAGAGTAAAATAAAACCGATGAATACGCAAAATACAGAGGAACTTAAAAGAAACCTGTTTAACCTGTTGAATAAAGATGCTTTGCGCAGGGGTAAATTCGTGTTGTCTTCCGGCAAAGAAAGCAACTATTACCTGGATGGCAGGGTGATTACCCTGACACCGGAAGGCGCGTATTTGGTGGCAAATATCATCCTGGATATGGTCAAAGACCAGCTGCCGGACGCTATCGGCGGCCCGACGCTGGGAGCAGACCCCATGCTTGGGGCGATCGCGGCGTTAAGCCACATGCGGCAGTTGCCTTTAAAGACGTTCATCGTGCGTAAGGAAGCTAAGGCCCATGGCATGGCTAAACAGATAGAAGGGCCGGCGTTGAAAGAGTCTGACAATGTGGTGCTTGTGGATGATGTGGCCACTACAGGTAAGGCGATCATCGAGGCAAAGCTTGCTTTGGAAAAAATGGGCGTTAAAGCCAAAAAAGCCATTGTGATCGTTGACAGGGGCCAGGGCGCTTTAGAGAACTTAGCCGCCGCATGATTGACGCTTGAGGCGATATTTAAAATCACGGATTTTGGCCTTTAGGTGTTTTTGTGCGTAAAAAAAACATAATTGTTGTGGGCGCCGGCGCCGGCGGTATGATGGCGGCGATCCGGGCAAAACAGATATCAGAAGATGTAACCCTGCTTGAAAAGAAACCTACCTTAGGCAACAAACTCCTGCTTAGCGGCAAAGGCCGCTGCAACCTTACCAATGCCTGTGAGCTTGATGAATTTTTGGCGAGATTTTCTAAGAACGGCGAGTTCTTAAGGGATTCTTTTAAGAAGTTTTTTAACCAGGAGCTTATGGATTTTTTCCAAACCCGCGGCCTTAAGCTTAAAATAGAAAGGCAACTGCGTGTTTTTCCTGTGACTGACCGTTCCAGCAGCATACTGGAGGTTTTAAAGGATGAATTGGAAAAGCTGCAGGTGAAAGTGATCTGTAAAGCCCAGGTGGACGATATCCTTCTGGAAGAGGGCGCGGTCAAGGGAGTTGTGATCAAAGGCGGCCTTGTTTTATTATGTACCCAGCTTATCCTTGCTACTGGCGGCGCTTCTTACAGTTTTACTGGTTCAGACGGTTCAGGTATTAACATATCTGCTAAACTGGGGCATAAAGTTATTCCTTTGCGGCCTGGCCTGGTGCCTTTGGAGGCAAAGCAGGGATATATTAAGGAACTGGAAGGCCTTACTCTTAAGAATGTGCGTATAGGTTTTTTCTGCGGGAAGAAACAGGTCGTTTCCGAAGTAGGGGAGCTGCTTTTTACTGCCTCCGGTATATCCGGGCCAATGGTCCTGAGTTTAAGCGGCAGCGTAGTCGATTGGCTTAAAGAGAAACTGGCTGTCCATGCGGAGATTGATTTAAAGCCCGCTTTATCTAAAGAACAGTTGGATAACCGCCTGCTCAGGGAATTCAAATCAAACTCCAGGAAAACCATCCGTAATACATTGAAGACGCTTTTGCCCTTACGATTAATAGATGTTTTTATCCGCCTGGCCGGCGTTGATTCCGCAAAGGTCTGTAGCCAGATCACGCAGGAGGAACGCGCTAAATTCATTTCCTTGCTTAAAGGCCTGCGGCTGGATATTATTTCGGCTCGGCCTCTGGATGAGGCGATAGTAACGCGCGGAGGCGTTTGTCTAAAAGATATTAACCCGCGCACAATGGAGTCGCGCCTTATCAAAGGTTTATATTTTTGCGGGGAGATGATCGATATTGACGCGGATACGGGAGGGTTTAATTTGCAGGCAGCGTTTTCTACCGGATACCTGGCAGGAGAGAGCGCGGCGTTGAGCTAACAGGCGGCGAACCTTGTTCTCGCCGCACCGCTCGATTTTCCCCTGCGAGGAAAATCTTCGCTTCGCCAAAAATTTTCGCTCTGCCGGGACATTTATCCCGGGCAACCGTGCCCGCTCAAATTTTTGAGATGCTGCTCGAATCAAGTTTCTCCGCCTGTTAATAAACATGATGAATAAAATATACTTAGCTTCTAGATCTAAAGCCAGAAAAGAATTATTGAGGAAGTTCGGCTTTAAATTCAAGGTGCTTCCTTCTAAAGCCAAGGAGCAAAGTAAGCGCGGCAACCTGTCTTTTGCCCAGCTTGTAAGGAATAACGCCCGGAATAAAGCCGAGGAGGTATCCGCCAGAGTGGGTGAAGGGGTGATTATTGCCGCGGACACTATTTGTGTGCAAGACGGCAGGATATTCGGTAAACCGAAGAATATGCCGGATGCCCGCCGCATGCTTAAACGGTTATCCAGCAAGCCGCAGTGGCTTTATACAGGGCTGGCGGTGATCAAGAAGACCAAAACCGGAACCAAGCTTATGCTGGATCATGAAAAAACAAAAGTATGCATGGACAAATTGACTTCCGCGCAAATCGAGCGATATTTCAAGCAAGCCTCGCCTTTAGGCAAAGCGGGGAGTTTTGATATCCAGGGTAAAGGGGCTTTCTTTATCAAGAGTATCGACGGTTGTTTCTATAATGTAGTTGGCCTGCCTTTAAGAAAACTTTATCTTATGTTGAAGAAACTTAATTTCAAGTTTTTTTTCTTTTTCCTACCTACTATATACTGCCTACTATCTACTGTCCTTTGCGGTTGTTCCACGGAGTATAACCTGGTTACCAAACAGGAAGAAAAATATTATTACAGCACGGATAGGGAAGTGCAGATGGGCCAGTCTATCAACCGGCAGATCGAAAAAGAGTATAAGCCTGCGGAAGATCCGTTGATGCAGAAGCGGGTTGAGGATATCGGCAAAAAAATAGCCGCGGTAAGCGACAGGAAAGAGATCGATTATCATTTCCGGGTCTTGGATGAAGACGAGGTAAACGCCGTATCATTACCCGGAGGATACGTTTATATTTTCAGGGGGCTGCTGGATAAGGTCTCCAGTGATGACGAGCTGGCTGGCGTCCTGGCGCATGAAGTCGGGCATATTGTCGCCAGGCACAGTATCAAGAAACTGCAGGCTATGCAGGGTTATTCTATTCTCAGAGTGCTGGTGGCGGTTTCTCCTGTTCCGGGTTCAGCAGATCTAGGCACTGCCGCGGATGTAGCTTTCACGGAATTTTTGCTTGGTTATAGCCGCGAGGATGAGTTGCTTGCCGACCAGCTGGGAGCCCGGTATGCAAAGCTCGCCGGATATGATCCCCGGGGGATGGTCACTTTCTTGCAGAAGCTTCAGGAGATCAACCGCCGTTCGCCTCCGCGGCAATATTCATATTATAAGACCCATCCTTATGTGCCGGACAGGATCAGGGTAGTTAAACAGGAATTGGGCCAGAAAATAGATTTTGATGATTATATCAATATTGAGCAACTTGAACATGGAAATCAGAAACCGTTCTAATAAATTCAAGCAGGGCGATTTTATCCGTAAAGGTCTTATAGTGGGTTTTTTAGGCGGTTTATTTTTAAGTATTTTGAGCGTTAATGCTGCAGCGATGCAATCAGCAGGAGATGAGCTTATGGATCAACCGCGACAGTTATATGATGAGAATGCCGTTAATCCTTTTGGCGTCCTGGAGTTTTTACATTGGAACCATGCGTGGAACCATTACAAATACCCTTGCGCTAAAGAGGTTGCCAAAGCCGCAGGCCTGATGAATCGCGCCCATGTCGGATGGGTGCGCATGGATTTCTTGTGGAGCGATATTGAGCCGTCGCAAGGAAGCTTTGATTTTACTAAATACGACGCGATCGTGGATATGCTTAACCGCAGAGGTATCCACATCCTGGGCATTTTGAATTACAGCACTGACTGGGGTTCTGCCTGCGGCAAGTGGAACTGTAAGCCCAGAGATAACAAATTATTTGTCGATTATGCCATAGAGGTGATCAAAAGATATAAGGGTAAAGTGCGATACTGGGAGGTATGGAATGAGCCGGATTCAGTGACTTATTGGAAAGAACAGGATGGCCTTAAGTCTTACTGCGGGTTGCTTAAAAGCGTTTATATTGCAGCCAAGAAGGTTGATCCGCATTGCAAGATATTAAACGGCGGCATTGCTAATGGTTTAGGCAGCATTAACCACTTGTATGAGAATGGGGCAAAAGATTATTTTGATATCCTGAATATCCACTTTTTTGAAAGCCCGCTACACACCGGCTCGATACATGCGGTAAAGAATTATCCGAAGTTAGCTTATAAGGTCATGCAGCGTAACGGCGACGGAAATAAGAAGATATGGATCACTGAAACGGGTTCTCCCGGAGTAAAACGTGGGAAAAGTACCGTTAACTGGTGGGTTGGCGATAATCCTGATGAGCGCCAGCAGGCAGCCTGGCTTAAGAGTGTTTATACGGAACTGTTAAAAGACCCGCATGTGGAGAAGGTGTTCTGGGCTTTCTTCCGCGACACCAAAGAACATTGGGAAAATGGAGTGGATTATTTTGGGTTGATCCGCTGGGATTATTCCGCAAAACCCGCGTTTAAGGCCTACAGGGATTGTTATCTGAAATGGAAGGAAGCGCAAAGATCCAGGTAATTTGGTGCGGGAGGAGGGAGTTGAACCCTCATGTCTTGCGACACTGGCTTCTGAGACCAGCGCGTCTGCCATTCCGCCACCCCCGCAAAATCAGGTTTTAAGTATATATTAGCCGCTTTATTCTGTCAATCATAAAGCAGAAAATCTTGCCTTTAGCGGTTTTTGCGCCAGTAATAATCGGTTGCAGCCGCCACTTTTTACTGTTATAATAACTTTCCATTTATCAAGGAGATGACTGATGTTTTTGGAGTATTTTAAGATCACCGGGCTTGCCATAGCCCAGATATTTTTCCTGGGCGCCATAGGTTTTTTATTGGTGAAACGTAATGTATTGTCATCTGAAGGTTTAAGCGCTTTAAGCCGCATGGTCATCCAGGTGATCTTTCCTGCTCTGATCTTCAGCCAATTGATCCGCAAATTCACATTCAGCCTTTATCCGCAGTGGTGGATATTCCCGCTGATCAGCCTGGCAATCACGGTCGCTGGTTTTGCGCTGGCTTTGCTTTTTAAGGGAGTGCTTAGTAAACCGGCTTTAAAAGAACAATTCTTTAGCCTGATCGCTTTCCAGAATTCAGGTTATCTGCCTTTGGCGATAGTCGCGGCTATTTTTTCCGGTGAACAGCTAAGCACGATGTTTATTTATATATTCCTGTTTTTACTGGGTTTTGACCTGGTAATGTGGTCTTTGGGTATACATATGCTTACACGCAAAGCCGAACAGAAGTTCAAATTAAGCAGCATTTTCAGCGTGCCGGTGATCACTAGCCTTGCTAGCCTGCTGATCATATTCTTAGGATTAAATAGGTTTATACCGCTTGGGGCGCTTGTGCCGGTGGAGATGATCGGTAATTGTACATTGCCCCTGGCTATGTTTATCGTCGGAGGCAATATCGCCTTTATCCGCCTGGAACACGTGCGTAAAGTAGAAGTTTTCTGGATACTTCTGTGTAAATTGGTCATTCTGCCGATAGCGGGTTTATACCTGGTCATACTTTTTAAGCTTCCTGAACTTTTGGGTTTTTTGATCGTTATGCAGTTAGCCATGCCGTCGGCAACGTCATTATCAGTGATCATCAGCCATCATAAAAAAGAGGATGCTTTGATCAGCCAGGGTATCTTTTATACCCATATCGTAAGTTTAGTCACCATACCTTTATTTTTAAGTTTATATTTAGCGCTGCGTGTGATAAAATGAGCAAGACTATTGTCACTAACCGCAAAGCTTTGCGGGATTATGAGGTGCTGGAATCCCTGGAAGCAGGGATAGAGCTTAAAGGGCCAGAAGTAAAATCGCTGCGCGATGCCCAGGTAAATCTGAACGATAGTTTTGCGCGCATTGAGAAAGGCGAGCTCTTTCTCTATAACGCGCACATCAGCCAGTATTCCGAGGCAAGCTACCTGAATGTTGACCCGGTGAGGGCGCGCAAATTGCTTCTGCATAAGGGGCAGATCCAGAAGCTAAGCGATAAACTTGCTCAAAAAGGGCTGACATTGATCCCCTTGAAAGCTTATTTTAATGACCGTGGTTACGCGAAATTAGAGATCGCTCTCTGCAAGGGCAAGAAACTTTACGACAAAAGAAACGATATTAAGCGCAAAGAAACCGATCTGGATATCCGGCGCGCTTTAAAACATAAGAACAGGTAATTTTTAGAACAGATCTTTGGCAATTTGGGGGTGAAAGGGTTCGACTTGAGTCGGCCGGGTAAAAGCAGCATGCCGCGGACGCATGGTTAGCCGCGTTAACAATCCTTGCACAATATAAACGCAAACACACCAGTGTTCAAAAACCGACTGGCATTGTCACCGGTTATGCCGATGGCAGTTCCGGCTGGTTGCGTACCAGCCTTTCCTCACTAGCTGAGGGAAGCCCCTATCTGTCCTCGCTCATAGGATAGAATAGGGCACTAATGAGCTGGTTGTTCATTCCTCCCCAGGGTGGGCAACGAGACAATTGGGGATGCTTCTTAAGCAATCCTGTTTAGCGGAGTGCTTAAGGATAAGCTTAAAAGATAAACTAAGCATGTAGCGGCTATTATTTGGCTGCTTGAGGACGCCGGTTCAATTCCGGCCACCTCCACCAAAAAAGCAGTAGGTAGAATGTAGTAGGTAGAATGTAGGGAAAAGCAAAGGCAAAAGCAAAAGAGCAGTATGTAGAATGTAGTAGATAGAATGTAGGGAAAGGCTGAAGAGTTAATAGAGGGTAGATAGTAGGTAGAATGTAGGGAAAAGCAAGAACTGACGGTTTATAACTGATGGCTGACAGCCGACGATTGACAAAATAATGCCAAAATTTAAAAAGATATTTTTTAGTAGGTTACTTATCCTGCCTAC
>Ga0265297_10009028_pt1 | contig 13063 bp, 12 predicted proteins | sample Munlanlwell13791_FD_192502 | JGI IMG/M metagenome (GOLD analysis project Ga0265297, IMG submission 192502) | Leachate microbial communities from a municipal landfill in Southern Ontario, Canada - Leachate well 137-91 | ecosystem: Engineered > Solid waste > Landfill > Unclassified | place...
GGGCTTGATCCCCTTCACCAACTTCTTCAGGTCCTCAACGCAGAGGTGTTCCAGGTGCGATGGCTCCTGGCGCAAGACGCTCACCACTAAAATATCGGAACCCTGATAAGCTTTGACCAGTCCGGGGAAAAATTTGGTATCGGCAATATATGAAACAGTCGTCTTCCCTTTGATCTTGAAGCCATAGGTCTCCGTATTATGATGTATATGCTGGACCGGAGTGGTAAAGGTCAACTCCCCCACCTTATACTTACCTTTAGCTTTGAGTATCTCCAACCGCTCCGGGTAGTGGCGGACATATTTTAAGATCACCGGATCGCCAACCAGCGCTTCCTTAGGGGCAAAGACCGCCCCCCGTTTTTTGAAGGTCCCTTCGGTCATCGCTTCGATCATGACGTTAATATCGCTGGAATGGTCAAGATGTTTATGCGAAAGCAAGATCCCATCCAGGTCGGCCGGATCAAGCTTTGGCCTGGCCGCCAGGGTTTTAACCAAAGCTCCCGGTCCCGGATCAAGGTAGAGGTTCGTCCCGTCAAGCGACAGCCAGATCCCGCCGGACGCCCGCAACTGTTTGGAAACCACGACCCTGGCCCCGGCAGTCCCAAGGAATTTAATGAAGTCCATTATTTAATAAACCTTTTCCTTATATTAACCAGCTTAACAATTTCCATTCCCCAAAGCGGGAGAGAGGAAAGGACCAGGACCATCAACCAATCAGCCAAGCCCAGGGCTTCTGTTTTGAAGACCAACTGTACCGGCGGATAATAAACGACCACCATCTGTAGAATAAAGGAAAACAAGACCGCCAGGATCAGCCAGGGATTGGTCAGCATTCCCGGGAAAAAAGATCTAGTCTGGCTCCGACAATTTAAAGCGTGAAAAAGCTGGGCGCAGCAAAGGACGATAAAAGCGGCGGTCCTGGCCCGGATTATTCCCTCCCCCTCAATAAACAGCACAAAACTAAAGGCGGCCAAAACGCAGAGCGCGATAAATAAGCCTTGCAGCAGTATTAACCCGGCCCGGCCGACCGGCACGACCGGCTCGTCTTTTTTCCGGGGCGGCCGAGACATGATCCCCGGCTCGATCGGGTCCATCCCAAGAGCTAACGCCGGCAAACCATCGGTCACCAGATTAACCCACAAAATATGAATGGGGAGAAGCGGCAGAGGCCAGCCGATCAGGATGGCCAGGAACATCACCAGGATCTCGCCGGCGTTACAGGAGAGAAGATAGTGGACAAACTTCTTGATATTATCGTAGATCCCCCGACCTTCTTCGATCGCGGCCACGATCGAGGCAAAGTTGTCGTCGGTCACGACCATGTCGGAAACTTCCTTGGTCACGTCGGTCCCGGTGATCCCCATCGCCACGCCGATGTCGGCCTCCTTGACCGCCGGGGCGTCGTTAACGCCGTCGCCGGTCATCGCCACGATCTCCCCGCGCCGCCGCCAGGCTTTAACGATCCTAAGCTTATGCTCCGGCGAGACCCGGGCGTAGACCGGGACCCGGTCGACTTTGAAAGTCAGCTCCTGGTCATCGAGCCGGTCTAGCTCTTCCCCGGTCAAGGCAAGGGCGTCGGCCGGGAAAAAACCGAGCGAACTGGCGATCGCCACGGCGGTATTTTTATGGTCGCCGGTGATCATGACGGTCCTGATCCCAGCCCGGCGGCAATCGGCGATCGCCTGGCGGGCTTCGTCGCGCGGCGGATCGATCATCGCCATCAATCCGACCAGGATAAGATCGCGTTCAACCGTTTTATCGTCAAGTTTTTCCGGACGGTCGGTAATCGGCCGGTAAGCAAAAGCCAGGACCCGCAAGGCTTGGCCGGCCAGCCCGTCATTGACGGCGGCAAAACGGTTTTGGTCATCTGCGGTCAATTCCCTAACCTGGCCATGTTCTTCAATGAAACGGCATTTTCTAAGCAGGCTATCCGGCGCCCCTTTACTATAGGCGATCAGTTCCGCACCCCGCGCAAAGATCATCGTCATTTGCTTTCGTTCGGAATCGAAGGGGATCTCTTCCACAAAATGAAGCTCCCGTCCGGTATTCTCCCTGGTCAGCCCGGCCTTGGCCGCCGCCGTCAGGAGGGCCGCTTCGGTCGGATCGCCAACGATCCCGGTCGGCGTCAGTTCCGCGCTGTTGCAGAGTACGCCGGAAATTAAAGTCTTGATCAAGCCAGGCTGTTCCCCCGCTTCAATTTTTAAACCATTCAATAAATATTCACCTTGCGGGGCGTAACCGATCCCATTGACCGTATAAGAGCGGCCATCGGCGTAGACCGCTTGCACGGTCATCTCGTTCTTCGTGAGAGTTCCGGTCTTGTCGGTGCAGATAACGGTAGCGCAGCCAAGGGTTTCAACCGATGGAAGTTTCCTGATCAGCGCCGACCGTTTAACCATCCGCTGGACGCCGATCGCCAAAGCAATCGTCACTACCGCCGGCAAACCTTCCGGAATGGCGGCGACCGCCAAACTAACGGCGGTTAAAAAGACTTCCAGCAATTCGCCGCCGCGCAGCCAGCCAAGTAAAAAGACCAGCCCAACCAGAAAGAAGCAGAGATAGACCAGCCACTTGCTGAATTCATCAAGCTTTTTCTGGAGCGGCGTTGTTTCCTGCTCAATCCCCTGGATCAGGCCGGCGATCCGTCCTAATTCGGTCTTCATCCCGGTCGCGACGACCAGCGCCTTGGCTTTACCGGAAGTTACGGTCGTCCCGAGATAAAGCATATTGGCCCGGTCAGCCAGTGGAACTTCCTTTTCAGCTAACGCGACGGTGGTTTTATTGACCGGCGACGATTCTCCGGTCAGGCTCGCTTCCTGGACGGTAAAATTAGCGGTCAGCTGAAGCAGCCTGGCATCGGCCGGGACATTGTCGCCAGCTTCCAGCTCCACGACATCCCCAGGAACCAGCTGAACGGCCGGAATCTGGCGCCGTTCTCCGCCGCGGATCACCTTGCAGTTAGGAGCAGCCAGTTTTTTAAGGGCGGCCAGTGATTTTTCGGCCCGAAAGCTTTGGACGAAACCGAGGCAGGCGTTAAGAATTACAATGGCAACGATCGCGCCGGAGTCCAGCCATTCGCCAAGTAAGCCGGCGACCAGCGCGGCGGCGATCAGGACCCAGACGATAAAACCCTGGAATTGCTCCAGCAAAAGGCGGCCGGCGTCAACCCCGCCTTTTTCCCGGAGCTGGTTCAAACCGTTTTTTTTCAAACGGTCGGCCGCTTCAGCCGCGGACAAACCGGAGGCGGAGCTATTTAATTTGGCAAGCGCGGCTTCGGGGGTGGCCTGGTAGAAATGTTCTTCGCGATAGATTTCGCTCATTAGGTTCTCCAAAAAAATGGGCCCGGCGAGATTCGAACTCGCAACCCTTGCCTTCGGAGGGCAATGCGCTATCCAGTTACGCTACGGGCCCACTGTTGGTTATAATTTTATCACAATAATCGATCTTTTGCCCCGGGAAATAAGCTCTTTCCGGCCGTTCCAGTCGTGAATCGCCTGAAAAATGGTCCGGTATTTATAATGGTAGTCCGCTCCCCGGCGGGTCCCGGGATCATTGGTAATAAAAACCCCGCGGGTATCGTCGTAGCCTTTGATCAATACATAATGATAATAAGGACCGGGAGGCGTAAAATACGGGTTCCCTAATTCCCGTCCGGCCATGGGAGCAACAATCAAATCACCATCCGCAATAATTTTCTTGATCTCTTGCACGGTAATCTCATGGCGAACTTCGATCCCATCGTATTGATAATAGTCTTTTATTAACTTAGCCGATTGCTCGGCGGTCAGATCATAATGTCCACCATAGTTCTTGATCTGATACTCCACTAGTGCCAGGATCTCTTTTTTCCCTTTTTGCCTATTTATCGATTCTCCTTTTACCCTTCCCATCGCCATGATGATTGCCGCTTCTTCACAAGCGTCCTGCCATGGTTGACGCCAGTCGCCATAAGGAGCCTGGCACAAAAACGGGACCGGCTGGTCAATAACCCCGCTCCCCCAGCTACTACCCCCAAAAAGCAGACACAACCCAAATATCGCAATTATTAGCTTATTCATGCCAAAAATATAATGACACATTTTGCCCCAAAAACGCAAGTTTTTCGTCTTCTGGTACGAATAGTATATGTAGGGGGGAACAAATGACATCAATTACCGCTGTCCGTTACGATTCGTCCTATCATTTACATATTATTAAACCGCAGGATATTGATAATGGGCCAAAAGTTAAAGAACTGGCCGATCAGCACCGGACCACCATCGCGGAACTCGAAAGGCTTAATCCGGAATTAGCCAGCCTCAAAGAAGGCGACCTGTTAATGACCCCAATGCCCAGAAGTATTTAAACCACCCGATTTTTCAAGCGCCCGATCTTTTCGATCTCGACCTCAACGACATCGCCAACCTTCATCGGGCCGATCCCGGGAGGGGTCCCGGTTAAGATGATATCGTTCGGTTCCAGGGTCATGACGCCGGCAATAAAAGCGATCAACTCTTCCACTTTAAAGATCATGCTCGCGGTATTAGACGATTGTTTTAATTCCCCATTTAAATAACACTTGATCGCCAGGTTATTGGGATCGATCCCCTTTACCAGCCGCGGGCCGACCGGACAAAAAGTATCGAACGATTTCGCCCTCGCCCACTGGCCGTCTAGCAACTGCAGATCGCGGGCGGAAACATCGTTGGCACAGGTAAAGCCGAGCACGTGCGCCAACGCCTGTTCCTTGGTGATATTGCGGATCCGGTCTTTAATGACTATCGCCAGTTCCGCCTCGTAATGGAGTTCTTTGGTTTGAGAAGGATAAACGATATCGTCTCCGTCACCGATCAGCGCGGAGGGGGCTTTGAGAAAAAGGATCGGGTGGTCGGGACGGGCCATCTTCATCTCGGTAATATGCTCTATATAGTTCAAACCGGCGCAGACTATCTTGGAGGGGCGTTTTTCCATATCCGGATTATATCATTGATCAGCGGCCGGACGTAATCCGTTCAAATTCGTATTCCAGATATTGCAGCGGCGATAGCGAAAAAGCTTCTTCCGGTAAAGTCACAATTTCATTGATCAGGGCCCCGGCATTCTTGAGGACCCGATCATTCGGCATGGTCAAGCGATAAGCGATCTCCCGCAATGGGCTGGTCAAGTTAGAACCTTCGATCGTTCGCCTAAGCCACCATTCTTTTTCTTCGATCGGGATCGGTTTACCGGATAACAACTGGATAAAGGTCAAGCCCAAGCCGTACAGGTCGTCGGTCGGAACAGGGGCATGCCCCAGCTTCCGGGAGGGCGAGAAATAATGCCAGGTCCCGATATCGGTCCCGTAGCCATTGATGATCAGGCGTTCGCCGGCCAGCCTACAAGAAGAAAGATCGCAGAGCTTGATCGTTTCACCGTCGTAGAGGATATTTTTCGGTTTCAGGTCGCCATGAACCAGCCCTCGTTCGTGCAAGTAAGCCAGAGGCGTAGCGATCATCAAGAGCAAGTCGACCGCTTCGATGACCGAGAGCGGTTGCCGGGTCTGTTCCAGGCTGAGGTTCCGGCCGTTAAAATATTCCATCACCACGTAATCAGCGCCATAACCATATCCTTTGACGATCCCGGGATGATCGAGCTCGCAAAGGCGCGCCCCTTCGTTTTTCGCCAGGAAAAGAGCGTCGCCGCAAGCGTATTTCTTGATGATCAGCGGAACTCCGCAGCGGCCACCCTGACGATAGACTTCCGCTTCCCCCCCCTGCCCAACCAAGCCGGACTTGGCCGGAGAAAAATTCCGCAGCTGGCGGACACCGAACATCAAGGGTCTTTTAGAAGAGTAAATAACCGGCATTTGTAAACTCATGGATATATATCGATAAGACAAAAAGGAAATTGCAGATTATCGCTGACAGGAGGGGCAAAAAGACGAGGTCCGGCCGCCGATCTTTAACCGGGCAACCTCCCCTTTGCATTTAAAGCATTTTTCGCCGTAGCGGCCATAGACCTTGAGTTTTTTCGTGTACGCTCCAGCTTCGCCGTTACTGTTCACGTAATTACTGAAAGTCGTCCCCTGCGCTTTGATCGCCGCGGTCAGGATTTTTTTTATTCCGTCATGGAGCAATTCAACTTCCTTAACCCTTAGAGAGCCAACCATTCGACTCGGCATTACCCTGGCGCGGAAAAGGACTTCATCGCTATAAATGTTCCCCACTCCAACCACTACTTTGTTGTCCATCAGGAAGACTTTAACCTTGCTCCGTGGTCGTTTAGCAACCATCGATTTAAAATAATCAAGGGAAAATTCCCGGCTAAGCGGCTCCGGCCCCAGGTTCATCCGTTCAATTGTCTTCACCCGTTCAGCGGCATTGTAAAGCCTGACCCAACCAAATTTGCGTACGTCGTTAAAAAAAAGACGGCTCTGGTCGCTAAACGAAATGATGGCGTGAGTAAATTTATTGGGGAGAGACTGGCAGCTTTGTTCAATTGGATGACCGCCAATCAAGCAATGGCGATGATCGCGAAAGACCAACTGGCCGGTCATTTTAAGATGAACCAGCAGGGACCACCCACCCTCCGCTTCCAGGATCAACAACCGGCCGCGACGGTCGACTTTCAGCAGTTTTTTTCCTTTTAATACGCGGCAGTAATCGGCCACCGGCCGGTTATGGGCCTTAGCCCAATCGCTTTCAAACCCAATAATTTTTTTACCAGGGAGTACAGAGCTTAAACCGCGCCGGACAGTTTCAACTTCTGGAAGTTCAGGCATCGATCAAAGGGCTTCCTTGAAGATCTCGATAACAACGTCGAAGATGGTCAGGATCATCGGACCGAGAATAATACCGGCGATGCCGAACAGCTGGATGCCGCCCAGGATCCCGAAAAGAACGATCAGCGGATGGATATTGGCGTTATCGCCGACGATCTTCGGTTTCAGGAGGTTATCGATCAAGCTGATCACAAACACGCCGTAGATCAGCAGGCAGATCGCCGGGATATAATTACCGGTCATCGTCCCGACCAGAAAAAGATAAATATCGACCGGCACCCAGATCAGGGCCGCGCCGAACAAAGGGATCATCGAAATAATCGCGGTCAGGCTTCCCCAGAGGATTGGACTGGGGACCCCAAGGATAAAAAAGCCGAGCCAGGCCAAGCCCCCCTGGATGACCCCGACAAAAACCTGGCCAATGATCACTCCCCGGCTTAAATTATCGAAACGGCTAACGATCTGCTTATACCGTTTCTCCGAGATCGGGAAAAGATCGGCAAAGAACTTGTAGAGATCGTCGCCATGGACCAAAAAGTAATAGATCGAAAAAATAGTAATGAAGATTTGCAGCAGGACATTCGGGATCACCTTGATGACATCCTGAAGCATGCCGATCAATTGGCCGATCAAATCAGCCGTGCCGGCCTTTAATTGCGGCAAGAATTGTTCCAGTTGTTTAATGATCGGAGGCAAGTTGTCGAGCTGGAACTGGGGTGCCTGGAGAACGGTCTGCAAAAAGTGGTAGCCGCTTTTGACTTCGCTGGTCAACAAGACAGCCACTAAGATAGAAGGGATAAGGACCACCAGCAAGATCACCAGACAAGTCAGCAGCGAAGCCAGCTTTTCGCCGAGCGGCACGTTCTTCAACAATTCGGCTAATTTACCGTAAAGCGGATAAAAGATAAAAGCGAGGACGGCGGCCGACATGATCGCGATAAAGAACGGCCTGACGATCAGAAAAGAAAGCAGCAGAATAATAACCACAAAAGAGACCGCGGCGGTCCGGCGATAACTTTCGAGACGCTCTTCTTCTCTGCCCATGGCTGGTATTATAACATAAATAATTGACTTGCCAGTCCAATTGTACTAACATTTTACCCTGTGTTTAGAATACGACCGAGCGCGATCATCGCCATAAGTTTTTTAATAGTTATTCTCGTTGGGGGCTGTCTTCTTTCCCTCCCGATCTCATCGGCACGGGGAACCTCGACCAATTTTCTGGACGCCTGTTTTACCGCTAATTCCGCCACCTGCGTGACGGGCCTCGTCACGCTCGATACCGGGGTCCATTTTTCCCTCTTCGGGCTCTTCATTATCATGGGACTGATGCAGATCGGCGGGCTCGGCTACATGACCTTTTCCACCTTCATGGTCCTGGTCTTTCGCCAAAAACTGTTCATCTCCCAAAAGCTCGCCATCCAGGAAGCCCTGAATGTCTACTCGACTAAAGACGTTGTTTTGGTCTTAAAAAAGGTCTTCGGCATCGTCTTTTTCGTCGAAGGACTTGGGGCCGCGATCCTCTTTTTCCGCTGGCTCCCCGAAATGGGGGTCAACCAAGCCCTCCTTTACGCCGTCTTCCATTCAATTTCCGCTTTTAATAACGCCGGGTTCGCCCTGCCGGTTAATTTCGCCAACCTGATGCCCTACGCGACCGATTGGGTCGTCAATTTGACGATCACTTCTTTGATCATCGTCGGCGGCCTTGGTTTTATCGTCATCGCCGACTTGATCGAGCGGCGAAGATTTTCCCTGCACACCAAGATCGTCATGGGCACGACCTTTGCCCTGGTCGCGCTGGGAACCGGCCTGATCTTTTTCCTCGAATACCACAACCCGTTGACGATCGGACCAATGACCTTCTTCGACAAGCTCCTCGCCGCCTACTTCCAGTCGGTCACCTGCCGGACCGCCGGGTTCAATACCCTGGCGATCGGCAATCTCGCCCCCCCAACTCTCCTGATAATGATGGTCCTGATGTTCATTGGGGCCAGCCCCGGGGGGACCGGCGGCGGGATCAAGACGACCACTTTTGCCGTGATCATCGGCACGATCTGGGCGACGTTAAAAGGGTTCCGCAACACGATCATGTTCAACCGCCGGATCCCGGTGGAAACCGTCCGCCGGGCAATTACCTTGACTTTTCTTGCCCTGGCGGTCGTCGGCCTGTCGATATTTATTCTCGATAACATCGAACATTTCAGCCTGATGGAAGTTGCTTTTGAAATTTTCTCCGCTTTCGGCACGGTCGGCCTCTCGATGGGGATCACCCCCAGCCTTTCGGCCGCCGGTAAATTGCTCATTATGCTGGTCATGTTCATCGGCCGGGTCGGACCGCTCTCCCTGCTGATCGCCTTGACATTAAACCAGCGGGATAATAAAGTTGAACCGCCTAAAGAAGGTATTTCCATCGGTTAAGGAGGAAAAATATGAAAAAAAGACAATTCGCGATATTAGGGTTGGGTCGTTTCGGCAGTAAGGTCGCCAGGGAACTTTTCTATAAAGGCCAGGAAGTCATCGCCATCGATAAAGACGAGATCAAGATCCAGAACATTAAAGATGAGGTGACCCACGCTTACGTCGGCGACATCACCGATGAAGGGGCCCTAAAAGAAGCCGGGGTTTCCGACTGCGACACCGTCGTCATTGCCGAAAGCACTCACATGGAAAGCAACATCATCGCCACCCAGATCTGCAAAAGCCTGAAGATCCCCCAGGTCATTTGCAAAGCCAACAATACCGTCCACGGCCAGATCCTGCAAAAGCTCGGCGCCGACCAGATCATTTTCCCGGAGCAGGATACCGCGATCAAACTGGTCAACGTCTTGACCAGCCAGGGAGTGCTCGACTATTTCGACCTCGGGGAAAAAGTTAAGATCATCGGGGCCAAAGCCCTCGACCGCTGGGTCAACAAAACCTTATCGGAACTGGACCTGCGCAACAAGTACGCCATTACCATTCTGGCGATCCGCCGCGGGACCGAAAACCTGGTCATGCCGTCGTGGAGCACGCCGATCAAAAAAGACGACGTCCTGATTATGTTCGGGGAAGAAGAATCGCTCAAAAACCTCGACCTGGATATCACGCACCGGACCTAGGCGGTTTCGGCTTCGATCCACCTTAGGAAATCGGGATTCCCTTCGTTAATTGGCAGGCTGACGATACACGGGGTTTTATAACTGTGAAGGCTTTTGACCTTTTCGATCAAGGCCGGAACAGCTGACTCTTTTGTTTTAGCGATCAGGAGGGTTTCTGACCCATTCTGAACCTTCCCCTCCCACCAATAGATCGATTCGATCTTATCAATAATGTTGACCCCAGCCGCTAAACGATTGGAGACCAGTTCAAAACCGATCTTTTTCGCTTCGTCCCGGTCCCTGGTCGTAATGTAAACAAGGCAATTTTTCATTTTTTCTCCCGTGTTATAATTAAACCATGAAATTCGAGGTTCTCAAAGTCAGTCCGCTCGCCACTAATTGCTATGTCGTCTGGGACGAGCCAACTAAAGAAGCGATCGTCATTGATCCGGGCGGTCAGGTCCCCAACATTATGAAGATCGTTAAGGAAAACCAATTAACGGTCAAGGAGATCATCAACACTCACGGCCATTTTGACCATGTCAGCCGGAACGGGCTCCTGAAAAAAGAGACCGGCGCCAAGCTTCTGCGCCACGAGCTCGATTCGGCAATAGCGAAAGAGACCGATCCCACCCCGGCGGATGAAATTCTCCATGATGGCGACACGGTCACCTTCGGCCAAACCATATTAAAGGTCATCCACACCCCCGGCCATAGCCCCGGCGGAATCTGTTTATATAATGAAACAGACCGGGTTCTTTTCAGCGGTGATACTCTTTTCCGGGGAACATACGGGCGGGTCGACCTTTTCGGTTCATCACCGGAAGCAATGGTTGCCTCCCTGAAAAAGCTCAGGCTACTCCCACCGGAAACCATAGTTTACCCCGGTCATGGCCGCCCAACGACGATCGGCGAAGAAAAGGAGAGCCTCCCATGAAACTGCCTATCGATCTGATCATGTTTGACCTGGACGGGACCCTCTCCGATTCCATCCCACCGGCGATTGTCGCCGTTCAGGCGATGCTCAAAGAGCTAGGCCTACCGTCAAAAACAGCGGCCGAAATCCACCGGCATGTCGGTTTCGGCGAGCTCCCATTAATTGCCGGCGCCATCGACAGCCATGATCCGGCCCTGTTAAATAAGGCGCTGGAAACATATTATCGCATTTACGCGAATGAAGGGATCAAGCAAGTTCCTCTCTACCCTCACGTTAAAGAATTCCTGGAATTTTTCAAAGAAAAGACAAAGTACGTCATTTCCAATAAAAAGGACGAATTCATCCGCTTAATCCTGGCTAACCACGGCTTGTTGGGCTATTTCAACGAGATCTATGGCGGCGATACCGCCCCCTGCCTGAAACCAGACCCCTGCACCATCCTGAAGATCCTGGCCGACCACCGGATCGCGCCGGAGCGGGCCCTTTTGATCGGCGACATGACGGTCGACGTTGAAACCGGGAAGAACGCCGGGATCCATACCTGCGCCGTTACTTATGGGTTTGACGACAAAAATAAGCTGGCGGCGGCCAACCCCGATTTCTTGGTCGATGACCTGTTGGAGCTGAAAGAGAAGATCCTATAATTTAACGATCAAGCCTGCTATAATAATTCTGGTCATGAACTTCACTCCCGGACCGAAGCCGGGACACCCAGACCTCACTTATGCGCGTCCAAATTGAATTTGAACAACAACCATTATTATTTGAACAACCAACCGATCTGATCGTGGCGCGTCATGGTCATGAGCTGGCAGGCTGTTTTGCCCAAATGGAATCATCACTTGCTAAGGGTTACTACCTGGCCGGGTTCCTATCATATGAAGCCGGATACGGTTTTGAAGAAAAACTCGCCACTCAAAATCAATCAGCCTGCCCCTTGCTTCAGATAGGGGTTTATAAGGAACCGAAAAGAAATGGAAACCTGCGGCAATATCGCCGCGGTTTCCAAAATCAGTCCTATTACAAGGTGACGAATAAAAAAACAAACATCACCCAGGAGAAATACTTCACTAATATAAGAAAAATCCGGGAGTATCTGGAGGCAGGCGACACCTATGAAATCACTTATTGCTTGAAGTTCCTCTTCGACTTTGCCGGGGACCCTTACACTTTTTATCGCCAGCTCTACAATACTCAACCAGTCCCTTATCCCGCTTACATTGAGGGTGATGATTACTTCATGTTATCTCTCTCCCCCGAATTGTTCATGAAAAAGAAAGGTAATTTTCTAACCACGAAACCGATGAAGGGGACCTGGCCGAGAGGAAAAAATCTTTGGGAAGATCTCTGGGCCGGGCGAAAACTTCACTTTGACGGCAAAAACCGGGCCGAGAACCTGATGATCACCGACCTTCTCCGTAACGATCTGGGGAGGATCGGCCATAACGTTAAGGTCCCCAAGCTCTTTGAGGTCGCCCGCTACAATACTCTCTACCAAATGACTTCAACAGTCACCGCTAATATCCCCAAGGAGTTGCCGCTCTATCAGTTATTTAAGGCACTCCACCCTTCAGGCTCCGTAACCGGCGCCCCCAAGATCCGTTCGATGGAGATTATCCGTGAACTGGAACCAGAACCCCGCCACATTTATACCGGCGCGATCGGCTACATCACTCCGGAACGGGATCTGATGTTCAACGTCCCGATCCGGACAATTCTGCTAGATGGTACGCGCGGGGAAATGGGGGTCGGCGGCGGAATAGTTTGGGATTCGACCCCGGAGGGAGAATGGGAAGAGTGTCTCTGGAAAGCGAACTTTCTCCGCTGAATCGGTGTTATAATATCCGGGGGTGAAGAGCTATCTTAGCCTGGGATTTTTCCAAATTGAAATTTTTTCGTTATTTCTTGCCAATCATCTTAGTGGCCATCGCAACCATTGTTTTTATCCCCGGCCGCGCCTATTTCAATACCGGCCAATGGGCCCTTTTCTACCTGTTGATCGTCGTCTTTATGGCTAATTTGTCCGGCGTCTGGCCGGCGATCCTGGTTTCCATCCTCTCTTTTTTAATGTGGAATTATTTTTTCCTTCCTCCTTATTACACCCTGCTGATCGACAATCCCAAAGATTGGCTCGCCCTGTTAACCTTTCTCGTGGTCGGAGTGCTGATGGGACTGCAGACCGGCCGGCTCAAGGAACGGGAAAATCAAGCTCTGGCGCGCGAACGCGAAACCGAGTTGTTGTACCAATTCAGCGCCCAACTGGTTTCGGAAATGAACGCGGTCGAACTGGCCAGGGTCTTAGCCGAAAAG
>Ga0265297_10009029_pt1 | contig 13063 bp, 3 predicted proteins | sample Munlanlwell13791_FD_192502 | JGI IMG/M metagenome (GOLD analysis project Ga0265297, IMG submission 192502) | Leachate microbial communities from a municipal landfill in Southern Ontario, Canada - Leachate well 137-91 | ecosystem: Engineered > Solid waste > Landfill > Unclassified | place...
ACCTCCACTTTAACCGGCGCCGTCACCGCTTCTTCCGGTATTACCATCAATGGTGCCACGTCAGCTGACTTAATTTCCGCGCATACCACCGCCAACCTCTTCAATACCACCGCCACCACTTTGAATATTGGTGGTGCTGCCACTACCATCTCCATCGGTGAAGCGTCCGGAACAACAACGGTCAATGGCAATCTAACAGTCGCCTCAACCAAAACACTCACCGCCCTAGGTCAATCAACCTTCACTCCCGCAGGTACTGCTGGTGTTACTATCACCACCGATGCTAATTCATTCTTAACCATCAACGGTCTTACTCCCACCGCCGGAACCGGAATCTGTCTCGATAGTTCCAACCACGTTCAAACCTGTGACGCTGCTTCATTAGGCTTACAAAATGCTTACACCAACGGCAACACCATTGCAACCACTAACAACAAAAACATCGCCTTCATCCTAAGTGATGATACCGTTGATTCAAAATTCACTGTATCCACTGCCACCGGCTCAACCGGAGGCTCAGAATTCACCCGAGCTGATGGCGCCGGAACCGCCGATCCTTCCCAATTAGTCCTAATTCAAAACCTTGATACCAACCGTGCCCTCCCTATTGGTTTAAAGATTGCCGGAGTCACTGGAGGAGTAATAACCACAGCCTTGGATCTTTCTGATACCAACATTACGACAGCTATTGCCTTGGGAACCAATAGTGTTACCGGTACCAACTTTTCCGTAGCCGGAGCCAGTGGTGACATTACATCAGCTGGCGATATCGCTATAAATGGAGGAGATATTACTACCACAAACGCCAATGCCAACATCTTCAACACCACAGCTACTACCCTAAACATTGGCGGAGAAACTGCAAACCTCACTCTCGGTGCCACCACAGGAACCACCACTATTAGAAACGCCGCCCTCTCTCTGCCAAACGCCACCACCATTGGTGCCACATCTGCCACTGCCAATATCGACGCTGCCAGTATTGGTGGAGGATATGTCAGTACCGGCGTCACTATTGGCAATACCGGAAACATCCAGGCTGCGGGTAATTTAACCATCGATGGTACTTCAACTCTTACTGGTGCCGTTACTGCTTCCGCCGGTGTTTCAATAAACGGCACTGTTTCCTCTGATTTAATTTCTCTAAAATCCACCGCCAACCTCTTCAACACTACCGCCACCACCATCAACTTTGGTGCAGCCGCAACTTCTGCCATCAACATCGGTGCTTCCGGTGGCACTATTACTGCCAACGGTCCACTGACAGTAGCCCAGGGTCAGACATTAACTGCCAATGGTATCGCTAATATTGGTGACAGTGGTGATGCCATCGCATTAAACGGCACCACCATCACTTTAACCGCCAATGCGGCCGGTAGTGATATCACCGCCAATCTGGTAGACAACAATCCAGATGCTCTGGACATCCAGGAGAGTACCAACAACTACATCAATATCAACACTTCAAATACCACTGAAAATATCTCCTTTGGTAACGCCACCACCAATCCCAGCTACAGCTTCTTAGGCACTAACGCCACCACCATGACTGGTGACTTAATTGTCAATGGAGGGGATGTCTACGCAACAGCCGGTACCGCCGTCAATTTATTTAATACCGCCCAAACCGAAACCCTGAATATTGGTGGTGGTGCTTCAGCTGTAGGTATCGGTGCTTCTGGAAGCACTACCACTATCACCGGCAATCTTACAGTTTCCGGAGCCACTACCAGTATCGCCTCAACTGCCGTCAATCTCACTGGAAACAGCACCGTCCTGGACATGACCGGCACCGGTACCCTAAGTGTGAATACCGTCACCGACAGAGCCATTACTTTTGGAGCGGGAACATTCACTATCGAATCCAATACTGTTAATTTGTCAGGGGCCACACCGGCCATTTCTTCATCCACCACTGACGCCCCGCTCGCAGTTGACAGTAATGGCACTGGCGCCCTAAATCTCCAGGGTACCAATAGTACTGGAAACGTAAACCTCGCCGGCGGCTCTGGTTCCACCGGTTGTACCATTACCAATTCCTCCGGTGCCCTCGCCTGTGCCGGAGCCGTGACTACCAGTGCCTCCTCTGGTGCCGTCCAATTCGGTTACTTCACCAAAGATTTCAATACCGGAATAATTTCCAATTCGACCGCCACCGATGTTCTGGCTATCTCCACCACCTCTACCACAAACCCGGCCTTGTCCCTTACCACTTCCACACTCAGCACTTCCGGAATTTCCGGATTCAATAACACTGTCACCGTTACCGGTTCCGGTGCTGCCGCTACTTATTATGGCCAAAAACTTCTCCTGACTAACAATCAGATTACCAACTCTGACACGGTTTATGGTCAATATATTTCCTTTGCCGATTCCGGATCACTCTCCGGAAGTACCTTAACCGGCCTCTATGTAAATGCTTCTACCGCCAACGCCAACGACACTACCTATGCTGCCATATTCCAAGGCGGAAATGTTGGCATCTCTACCACTACCCCATCTGAAGCACTGACCTTAGGTGCAGGCAGTAACTACGGAATCAATCTGAATTCCCCTACTACTCTTTCCCTTGGTAGTGGTGCCGGATCCTTAGGCGCCGGTACCTATTATTACAAAGTCACAGCTCTAGACGCCGCTACCGGAGAAACCATAGGTAGCACTGAAAACAACATTACCGTTGGTGCTAGTAGTTCCGTCACAGTAAATTGGGCCGCCGTTTCTGGAGCTACTTCATACAAAATTTACCGGGGCACTTCTTCCAATGGCCAAAATACCTACTACACTTCTACTACCAATTCATATATAGATACTGGTTCAGCCGGTACTGCAGGCACCGTCCCCACTACCAATCTCGCTTTCGCCAGTAAATTCCAAGCTACCGGCAATGGTTGGCTCCAAGGCAACCTTGGTATTGGTGACGCCACTCCCGCCGCTCCCCTAACAGTAGGCAATGGTGATTTATTCCAAGTCGCCTCCACCGGAAACCTTACTTTCAATTACACCGCTCCCCAAATCAATTTTGCCAATACCGGAACCCTTTCCTTCCGCGACGGCACCAACACTTTATTCTCCCTGGCCGATACTTCATCCACCCAAAGCACTTTGACTGTTGGTCTCAATGGTACCACCAACGGCGTAATTAGTCTGGGCTCATCCGGCACCTCACTTACAGCTCCCACTTTAGCCGCCGATTCGAGTGGAAACGTTACCCTGGAAGCCCAATCTGGAACTACTATTGTCGGTAGCGGTTTAGGTGATATCAATATCGACCCAGGTTCAGCTTCAAACCAAATCAGTGTCAATCTCAATACCAGTGGTTCCGGCACCGGCGATTTCAATGTCAAACGCAATACTGTCACCTATTTCTCACTCAAAGACAGTGCCGATACTGATTGGACTCTACCGGCAGCTGCCAACGTCCGCATAGACTCTTCCTCAACTGACAGTACTCTAGGATCACTAACCGACGGCGCCTTGGACATAGATATTGACTCCATTACTTCAGATACTGTCGGACTGTCTATGTCAGTCACTACCCCGGACGGTATGGGTGCCAACAATAATCTTTATGGCCAACGTATAGTGCTTAGTCAAAATGACGCCGACGGTGACATGTTTGGTTTGGATATTAGTCTTAGTTCTACGGCTGTTTCCATAGGCGGCACTGACCTGGTAGAATGCTTCCTCTGTCTGACCAACAACGAAGGCCAGGCCAACGCTGTGTCCGACGCCATCAGAATTACCGACTCCGGCGGAGTAGCTGGAGGAATTGTAGACGCCATTGATGCCTCCTCCACCAATATTACCAACGCCATCAACGTCGGAGATAATACCATTTTGGGTACTACTGCCATCATCGATTTCACCGATTTTGATGTTAACGCTGATGGCCTTATGACTTTTGCTTCCGACGGAGCTGGCGACCAAATCTCTATGACTGGTCCAGCCGCGGATTGGCAAGCCCTGGTTGTCGACGCCTCCACCGCCGATTCTACCCAAACTGGCGGAATAATAGATCTTTCAGTTGATACAGTCACCAATGGTGCAATAGGCGGCCTAGGTCTCGATTTCAATATCCGCGACGCCGGTGGCAACTTGACTCTATACGGCAACCGCACCAACGTGACAGTAGATAATGATACTGGTCAGTCACACACTGTATATGGTCAATACATCGGTATAACTGCCAACGACGCCTCATCCACCTCCATCGGCTTGGCCATCATCGCCCAGGACAACGGCAGCCAAATTGTTACCACTGGATTGTTAGTAGAAAACCTCCAGGCCACCGACATTGATTTAACCGATGCCATCTTAATCAGAGCCACTACCAATGGCTCCATTGTTGATGGTTTAGACGTTTCCGACGCCGAAATTACCAATGCCGTCAACGCCGGTTCCAATCCCATTATCTTCAACGATGTCTCTCTTGGAGATGATAGTGCTTCAGCAAACTCCATTAGCCTCGCCTCTGGCGATAGCTTAAAAGTCTTAAACGGCGCTATTTGTGTGGATAACGACGGTACCTGTACTTCACTGACTGCGGGTCAGGTCCGGGCTGATTCCTTCCCCACCTCCGGTGGAGATATCGCGGAAATGTATTATTCCTCCCAAAGTCTTGAGCCGGGTGATATTGTCATCTTGGACAATTCTCAACCTAAAGCTGTTACCAAAACCTCATCGGCTAATAATCCTTTAGCTATTGGTGTCATTGCCACTGATCCCGGTGTTATTCTCAAAGCCGGTTCTGTATACAATGACGAAACCCAACAGATGGATCCCAATTATTATCCTCTCACCATTTCCGGTCAGGCGCAGGTTAAGGTCACCACCCAAAACGGCTCTATCGCCATCGGTGACTATCTCACTACTTCTGCAACCCCCGGCGTCGCCATGAAAGCCACTATCAAAGGTCAAGTTGTTGGCAGGGCAATCGAAAATTATGACGCTCCGCCGGAACAGATCGGAACTATCACCGCCTATGTTCACTTAGCCAGTTTCGATCCCATTGCTAATACTTACACCGGTCTTTCAGACTGGACTCACGCTGGCAACTTCGCTATTACTGGAAACGTAACCGCTCAGACCGCCAGCTTCAGTGCCGTCCTGGCCTCCCAATTCGAAACTTCAGCCGGAATTATTTCCGCCAGCAGCAGTAGTGTAATAAATCAATTAGTCGCTGATACCTACAATTCCGATCCCACTAAATTTGTCTTCAAAAATGCCGCTGGAACGGATTTATTCTCCATCGACAGTACTGGCAACGCTCTTCTGGCAGGTACTATCACCACCTCCGGTGGAACATACGACATAGCCGAAGACTACCCCACCACCGACACTTCCCTCGAAGCTGGTGACTTGGTCTCTGTAGACGATATAAGTGATGGCCATGTCCAAAAAACTTCAACCGAGTATGACTCCGCCGTAATCGGTATTTATTCTGAAAAACCCGGCTTCAGACTTTCCCAAATCAATTCCGAATCAGGCGTGGATCCCATCCCGGTAGCATTGGCCGGTCGCGTCCCCGTCAAAATCACCACCAAAAATGGAGCTATCAAAAAAGGTGATTATCTGACCTCGTCTTCACTACCTGGTATCGCCATGAAAGCCACTCGTCCAGGCCAGATAATTGGAAAGGCTCTGGAAGATTTTGCCTGTCCCAACACCGACGTAGTTTCTCCCGTCACTTCGGTGTGTTCCGGAAAGGTCCTAACTTTTGTTAATATTTCTTTTGCTGATCCGCAAAATTCTTTAGCTGACAGTACTTTGAATACCAGCACCTCACATATCAACCTTGCTTCAAATCTGAAAATTGGCGACCAGGAAATTAATGGTTCCTTGGACTTAGCTTTAGCTGCTATCAGCGAAAACATCACCTCAACCGAGAACCGCTTGGCAGAAATAGAAACAACTCAAGCCGAAGTAGCCACCAAAGTCGAAACTACCACTAATATCGTGGCTGATCTCACTGCCCAAATTCAGGATCTCTACACTAGCTTTACAGTCAGCAACGCTTCCACCGCTGCAACTTTAGCCAAACTCACCTCACCGGAAGTCCTCACTTCAACTGAATCTGCAGTTATTGCTGACATCAATATGCTCTCTACCGCCCCCATTCCCGAAATCAACCGCATTGGCGCCATCTCCTTTGGCGACACCGCTATCAACGTCGATGGCACTCTCCGCTTCCAAAATGGTCCCTTAGCCACCACAATCGAATTCTTCGGTGGAGCCGTAACTATCGAAAAGAACGGTACTATCAAGACCTTAGGTAATCTGGCTGTTGGTGGAAATGTAAACATCGAAGGAGCCATTACCACTTCGGCCATCGCCGGTGAAGATATTAAAACCAACGACGCTCTCTATGTATACGAATCCGGCATTGTCAAAAAAGCCGACTCTACTACTCCGGATAAATTAGCAGTTGTCGGAATAGCTGCCAATGATGCCATCGTCGGTCAACCCGTTGTTATGATTACCGGGGGTCGCGCCAAAAGCTTCGCGGGATTAGAAGTTGGTCGTAGATACTATTTAGGAGCCAATGCCCAGATTACCACCCAAGCTCCACCCGAATCCTTAGAAACCCTTTCTCTGGGTATTGCCTTCTCCGAATCTGAACTTATTATGCAAATCTCTCCCACCTTACTACTTGACGCTGGTATTATATTACCCGGTGACGCCACCCCCGCTGCCACTCCGGCACCGTTAAGTGACACCACTATTATCAACTAAAATGAAAAAGACATTACTGTCCATCTCCGGACTTCTTCTTTGTGGATTTACCATCTTTCAGGCTATCCGGCATTTCATTTCATCCCCACCTCCTCAGGTTTCCCGACCTATCGCCCAATATGCCATCGATAATCACCAACCCATTAACGTGCTTGCTACAACCCTCCCTCAATTTACTTACAATATTTCAGATAAAAAGTTCGCCCAAATAACCGATTCAGAAGTTCATATAGTTCATGCCATTAAACGGGAGGTGTCTTTAGCTGCAGACATCAGTATCGACAACAATAAACACCTCTTAGTAGTTCACCCCAAGGATATTCCCAATTTTAAACCCGGTATGTACAAACTCAGCCTAAAGCTCCGCACCCCAGAAGGCGAAGTCAATATCGAGCAGGATTTTACCTGGGGTGTTATAGCCGTCAATACCAACAAATCAATCTATAAGCCGGGTGAGCAGGTCAAAATTGGTCTGGGTGTCTTAAATGATGCCGGGGAAACTTTGTGTCTTACCGGAGGTAAAAAAGTCGATGATATTTCCGTGGAAATTACTGACCCCCAAGGTGCTCTCACCGTTCTCTCGCCCAAAACTAATACCATTCTGGACAGTGGAAAATGTGGCCCGGCCACTGTTACTAATCAGGCAGACTTTCTCGCCACTTACACCACCAACAACCCTGGTATTTATCAAATGAAAGTTATTGCCATGGTTTACGGTCAAACCCGCCAAATTCAGGATTATTTCAAAGTCCAAACCGAAATCCCCTACGATATTGAACGGACCAGCTTTCCCACCCGTATTTACCCTCCGTCTCCATATCCAAACACTTTCACCGTCATTTCACCTACCGACTACCAAGGGGAAATAAGCGATGTCACGCCTGCAAGTTTTGTAATTGAACACATTAGTGACTCGGGCGTTGTTGAAACAACTGGAGACTTCAATCACATCACTTGGCAGGTGGATCTCAAAGCCGGAGTCCCCAAACAACTAACCTACTTCGTCAAGTTTCCCCAGGTTTCACCGGAATTTTATTTATTGGGTCCCATCTCTGTTAACGGCTTCGAAGAAGCCCGCCAATGGCAAATTGCCTCAGATGCCATCAACTCCACTTCCGGTTTGGTCTCCTGGGAAGACAACGGTGGTAGCTTTACCTGGTCCCGCATCTGGACCGGTACCGACTGGAACCCTCCCATGCCTACCCCCCCAACATCAATGGATACCAGCCCCGGAGATTCCCGCTGGTTTGTAGAAAAAAGTAACCCCAAAACCGGAGAAAAATTAGTCGCCCTGGTTGATAACGGACCTGACGAACTATTCATGTTTACCTGGAGTGGGACGGCTTGGTCAGAAAGTTTCTTAATTACTCTGTCTGGCACAACCATCGCTGACAACACCAGAGCGTTCGACATCGCCTACGAAGAACTCTCAGGCGACGCCCTGTTTGTTTATAGTGATTATGTAAACAACCAACTCCTTTACCGAACCCGTCCCCGAGGTGGTTCTTGGAGCGGATCCAGTAGCAATGCCGGAACCGGATACGATGTCTATAAACGCTGGGTCAGACTAGAACCACAATTCGGCTCGGACAGTATTTTAGTAGGTTACTTAAACAACAATGAACGTGTCGGTGCCATGATATGGGACGGTGTCACATTCGGAGATCAATTTACCGACGCTTCCGGTACCGCTACCGCCACCAGCGATGAGCAAGCTATGGATATCGCCTGGGAAACCCAAAGCGGCACCCCCATGATTTTTTGGGGAACCACAGCCAACGCCCTGATTTACCGGGAGTTTACCTCCGGAACCTGGCAAGCCGAAGCCAATGTCACCACTGGTCTGGCCAATGATCTGGATTGGGTAAAAGTTGCCGCAGATCCCGTTTCCTCCAGTAATAATATATCCTTAGCTCTTCAGGATGGTGGATCATGTGTCGCCCGTTTTGGCATCTGGACCGGAGCCGGTGCCACTATGAACGGCACCACAGCTACTTGTGCATCTGTCACCACCAATAACCTCATTGATACTAAATTTGAAAACATCTCCGGCAAAGCCATGTATGTTTATATCCCCAGTGCCACCAACACCAGATTTGCCTGGCTTACTTGGACTAGCGGGGACGGATTCATTTCCGCTACTACAGAACTTGGTGCTACCACAGCTGCCATTGAGGGAGTTCAACTCTACAGCGACTTACTTACCACCAGCATGATGCTCCTTTACCACGACAATGCCGGTGATCTTTGGGACCGCCAGTGGGATGGCGCTTCCTGGTCAAGTATCCGAGCTAATGCTATCTGGACAGCCGTTCTGGATGCGGCCGATGACAATACCGAACCATATGGTTTCGGCTTCGATCGCAACTTGGAAACCTTAGCGGCCTACAGATGGTTTACTAACGCCAACGGCACTGACGTTGGCACTGCCCTCACCAGCCAGGACTCTCCTTACACCTTAACCACCGCCAACCAGCAATTTCGTCTTCGGCTTCTCCTTTATTATCCCGACAATCTTACCACCGCCGCTGGCCGTCAGTACAAACTTCAATACGTTGATCCTGGTACCGGTACCTGCACCACTCCAACTGATGGTACCCCCTCTACCTGGACCGATGTTCCCACATCAGGAGGAACTACCATCTCATTTTATGACAACGGTTCACCCTCAGATGGCAACAACTTAACCGCCAATGCCTCAGACCCCACCTACACCCGCTGTATTGGTACCTGTACCAACGTCAACCAGGACTACGAAGAAGCTAACAATTTCACTAATTCCGCTGCAGACATGCCAGGCGATCGACCAGGGTTATGGGACTTTTCTCTCATAGACAATACGACCTACGACCGGGTCGGTCAGACATATTGTTTCCGGGTAGCCAGAAGTAATGACCTCATTTTACAAATCGGACTATATCCCCAAATTACCACCGCCGCCATCGTCGACGTCCTCATCCGGGGTGATACCCAAATCCGCCAAGGTACTCTTATCCGTTAAGTTATAATCACTTTCATAAATGCTTAAAAATTTCCTGTTTTTATTGGTAGGACTTGTTCTGGGGGGCGGAGTCATTTGGTTTTTTCACCATCCTCAAAACGATTCCGTGAAACCAATTCGATCCGGTGGTTACAAACTAATAAATCCCCTGCTTGAATGTGACCAGGCCGACTTTACCGACGAGCTCAAACCATTCAAATCCAAGGTCGAAAGCCTGACCACTGGGTATCTCACCTCAAACAAAATCTCCCATGTTTCGGTCTATTTTCGTGATCTCAACAACGGCCCCTGGTTTGGTATCAACGAAAGGGAAACATTTTCTCCGGCCAGTATGCTCAAGGTCCCGGTTATGATGTCGATTTTCAAGTTGGCAGAATCGGATCCGCAAATCTTGAAACAAAACATTTTCGCCACTTTTAGCGCCGATGCTAATGCCAAAGAAGCCATCAAGCCGAGTGTTACGCTTATCAATGGTAAAAACTACACTCTTTTGGAAATAATTGAAAAAATGATCGCCAACTCGGATAACAACGCCGTCCCTCTAATTTATCAGAATTTTGACTCCCAACATCTATTAAAAACCTACCGGGATTTAGGAATTTATGGCTCTAACGACTTTGATCCGAATCAATATATGAGCGTCAAAACTTACGCTTCCTTCTTTCGTATTTTGTACAACTCCTCCTATCTTGACCCCGAGCTGTCCGAAAAAGCTTTGGAAATACTATCCTCGTCGGATTTTACCGACGGTTTAAGAGGTGGTATCCCTGACACCATACCGATCGCTCACAAATTCGGAGAGCGGGAATTACCGGCTTTTCAATCTTTTCAACTCCACGACTGCGGTATCATCTACTATCCCGGCCACCCTTATCTGCTATGTATCATGACCAGGGGCGATAGCCTATCTTCCCTCTCTTCCGTCATCAAAAACATTTCCTCACTTGTATATTCACAAGTAGAAAACCAATATAAAAAGACTCAATAGCTACTAAAACTGCTCAAAATATCCTTTTCTGTCAGCGCCTCTCCCCCGATCTTATTCATGATCAGATTGGCTAGTTGCAACATTTGTTTCTGATCTGTCGCATACTGCAAACTGTTAAAAAATATAATATTGTTTCTATAAAAATTATCACCGTATACCCTATCCAAAAGCTTTTCCAGCCCCTTTTGGTCTTTTGTAAAATAAATATCTGCCAGCTCCGAATCAGCCAGTCTTTTGCTCATTTTAGAAACGATCAGGGCTGCAGCCGGATAACCCAAATTGGTGCTGATTTTCAAATTATTTTTGATCGCCATCCGTGCATAATATTCCGTCAATCCCTCTTCAAAAAACGGGTCATTAAATTTTATTTCCTCTGACACATAACTAGCATAATGCAGGTATTCATGTACCAGCGTTTCAAAATAGTCCGCTACCGCGTGTGAATCGGTATTACCCAAAGTTAATCTAATTTTGTCCGGAGGATCAAATGATCCCCTTTCCAGTGGGATATTAACCGCCAATGCCTCCCCCACTTTTTGCTGTGATTCCAAAAACCTTACATAACTTTCGTATTCAGAAATTAGTTTTTCATCATCATTTATTTCGCGGGTCAACACCTCAATTTCCTTATTTGCGGCTATCGCTTCATCCATCCCCACTTTCTTCAATTCACCACAAACATCTTGTGTGTCATTTGCCAAACACTTATAAAAATCTTTGTCCTGCTTTTCATAAATCTGTTTTACCAGATCTCCCAAATCTTTCACTTTATCCCTATTTTCTTCGATATTAAATTGTAAACTCGCTGATTTTATTTTCGTATCCGAAACCATTTCCCCAATATCCTCAATTTTTTGTAAAAAGATTTCTTTCCGATGAGCTTTGTATTCATCTGAACTCATTATAGACACCTCAACTCCCGACTTTATTGCTCTATTGGTAAAGCTATTACTCACAAATAAATACCCAACAACTGGACTGATCTTCTGCATATCCTTCGCATCAATTTCTGTAATTATCAAATTATTGTCGATCAGCAAAATACTCGACTCTGGCTTTTTTACATTCAACACTAACGGCTTTGGCACACTGGTAATAATAAAGTTTCCGTAATAATTATCCTTTCCTGAGAGAGCTGTCGCAATCGCGTACACTTCAACTTTATTATCTTTACTGGCCGTAATTATTAGTGGTGGAGTCGTAAATTTTTCCAACCTTTTCACCATCACCTCCTGGTCCGTTATTACCCCCAAACTATTTGGGTCGATATTAAATTGCACCGCCAAAATATTCAGTTCTACAAAAGCAACGGTAAATAACACCAAAGAGGACAGCAGTATTCCCAACACCCAAACTTGCACCGTCGAAACAGTTACCATAATCAATTGTTTACTCCTGCTTTTGAGTAGACTCCCAATGTAAGTCAACAAAAATCCAAAGGCAAAAATCACCGGGTTTCGAAACATGAATTTAATCAGGTAAAAGTAGTAGGTATATAGTGGATTAAAGATCGTTTCCTGGGGTTGATTAGTCAAAAAGCCTACGCTGGCAAGAGCCAAAGCTACCACCAAAACGAGAGCTAACATGTCACTATCCTAGCAGATTTACGGGGCCGGAGTAATTTGCGGAATATTTGCGTCTGGATTAGGCCTGACCGCAGATGGTGTAGACACCTCGGGTGGATTATTAAGTCCCGATACGTCTACTCCTGGAAGTTTGGCCTTCTCAATAGCTGTATTGGTTTGCGTCGCCGGAGCAATCGTTTCTCCAGTAGCGGCGGGTGTCAATTTCGCCACTTTATCTTTGAGATCAGTCAGCAAATTGTTTGCGATCTTATAATCGGGTGTCTCTGTGCCACCGTTCTTTACTAGTAACGCCACCGTCTGCTCAGCCACTGCTTTAGCATTTTGTACATCTCCCTTATCTCGTAGTGTCAAGGCTAAGTTGTAATAAGCGTCAGCATAATCCGCCTTCAAATTAGCCGCGTCGGTAAAGAACCGGGAAGCCATGTCATAATTTTTAGCCGCAGAATAAATCCCCCCCACGTTCAATCTCAAGGTTGGGTTCAGCGGATCCAGTTGTATCGCCCGGCCATAAGCGTCCAGGGAAAAAGTTGTAGCATTCTTCGCTACCCCATTGATATTTCTGTAGATCGAAGCTAGCACCTCCCAATTTCTCGCCGACCTGGGAGACAAGGCCACACTTGCCCGACCTTCCGCAATTGCCTGGGAAATCAAAGTTTGAATCGTCTGTTTATCGGTATCAGACAAATTGACCTGTGCTCCTTTTTGATTTGCTGATCTTTGAGCCACAATCGCATTTGCCAATGCAAAATTAGTCTG
>Ga0265297_10009030_pt1 | contig 13059 bp, 15 predicted proteins | sample Munlanlwell13791_FD_192502 | JGI IMG/M metagenome (GOLD analysis project Ga0265297, IMG submission 192502) | Leachate microbial communities from a municipal landfill in Southern Ontario, Canada - Leachate well 137-91 | ecosystem: Engineered > Solid waste > Landfill > Unclassified | place...
CCATGTCCCCGAACACATGTTACCCATGTCCCCGGTCTATACAACCCATCAAGGGGGAGGGAAAAAGCCAAAACAGTAAGCCTGGACCCTGTCTGAAGTCCGGTATGAAAACAACCCGACCTTCTCACCCGGTCCCGTCCAGCGAGAACTGCTCGAAACCCAGGGCCGAGAGATACGCAATGAACGGCCCCCGCACCTCCGGGGCCAGGAAGGCCGGCCACTCCTCCGGACTCAATTCCAGGCGGACCCGGTCCCCCTGCACCCGCAGCCGCACCCGGCCAAAACTCCGCTGCCGCAGCCAGGCCTCCCCCTGCCCCACCCGGGCCAGGTTTTCTCCGGCCAATTCGGTGTCATAGGGGAAGCGGGTGGCCAGGCAGCTCTGGGAGGACCGCGCATAATCCAACTCCAGATCCCGGCTCAGCGCCCGGATGGCCGCCTTGCCCAATCCCGCGCTCAGGAGCGGACTTTCGACCCCCAGTTCCCGGATCGCCCGAAACCCCGGCCTCTCTTCAGCCAGGTCGTCCCGGTTGGTGCCATCCCAGAGGACCGTAACCCCCTGCGCGGCCATGATCCGCCGGGCCGCCTGGATAATGGCCCGTTTGCAGACATAACACCGCTCGCGGCGGTTAGCGCGGAATTCCGGCAGGATCAGGGGATCAAAGCGCCGCACCACGTGGCGGACTCCCAAGCGCCGGGCCAGGGCCCAGGCCGCGGCCAACTCTCCCGGCACGGTGTGGGGTCCGGTAAACGTAATCGCAGTCAGCCCCGGTCCCAGGGCCTGTGCGGCCGCGGCCAACAGCAGGCTGGAATCCAGCCCCCCGGAGAACAGCAGCGCCGCCCGCCGGTGACGCCGGAGGTATTCATCTAAAGGGTTGATAACGTTAACTCCCGAAATAGGGCCGGGCAGGAGAGCCCCTGGTAGGGGCGACCCGGTGGGTCGCCCTTACGTTTGATAGATGATAGGAATTCAGCTATCGTGGCTGGCGGTGCTGACGCAGTGGCTTTCATGATTCGAGGGCAGCGGCTCCACCGGCTCCCCCAGGAGGAAGCGGCCGGCTTCGATCCATTTTTTCAGGTGTTGGGCGATCTCCCGGGCCCGCACCATGCTGGACAGGGGCACCGTGGGCACCTCCTTGCCGTCCAGGCTGAGGGTGCCGCTTTTCAACTGGGCATAACTCACGTGTCCCAGAATCTGCCCGGTGGCGCCGGGATAATCCGCGCCGTAATCCACGATGGGAGCCAGTAGTTCGGCGTCGCTGACCCCGCAAAAATGGGCGATCTCCTCATTCAGCAGTGGAATGGGAATTCCCAACCCCACCGCCAGGGAGCAGCCATAGCCCACAAAGCTCACGCCCACCAGGTAGCGGGGATCCATGTGCTTCATATCCCCCACCACCATCAGGGTGCCCGCCGGCCCCAACGGAATGCCGTTCTCACTGCGGGGCTTTTTCGGGTTGTGCTGCGTGCCCGGGAAGACCACGTAGCCCACCCCGCCCCCCAGGAAGATACGGGTCCCGATGCCGACGGTTCGGTAGAAGGGATCATTGAACAACGGGCTCAGTTCTCCCGCGGTGCAGAAATTGGCATTGCCGGCGTGGGGCCGCAGGGGCCCCATGTAGGTATAGATGGTGCGGTTCGAAAGATTGACCGCCACATTGTAATTCTGGTAGCAGTTCCGGGGATTGCACAGAACGGCGTTGACCATCTGAGCCAGGGTGATTTCCTTTTCCAGGCGCTTGTTGGGATAGCAGTCGGTGCCATAGCCCTCCGCCAGCAGGTGAACGCTCTTCCCTGCCACCAGTTCCTGGATGACGTGGCCGCCGCCGTATTTAAATTCCCCCGGATAAACCTTGTTCAGGGGGTCTTCCACGCAGGGCTCGGTAGCGCCGAGATAGACGTCCACCGCGGCTATGCCCGCATAGGCCGGCACGTTGTTGAGCCACACCCGGGACGCCTTGATGGGGGGCTTGGAATGGCCGAAATTAATGAACGCCCCGGAAGAGCACATGGGGGAAAAGGTCCCGGTGGTCACCACGTCCACGGTCCGGGCCGCCTCCGCTTGACCTTTCTTAATTTTGTCATTAATTTCCTGGTAGGTTTTATTTACCTGGTAGTTGGCCATATCAAACCCTTCTCCGCCGAGGCGATCTCATCTGATGGGATATATCCTGGAACCTTCCTGGGCCTTTTTCGTTACCGCCCTGATTTCCCTGTTCATCATTATCGACCCGCCGGGTAATCTCTTCCCGTACCTGGCCCTGTCGGCGGGATTCACTCCTGCCGCCGCCCGGGGCCTGGCCTGGCGGGCCTGTCTCTATGCTTTCCTCATCCTGACCCTGTTCATCGCGGTGGGCCGCATTATCCTGGAGTTTTTCGGCATCGGCATGCCGGCTTTTCAAATCGCCGGGGGCCTCATCCTCTTTCGCATCGCCATCGATATGCTGGAGGGGCGGGGCCACTTCAACCGCATCGACACCTCTTCCAGCCTGGACGCCGACGACTACCAGGATGTGGCCATGGTCCCCCTGGCGGTTCCCCTGCTCAGCGGCCCCGGGGCCATTTCCACCGTGCTGATTCTCACCAGCCGGGCCAAAAGTCTCCTGGACGACGGCCTCGTCCTGCTGTCTCTGGCTTCGACGTTATTTCTGGCGTATCTGGGCTTCCGCTTTGCCCATCTCCTGGTGACCTATCTCAAAGAGGCCCGCCTCCGCCTCCTCACCCGCCTCATGGGGCTGATCATGGCCGCGCTGGCCGTCCAGTTTGTCATCGACGGACTGACCGCGGCCTTTCCTTCCCTGCATCATTAGCATCAATAAAAATCCACCGGATCGATTTTGCGTGAGGCCGACCAATGGAAAAAGAGGTTGCTGGGCAACCCTTGAAAGATATAGCCGGTCGGCGGCATAAGCAGGCGGCGGAAGATGGAAGGGAACGAATAAAATTTTTGAAAACAATCCCAAACCCCGGCTTCGCACTCGTCAGGAGTCATGTGCTTGGGGAAAAAGTTGCAGACCATCCCTAAATACTTCTCTGCATCCGGGTTATGAACCCGGCCTTCCTGATTGAGCTGGTCCCACATGGGGGTGCCCCGCCGGGGCGTGGCCACGTTGAAAAAGGCCATGGGCGCCTTGACCCTTTCCAAAAAGGCCAGGGTCTCGGCGAATAGTTCCTTGTGGTCCCCGTCCAGGCCGAACATGAAGTTCAGGGAATAGAAGATCCCCTTTTGCCGCAGACGCCCCAGGAGCCACTCGTATTCGGCCACCGGGTTCTGCACCTTCTCGATGGAGAAGATGGATTCCGGGCAGACGTTCTCGATGCCGATGTTCACGTGGTTGCAGCCGGACTTCTTGGCCAGGTCCAGAAGGTCTTCATCCCGGGCGGTATTGATGGTCCACAGGCAGCTCCACTTCAGCCCCAGGGGCATCAGGGCCTGGAACAGCTCCTTGGCGTAGTCCCGGTGGCCGGTGAGGTTGTCGTCGATAAAATAGATATTCTTCAGACCGGTGATGCGCACGTTGGCCTTGATCTCTTCGATGACTTCTCCCAGGGGCCGCCGCCGATAGGTATGGCCGTAAACAATGGGGACTTCGCAGAAGGCGCAGTGATAGGGACAGCCCCGGGACGTCTGAGTGGGGACGATCTTGACCCGGTAATTCCGATAATCCATCAGTTCCAGGCGAGGCCGGGGTAGACCCACGAGATCGTGAAAACCCGACGCCTGGTAGCGAGGCTTCAGGCGTTTGACCCGGGCATCCTCCAGGACGTCGGCCCACACTGACTCGGCTTCGCCCACCACCACCGCGTCGCAATGTTCCAGCGCCTCTTCGGGGTGCAGGGCCACGTTAAATCCGCCCATCACCACCTGGCGGCCCCGCTGCCGGAACTCGGCGGCAATCTCGTAGGCCCGCTCCGCGGTGGCGCAGGTGCAGGTAATGCCCACCAGGTCATAATCCCGGTGGTAGGGAATGGCGGCCAGGCGGTCATCCGCCACATCCACCTGGATGCCTTTGGGAGTGAGGCCCGCCAGGTACGGCAGAGTGATCCCCATGAGCCAGCGGGTTTTGCTGCGCAGCGGCTTGCGGTTGGGATATTTGGTAGTCGGTTGAACCAGGAGAATTCTCATAAAAAAACTCCGGCCCCAAAATCAGAGGCAGACGAGCTCATAAGGTTATTTTATTAAAATCGGCTAGTTAATTACAATATAAAATAAGTTTCCGGGCGGCGCCGCGCCAGGTTGACTTGTGAGCGCATATCGGTGAGTATTAACCGTATACCTTTTGGCGACCATATGCAAAATATCCTCTGCCCTATTTGTGACCAGGACAATACTTTTCCGGTGGACCAGCGCCGGGACCAGGGCCTCGCCATCACCACGGTGGGGTGCCAGCGCTGCGGCCTGGTCTATCACAACCCGGTGATCGAGGACCGGGATCGCGTCGGCGCGGCCGTCAGTTCCCGGAAGTGGCACACGGGAGACGCCGATTCCTCCCGCCAGCAGCGCAAGCTGCAAAAACGCTGGAACCTGCAGTGGCCGTTGCTTCAGCCGCTCTTTCAACCCGGCTGCCGGGTCCTCGAGATCGGCTGCGGCTTGGGCCTGACCGGCGGCAGGTTAAAAAGCCTGGGGGCCGAGGTCTGGGCGGTGGAGCCCGATCCCGACCAGGCCGCCTATGCCCGCCAACACTACGGGCTCGAGGTCGTCCCCCTCCACTTCGAAGACGTGAGCTTCGACGGCCAGCAGTTCGACCTGATCCTGGCCTCCCATGTCATCGAACATTTTCCCGATCCCCTGGCCTGCCTGCGCCAGCTTAGGGGCTATGCCGGCCGCGACACCCGGTTGTTTCTGGAAACTCCCAATATCCTGGCCCCCAAAGTCAGTTTCCGGCGCCTGTTTTCCCCGGCCCACAACTTCTACTTCGCGCCCCAAACCTTGGACTGGCTGCTGGCCAAGGCCGGCTGGCAGGTGGAGCGGCTCCGTATCTGGCGCCGGGACGCCTTCCAGGTACTGGCCCGGCCCGCGGCCCCCCAAGCGCCCGTCGTGAATCCCCGAGTAGCCCTGGACGTCAGGCGGGCTATCCACCGCCACCGCTACCTCTACTACCTGAAATTGCTCTTTATCTGGCGCAAGATTCCCTGGTGGCAAACGCACTGGATGTACCAGGAGCAGCCGCGCGGCTAAATTCCCGGACCGGCGTCTAGGCCTTCCGGATCAGGGGGATGACCTTGGCCTTGCCCTCCGGCGTGGGAGAACCGGGCTGGGGTGGGGTTTTGGGGGGAATGAGCGCCAGCTTTACCGGCCGCCCGCCCATGGTGAACTCCTGGCCCTGCAGGTGGGACTCCTCCAGGATCCAGACCAGGGTCTGGGAAGGCAGGGACAGCACCAGCAATTCCACCTGATACCAGCCCCGTTTGACATCTGGGTTGATATCGTTGATGCGGGCGTAGAAGGCCGGCTTGTTGTCCAGGTGCACCAGCACCAAATCGTTGATCGTGGCCATGATTTCCCGATAAGCAACCGCCGGCCCGTCTCGTCAGGTCATCCAGGACCGGCGTCCCCACTCTACCAAATCAGCGCAAAAATGCAAGCTGGAGCGCGCCAGCGCCAGGACCGACACCAGGGCCAAAATCGCCCCCTGCCCCTCGCTTTCCGGGCGGCGATTATTTATTATGCTTTCCAGGCTGGCGAACGCTAGCCAGAATGAACCGGCTCCAGGTCCGGTACGTGAACGGCAAGTCGCAGCATGGTTTTCCGGTTCGCTGCCTGTCCTGAATAGCTCCGGCGGCCGCCTGGCGCCGCTGACACAAGGGGGAGATGAGATGTCCGAAGTTAACTTCATTGATCTGAGCGGCGTAATCAAGGCCGATGCCCGGGGCCAGGTCTTTTTCCCCTGGCCGGGCCGCCTTGAGGCGCCCGAGGACCTGCTGGTCACCGTCCATCTGGTTTCCATCCAACCCGGCCACACCCGGGGCAACCACCTTCACCCCGGCCACGCCGAAAGGCTCTACCCCTTCCACGGCGCCGCCCTCGTGATCTGGGAAGCCCCTCCCGGCCAAATCCGGGAACGCCGCCTCACCGGGGACCGAACCCTGGTCCACATCCCGCCTGGCATCCCCCACGCCGTCACCAACCCCGGGCCCGACCTCCTCTACCTCCTGGCCTGGCGGGAGGCGGCCGGCGAAGGCCCTTCGGAACCTGAAACCGTGTCCCACCCCTTGGGTTCCAGGGTTTGAGGGTACGAGTTGCAGGCAGTCCCGGAATTCAAGCGGAAAAATCGCTTTTCTCCGGGTCAGGTTATTGCTCACGGTTCGCCGCCACAAAAAAGGAAAGCCACGAACGCTTGATCCGGCCTTCGCACCGGAGGCGGCCTTCGTGGCTTATTTCTAGCTGACTCGCGGCTTTCCGTTAGCGGCAGCACTTATGCTCGTGCTGATGGTGCCCATCGGCATGGGTATGCTCGTGGCTGTGCACCCCCGCCTCGTGGCTGTGCTCGTGCCCGTCATGGGTGTGGGTACACCCCTCATGGTTATGCTCGTGCTCATGCTTGTTCTGGTCCTGGCAACACATCTTCTGATCACCTCCCTTGTGGTTCAGGTCCATCTGATTAAATTTTAAGCATCGACCCTGAAGGTTGTCAAGTTGGCCCGATCAATGGCTATGCGGCTCACTGCCTTCGTGCCCGCCGATCCGGGGCGCCGGGTCCGGATGGCACACCGGACACCCTTGCAGCCTTAAAGGTTTTTCCAAGCTGCTGGCTTCCAGCAAGGCCTGGTTCTGCATAATGTCCCACGTGGGACCATCCGACACAATCCGGCCCTGTTTGAGGACCAGGGTGCGGGAGCAGAGGTCCAGGACCATGTCCAGGTCGTGGGTGGCGATGATAATGGTATGGTTGAACGTTTTCAGCAATTCGATGAGCTGCCGCCGGGTCTTGGGGTCCAGGTTGGAGGTGGGCTCGTCCATCACCAGGATGCTCGGAGACATGGACAACACCGAGGCGATGGCCACGGACCGCTTCTCTCCCGCCGACAACTTGTACGGCGGGCGGTCCTTTAAATGGGCCGCGCCCACCGTCTCTAGAGCATTCAGTACCCGGCGGTCCACTTCCGCCGCGGGCAGACCCAGATTCAGGGGGCCGAAGGCCACGTCGTCATAGACCTGGGGCATGAAGAGCTGATCGTCGGGGTCTTGAAAGACCATGCCTACGGTGCGCCGCACCTGCGGCAAGGTCTGTTTGGTCAGGGGAAAATCGCCGATGCGCACCGTGCCCGCCTCCGGAACCAGGCAGCCGTTGAGATGCAGCAGCAGCGTCGATTTCCCGGCGCCGTTGGCCCCGACGATCGCCACGGATTCGCCGTGGGTGATCCTGAAGGACACCCCGTTCAAGGCCGTGTGGCCGTCGGGATAGGAGTATTTCAGGTCTTCGGCTTCCACCAGGTGATGGCTCATCTTATCAGCTCCGTAACCAGATTTCCCAGTAACTGTGGCAGATTATACCACCGCAGCAGGATGAACAGGCCGGTCCAGCTCAGGAAAAAGGCCAGATCGCCCACGCCGAGTCTAAAGGTGCGCACCAGCCGGATCTCGCCGTCGAACCCCCGGCACAGCATGGCCGTGTGCAGGCGTTGGGCCCGGTCCAGGGTCCTGAGGAGCAACTGGCCGATCATGTGGCCGAACACCTTGATCCCCTTGCCTTTGCCGTTGAAAGATCGCAGCGATCGGGCCCGGGTCAGGCGGGTGGCTTCCTCCCCCAGCACGAAAATATAGCGGTACAGAAAGAGCAGTTGGGTGGCCAGGCTTTTCGGCACCCCCATTTTCTCGAGCGCCATGCAGACGGTATTGAACCCGGTGCAGGCGATCAAAATAAACGCGGCGCTGACAGTCAGGAAAAAGCGCAGCATAATGGAGGCAAAAGAGATCCAGCCGCCGGAGATCCCCACCGGTCCCAGGTAGATCAGGATATGACGGTCCAGCAAGGGATTGAAGATGCCGATGAACACCGCAAACGGCGCCGCCCATAACATCTTTTTGAGGATGAAGCCCGCCGGCAGGTTGCCCAGGGCCACCATGACCACGGGATAGATAATAAACGGTATGAGCCCGGTGATGGCGTATTTGTCGAACGAGACCACCAGCACGATAAACACCAGGGTGGTCAGCAGTTTGACCCGGGGGTCCAGCCGCTGGATGGGGCTCGCCTGGTAGGCCAGGGTGTCCAGGTAGCCGATATCCAGGAAAGAGGTGTCGATTTTCGCCATGTCAGGCCGTCAATGAAAGGGGGGAGGCCGCCATCCGGCCTATCCCCCCGGCAAAATTTGCGTGCAGCGTAAGCGGGCGTTACCCCTTGGGGTAATAGCGTTTCAGCCCCAACCCGATCAATCCGGCCAGGGCCAGGGTCATCAAGATACCGACAATCCCCGCCATGGAGGTCCCGGCGTTGACCTCGGGCCAGGCCTCGCCCTTGGCCGGCTCGGCCTTATCCTCCTTGGCAAAGTTGTAGTCCGGCATGAACGCGGTCTGCTCTTGAATCCAGGCCATCACCGCATGCAGGCCCTGCTCCGGAGCGGTGAGTTCCTCCTTACCGGTGACGTGGGCTATGGACCACTCCAGGCCGTCCGGGTGGGTGGAGGCAAACCAGGACAGCCCCCCGCCGGTGACCACCGCCACCAGAAGCAGCCCGGCCAGGACTTTCTTGAAACCCGGGCCTTCGCCCTGCCCGGCGGGAGCCGTGGCCAGGATTTCGGGCCGCGCCTGGACGATAAAGGTGACCACCGCGGCGGTGACCAGGCCCTCGACCACGCCGATGGCCAGATGGATAGGCTGCATCATCAGGACAAAGGTCTTAAAGGTCAGCTCCGAAATGCCGGAGCCCCAGGTTTCGAGCACCACCCCGAACGCGCCCAGTTGCAGCGCCACAATGGCAGCCAGCATGGCTCCCAGAACGATCCGGCCCCGGGTCAGGCGAGCTCCCACGATTTTCCGATAAATGAAGGGATATGCGATAAAACAGGGAAAAAAACCGAGATTGAAGATGTTACACCCCAGGGCCAACAGACCTCCGTCGGCAAAGAACAAGGCCTGCACCGTCAGGATGGAGGCCATGGTGAGGAACGCCGCGTATGGCCCTAGCAAGATGGCCAGGATCATGCCCCCGCCCAGATGGCCGCTGGAACCGGTGCCTGGGATGGTGAAATTAATCATCTGGGCCGCGAAGATAAAGGCTCCCAAAACCCCCATCAGGGGGACCCGTCGATCATCCAGGTTATCCCGGAGTTTCTTGGCGCTATAGTACGTGAGGCCCGCGGTGGCCGCCCACATCGTCCCGCCCACCGCCGGTGAAATTAACGCGTCCGCCATGTGCATGGAAAATCTCCTTGAAGACGCCCCCCAGGGAAGAGGCCCGCGTCCGGAGGCGTTGCCTCCCGTCAGGCTCCAGCCCCGATGGCACAAAAAAAGCCGCGAATAACCGGGGCCTTCTGACACCCGCTGCCTTCGTGGCCTTCTCAAAATTGCTGGGTTTGCGCGTCCCGGAGTTCGTCCCCGGCGTTAATTTTTTCTACCTCAAATACCAGGGTTTGTCAATCTTTAATCCCCCCGAATACCCCCGGCCGCGGTGCGGTCGACGTTATGCTTTATAAGCGGGGAGACCCCTTGCCGTAGGGGCGGGGACTCCCCGCCCAGATTCGAGAGTGTTAGTCCGAGAGCTTAAATTCCCGGCGGCGCCAGGCCTTCAGGGCTTCCACCAGGTTATAGGTGAGTTTCTCCTGGGACGGCATGGACCCCAGGGTGATTTCGGGCTTGTTGAGGCCGTGGTAGTCGGAGCCACCGGTCACCAGGAGGTCCAACTCCCGCGCCAGCTTCAGGTAGAGGGCTTCCTGCTCCGGGGTGTGCTCCGAATAAAAGACCTCGATGCCCGCCAACCCCTGGCCCTTCAGTTCGATCAGCAGGTTCTTCAGGGCGAAGGCCGAGCCCAGCCCCAGGGTAAAGGGGTGGGCCAGGACCGGGATGCCCTTTGCCTCCCGGATCATGGTCAGGGCCTCCGCCGGAGGAAACCGGAACTTGGACACATAGGCCTTGCCGCCCATGCGCAGGTAAATATCGAAGGCTTGCTGGATACTGCTCACGTAACCCGCTTCCATGAGGGCCCGGGCGATGTGGGGCCGCCCCACCTGGCCGCCGCCGGAGATTTCCTCCACCCGGGCCATGGTGATGGGAATGTTCAGGGCGTTCAGCTTGGCGATGATCTGAGGGTTACGGTCGATCCGGGCCTGTTTCAGCACCGCCAGGCGTTGGTCCAGGAGGCCGTTGTGGTAGTCCACGAACAGCCCCAGGATGTGCATGGTGCCGCCGGGGCATTGGGCGCTGATCTCCACCCCGGGGATGACTTCTACCCCCTCCCGGTCCCCCGCGGCCACGGCCTCGGCCAACCCGTCCACGGTATCGTGGTCGGTGAGGGCCATGGCCGCAAGGCCCCCCGCTTTAGCCTGCCGCACCACCTCCGCCGGGGGAAATGAGCCGTCCGAGGCGGTGGAATGAACGTGTAAGTCGATGAGTTTCATATCTTATCTACAATCCATATTTCTTATTTAAACGACTGCACGCAGCCGGTCCAAAAATACAGGACCTTGTCCGACACTGCGCCCATCAATTGCAATTTCTCTTCGTTATTCAGGGGTTGGATAAACAGGTTATCCAACAGATAGCTCACTGTGGTCGGGCAGGACAGGGCCATGGGGTCGGAAATATCCTGTTTGAATTTTTCCCCGTACTGCGCAAATCTGGCCCTGCTCAGATCATAAAATTTATCGGAGACCGCCTGAATCTCGGCCGCATCGGTAATTTGATGATCCCTGATGATGATCTTCTGAATAAAATGGTTTTGCATATCATCATAAAAACCATTTATTACTTCTATGGCCTTGTCCTTTTCGGGTTTAGTCAAAGAATACGTATCGGCGACGATAAACATGGCAAAAACCAGGGCTTCCACGATGTCAATGGGCTGCTGACCAAACCCTTTATCCGCCAGCTGCCGGCTGAGAGCGCTGACCATGCCGAAAGAGAGGGATTTCATCTGCTCTCTTTCTGGTTTTTCGTCGATGCGATTAGGCTTATCCATTTTTCCTGGGACCTTGCTGCACTTCCGCAATCTGCAGCTTTGGCTGAAAGCTGACCGCTGATAGCTGACGGCTATTTCACCACCTGATCAATGCCACCATCTCTCGAACCGCCCGCTCGATGCCCACCAGGATGGCCCGGGCCATGATGGCATGCCCGATGGAGAACTCGGCAAATTCCTCCCGGCCCCGGAAGGGCTTGATGTTCCGGTAGTTGAGGCCGTGGCCGCACTTCACCTTGAGACCCAGGCTGCGGGCGTGCCGGGCCGCGTTGAGAATCTCCTGAAAAATCCGGGTGGCTTCGGCCCGGGTCAGGGCGTCGGCGTAAGTGCCGGTGTGCAGTTCCACCCACTCGGCCCCCGCGTCCTTGGCCGCGTCGATCTGCGGGGTCACCGGGTCCACGAAGAGGCTGACCCTTAGGCCCACTTCCTTCAGGTCCTGGACGTAATTTTTCAGAAAGGCGAGGTTGCCCGCCACTTCCAGGCCCCCTTCGGTGGTGAGTTCCTGTCTTTTCTCCGGCACCAGGGTGACCAGATCGGGCTTGATCTCCCGGGCAATGGTCAGCATCTCCGCTGTGGCGGCCATCTCCAGGTTGAGGCGGGTCTTGACGGTCTGGCGCAAGAGTTCGAGGTCCCGGTCCTGGATGTGGCGCCGGTCTTCCCTGAGGTGCACGATGATGCCGTCGGCGCCGGCCAATTCTGCCAGAGCCGCGGCCGTTACCGGGTCAGGTTCATCGATGAGGCGGGCCTGGCGCAGGGTGGCCACATGATCTACGTTTACTTCCAATCGCGGCACGCGGGTTTCTCCTTCCAAGAATAGAAAATCACGGTGAAATCCCCCTGTTGCCCAGGGGGACTTTGTGGTTCAAACTATTGATCCCCCCTTGGGTGCATGGCGGGTCAGGCGGGATTTTGTTGCTCGGATGCGGCCTCTTCCAGGTCCCACGACCGCCCGGGGTACAGGAGGCTCATCAGTTCCCAGGCCCGGGCCGTCATGCGCGCCTCGGCCGCGGGCTCTTCGTGGTCGTAGCCTAACAGATGTAATATACCGTGAATCAGAAAAAAATCGAGGAGTTCTTGCCAGGGCCAGCCATATTCCTCGGCCTGGCGGCGGGTGGTCGGAAGCGATATTACCACTTCTCCCAGGGACGACGGCGGGCCCGCGGCCCCGCGGGCCTCGACCGGACCGGGTTCGCCGGGGGCCGGCGCGGCGTCCAGGGGAAAGCTGATGACGTTGGTGGGGCCCCGGCGCCCGAAGGTCTCCCGGTTCAGCCGCGCCATGGCCCGGTCATTGATCAGGGTGAGGCTGAGCTCGGCCTTAGGCCATCCCAAGGCGTTTAAGATCTTCGCGGCTTTTTTCCGGAGCTTCTCCTGGCTTATGACCGTTTTTCTTTGGCGGTTGTTTATCCAGATCTTCATGCGCTTTTTTCTTATCCACGGCCTGGGGGTATTGGATGCGCTGGTGGAAGATGCCGCTCAGGATCTTGTTAAAGCTCCGGGCGATGTGATGGAGGTCCTTCAAGGTGAGCTCGCATTCATCCAACTGGCCGTCGGCAAAGACGTTGTTGACGATCTTCTGGACCATCCCCTGGATGCGGGCCGGCGTGGGGTCCGTCAGGGTCCGGGACGCGGCTTCCACCTGATCCGCCAACAGCACCAGCCCGGCTTCCTTGGTCTGAGGCCGGGGCCCCGGGTAGCGGTAATCCTCGATATTCACCTGGTTGGGATTGGCCGCCTGGGTCTTGGCCTTGTGGTAAAAGTAGCTGATCAGGTTGGTGCCGTGGTGCTGGCGGATGATCTCGGCGATGCCTTCACCCAGTTGGTTTTTCCGGGCCAGATCCACCCCGTCCTTGACATGCGAGATCAGGATCAGACTGCTCATGGAAGGGGCCAGCTTCTCGTGCTTGTTTTCGCCGTTCATCTGGTTTTCCACGAAATAAGCGGGCTT
>Ga0265297_10009031_pt1 | contig 13058 bp, 10 predicted proteins | sample Munlanlwell13791_FD_192502 | JGI IMG/M metagenome (GOLD analysis project Ga0265297, IMG submission 192502) | Leachate microbial communities from a municipal landfill in Southern Ontario, Canada - Leachate well 137-91 | ecosystem: Engineered > Solid waste > Landfill > Unclassified | place...
TCAATTCCCCTGCATATCACATGATGCAGGGCTCCGGATGTGTCGATGCGCGATTGTCTTGGCATGTTCATTTCATAACATTCGATTCAAAACATGTCAATTGATATTTTGAAGTCCCCTATATTTACCTTGTCCACCTATATTTACATATATTTCGAGGGCATCTAATCTTGATGATCGTGGCATGGAATACATTGTACACGTACATCCGTATTCTGTCTACTTAATAACTTAAGGGCGTCCCCCTTGTCTCATAAGGGCGTCCCCCTTGTCTCAGGGCGTCCCCCTTGTCTTGCCCTTGTCTTGTACAAATTACGTTAAATAATATTGAGTGTCCACGATGTCCTGGCACTAAAAAGTGTCTACGATGTCTTGGCACTCAACAATTAGTTTCCAATAGTAACCAATTGTCGTCTTGTACATACTTCTTTTCGTGGGTACTCCACTTTTTAGGCAAGGAGCGATTAAGGTTTTCCAGGAATTTCAAGAGTGGACGCTTGGGCGGGTATGCTTTTTCGTGTTTATCGGCAGGCCCTTCAGACCACCCAAACTTTTTATAGTAATCAGTAAAGCCAAATCCATCAAAAAAATTATGCCCCCCTACAAGGGGTAGATACCAGAGACTGGGTACACCATTTGGGTTAGTTTTGATTGGCACTTGTTGAACAAGATGATTGAGAAGCTTTCTACCCTCCTTGTCATCTTGTTTTTGTAGATGTTCTTCAAGTTCATCTAAAGCTGGAAATGTAACTGGTGTACTGACAAATAACACAGGTTTATGCTGTTGTCTTGCTGTAACTATCTCGTGCGGTGTACCAACGCTATAAATATTTGTAGGACAATAAGCAATTACAACATCACTTATATCAACCATCCGCAAGTCAATGTGCATTGTTTCCCAAAATGTTTGGGCACACTCCGCTCGCTCTTGTGCACCTTTTTCAGAATCATTGAATGTCCATTTTTCACGAAGATTTATCGTGGCGACATCTTCTTTGCCATATTCGTGCAATCCTCGTACTTTGGGCTTATCCCACGGATCAAAAACTGTAGCACCAAATGACCGAAGGAAATCTCCAACACGTACACGCCAACCAAATTTCTTCTCTTCTGCTCGGGAAGCTACAAAATCCATTGGACCGGATAGATAAACACGTGTGTTTTTAAGAAAATCACCTTTACAGCTTGAACCGCTCATGCTTTTTATTTCTCCGCGGCTGAAGTCTTAGAAACTTTTGATGGTGCTTTCCCCTCATTGTAACCTTTTAGCTGTTCACACAGTCGCTCACTCGTGACTTGGGTTTCTGCAAGAGGTCGCCGAACAGCCGAAACTGAAATCCCACTTTTAAGAGCTGTCATTACGCCAACAGCTTCAAGATAATTATTAACAATAAAAAGTTTTCCGGGCGCAAATGGGAGTTTGAGAAGGTCATTTTTCATTCGGTTGCTATTCTCGCGAACAGCTATTACAGGGATACCTTGCTGCAATGCCGCTAGTGTTGGCAAGCCGACACAACCATCCGGTATTACCAAACATGAAATGTCAGCAGCAGTTAATATGCTTGGATGTGTGAATAGCGTCCTATCCGTGATGATCCGAGGGCTCTTATAAAGGCCCTTCAAAACGCAGAGCAGAAAGCAGGTTGATAAAGCTTCAGGCGCCATACGAGGATCAACTATTCCAAATACCTCATTCGCCTCTTCCATATTTTCAGCCATAGGTGCATGTGCCGAAGGCACATTAAATAGCAGTGATAAACTGTGGGTTAGCATAGCCTCAACACCACCCCACGGGTTAATTATTTCACCACTCGATAGAAAATATTTCGCGTAGAGTCCTTCCGATATATCAACTTTTGAAGCGACCGCGACCGCATCAAATTCTGATCGGTGGCGAGATACTACTTCGAGCAGTCTCTCTAATCCCTCAACCCGACCAACCGCGCTACCTGATGATGAATATTCAGCACGCAGATATGCTGGCGGATCTACTTTTACAACACCTGAACAATCTAAACCCAGAGTAATTCGTGCTGCAGAAGCTGCGTTAATTGCAAGTTCTGATATTTGTTTATCCTCATGTTCATCGATTACAAGAAGGACTCGATTTGAACGAGTTTCTTGCAAACCGATGGTTCCCATGAGCAATCGGGAGATAATGCTGCCTTCCACATACAGTCCATTCCCAGGCATCTCGTTGACGTCGGAGGCATTAACAACATTGGGATGAGTAATTAACTTATCACAAACTCCAGCCAACAACCTTGCCACGGGGGTAGCGTCACCTGCGTGGCCACCTATTTCCGCACCAATTCCAGTCGGCACTATCATTACGGCATTAAATTTATCTGTATTTTCAAAACTTCTTTTTTCAAAGTCAAATATGGAAAGCTGTTGTCCTGTGGGTAAAGTATTTGAATCTGTTAAAATACCAAGCTCACAATGGTATCCATCTTCATCACTCTTTGTAACTGCAAATCTTATAGGGACTTCACCAAGAGAAAGTTGTTCCCTTATTGCACTATCAAAATAATTGAGTAGAGAAATATTATCTTTTAATGATGGAATTTGTATTTCTTTTTCAATTAACTTCATATTAAATTCTTTCTATAAATATGGTTCTGCACTTCTTTGCGCCGAACCATTCTCTTGTAATTTTTTCCGCTACTTTTTCATCGAATTGTTTACAGGAGAATATATTGATATAAGCAGCTTTTAGCAAGTCTAAAGTGTGGATGGTGATATTGCTGGTCAATATGAATTGCACTGCAGATGTTCCTTTTGTATGGGGCAAATTCTGTTTTTCTTTCGCGGGAACACCATAGTCATCCCAGAAATAAAGTTCGCAGCGCTTCATATCGATAGCCTTGCAAACTTTGATAAAGTATTTGCGCAAACTCGATCTGTTAAATGTTGAAGCATCGCAGTCATGCAAATCCATGATTAATTCAAAGCCATACGGTTTTCTATTTCTGACCATTCAGTCGTTCACCGGCATCTACGATTAGATTTAAAGCAGGACATGAATCTTTTAAGGCAGCCCGAGCCGCGAAAGAATAAGCCATTTTACCTTGCTCAATCTCCTCCAGATATCTAATATCGTTTGTATATTTCTTTATAAGACTCATGATTAAAATTGCTATACTGTCTTTTGCTTGATTATAGCATTTTTTACGCGCGTCTAATAAAGCCTCTCGAACGTTAAGACCAAAAATATCTATACACGCCTGACCTTTTTCAGACTCGTTTTTTGCTTTTATTATCCCTGTTTCATCTATCGCCAAATGCTCTTCAGGGTTTTCGAGGATAGGATTGATCAAAAGTATTTCTTCTTTTTCTTCTTCACCCTGTTCGGTAGCCCTAAAATCTTTGACAGGGAATTGATTCCATTTTCCGATTAGTTTTTCGTCACTTTTACTTTTTGAGGGTCTATTACAGTCCTCACACGATGGCAACAAATTCTTCCAGTCATATGCAAGCCAATAATATCCGGGATGCTTTTGGGGGCCAGTCGGTGTGTCTATCATAATAGGCTTGTTATCGGCGTCCGTTACTGTACCTTTAGGCCGGAAATGTTCTATGTCACCTGGTTGATCGGCAGCAATTAAACTTTCACAATATGCACATTTACCGTGAAACGGTCCATTTAAGTTCACATAAAAATTGGATTTTATATTGTAATTTGATCCTTTATAAATTTTCTCCTTAACCTTTGGCACTTCACCTGCTTTATGAGCTTTATTATGTGCGTCTTGTTCGATACAGCATTCAGCGCGCCAAGCACACCATTCCGCAGTATTTGGTTCTTGAAAGTTAATCTTAATCATGCTTATTTCCAAATAAATCTTTTAATTTGCGTTTGACTTCAAAGTCGATTGCTTCTTGAGGAGGAGGCAATTCTTCGCTTGAAAGATTAGCTACAAGTTTTTCCAAACTTTCATGTACAGCCTTTTCAACCAGACGTTGAAGCACAGTTTCACCAGATCCAAGCACTTCATTCAGTTGAGATCGTAAATCGCTTAACTCTTTTTGTTCCGTTTCGTTGATGGTTTTTTTGGATATAAGGGTTGAATATCTTTCTATGCTTTGCGCACTATCATCACTTCTGGTAGTATCAAGTCCAAACAGATATGACGATAAAACCTGATCGGCTCTTCGTCCATGGGGCGGCACAAGTTTGTCCCGCGCTGTTACATGGTCATCCTCTTGTGTTAAAAGGACTAAACTGCATTTATCGTCAGGCAAATTTGCACTCCCAATTGCACACAGCGACGAATGTGTCGTTGTAATAAATTGAATATTCGGAAATTGATCTGACAGTAATTTAACAATTAGTTTTTGCCAACCAGGATGCAAGTGCTGCTCTATTTCATCCAATAAAACAATACCGGTCAATCCCTCCTTTCCTTTTTTAAATACCGAATGATCGTAAAACATCATCCAACCTATCATGTCTGAAATCCATGCCACAGTAGCTTGATATCCATCACTTAATGAACCGAGTGGCATGAATTTACCCCACGGTCCATCTATTGTAATTCCGCCTATGGTGAGTTTAGTGGCACCTTCTGGTAGCATCAAAATATTATCAAGCCATTTCAAAATATCATTTATATCTGCAACATGATCCTTTAGTCGCCTAAAAATTAATTCGGCATTCTGAAGAGGAGAATCATAGTTAAATAATGTGTAAAGCGAATCCACGGCAGCGTATTCTGAATAATCTTTGCTGCCGTACGCTCTGCGCGCTGAGCCATAACCACATACAAAAATTTTATCCCAAGGAAAGTCATCAAGTTTTTCGGGGTGCACTACTTGTGTGACTTGAGTATAGCCAGACTTAGTCCGCTCGAATATAGTTTCTATCCATCTATTATTGACCATGCCCGATTCTTTCTCAAATTCTATACGGACAAAGGCCTTTGCAGGTTCACTTCCACGAACCCATTCGCCGTAAAGCTCATCAAGAGACCCTGGCGAGCTCGTAGAACCCATAAGAGCCATTGCAATACATCGAAGAATAGTCGTTTTGCCCACTCCATTGTCACCGAGGAGTAACGTCCACATTCTTGCCCCTTGTTGTGAAGAGAGGTCAATTTCAATGTGCTCAAAACAGCGAATATTTTCAATAACTATTTTCTTTATGTACATAGTAGTTATCCATGGAAATGTATTTTATGAAATTATTACTTGCGATACATAGACTATAAAGTTATAAGTTTCAAGTGATTATCTTGGTTTAGAAAAAAAATATTTACATGAGGTGTTTATATGAATATTCCTAAACAAAGGTTGCTCGTGAGTATCCGTGGCAAGAAAGAGGCGTTATCTGCTGTTAAAAGCGGCGCACAAATAGCAGATGTCGAATATCCTGCATCGGCTTTAGGAACACCTTATCCATTAAATATTAGAATGGTACGTAATGCATTACCGAAAAGTATCGCCGTTTCAACAAATATTGGTGAAGAACAAAATAGTCATGCGAATGCGTGTCAAGCTGCACTTGGTGTTGCACTAGCCGGTGCCGATATAGTTAAATTGGGGCTGGCAAAAATGCCTTTAGAAGAAGCCAAAGCATTTGGTCCTGCTCTTGTAAGGACAATTAAGAAATGGTTCCCTAAAAAGCAATGCGTACCTGCCCTTTTCGCTGATGAAAGGTTAGCAAAATGGTACATACACCCTATCGAGGAAGGCCCTGAACTTGCCCAACACATGAAAGCAGACGGTCTCTTGATTGATACCTTTGACAAAGGTTTTGGGATGGGGCTAATGGATTATTATACACTTGCAGATATAAGACGTTTTGTTAAAAAGTGCCATGACAGAAAACTGGAAGCATGGCTTGCTGGTAGCATTGGTTTAGAAGAACTGCCGGGATTATGGGCTGCCGGTGTCGATGTGATCTGTGTCCGCAGTGCAGCCTGTAATAAAGGAAAAGGACCCGGCCGTTTTGGCGAAGTAGACACTGCCCTTGTGAAAGAATTGGTCGCCACAATTCCATGAGACGAAACATGCTCTCTGTTTATTTCCAAAAAGTGCGGGCGATTGTCTGTAAACTCGATCTGAAATCAGGGGACACCATACCAGTTTTTTGATAACGCTGTAAAAGGCTCTGGAGGCAAGACGCGCGAAGCTTTTGGAACTACTCTGGATAAGCTCCGGTATGCCCATTTCTATATAAACTATTTCTCTTTTCAGTAGCTTCGTATTCAAAGTAGAACGAGGCGGCAGCAAGAGATTGCCGCGTCACTTCGCTCCTCGCAATGACAGAAAATCAATTTGCTTTGAACTCTTTTTCTATTCGTTTCATTGCTTCGCTTAACCGTGCATCGGGAACAGTCAGCGAAATTCGCACAAAACCCTCGCCATACTGGCCATAGGCTGTACCGGAGGCAACAACTACCGCAGTTTTATCAAACAGGCGACTGGTAAATTCCAGTGATGTCATTCCTTTGGGTACAGGAACCCACAAATAGAATGTTCCTTTGGGCGGATTGAAATCAATGCCGATTTTCTTCAGAGTTTTAAGTACCAGTTCCCGGCGCTTTCCGTACAAATCAATCATTTTATCGACGAAAGGAGATTCCTTTTGCAGGGCTTTGATGCCGGCGAACTGAATAGGATTGAAAATTCCCGAATCAGTGTTTTCTTTGACCTTGCTGATGGCCGCGATGAGTTCCTGATTACCGCAGGCCATGCCCAGCCGCCAACCACACATGTTAAATGGCTTGGAAAGAGAGTTAAGTTCGATGCCGACATCTTTTGCGCCCTTCGCCATTAAAAAACTGATTCGCTTCTGGCCGGAGAATACTATTTCGCTGTAAGGATTATCGTAACAAATGGCAATATCGTAATTGCGGGCGAAATCCACAACTTTGTTTAAAAATTCCATGGTCGCGCAAGCGCCGGTCGGATTATTCGGGTAATTAAGAAACATGGCGGTTGCCTTTTTAGCCACATCAGTGGGAATATCTTCAAAAACAGGGAGATAACCGTTTTGTGGCAGGATAGGAACATTGTATGGAATGCCGCCGCCAAGAAGAATGCTGGCGCGATAAGCAGGATAACCGGGGTCGGTCATCAGGACAATGTCGTCAGGATTGACTCTGGCGATAATAAAATGGTGGCAACCTTCTTTGGAGCCGATAAGACCCAGAATTTCATTTTCCGGATTAAGAGTAACGCCGTAGCGTGTTGCATACCACTTTGCCACTTCCCGGCGAAAGGAGAGCATGCCCTTTTCTTCATCGGTCGGATAACTGTGATTCAACGGATCTCTTGATGTGGCGCAAAGTTCATCGATGATCGAATCCGGCGTTGCTTCCACCGGATCACCGATAGCCAGGGAAATAACATCGATTCCGTCAGCTTTGGCTTTATTTATTTTTTTTCTTAATTCCATGAACAGGTAAGGCGGTATCTTTGTCAGTTTTTCCGCTGTTTTCAAGTTAAACCCTCCAATAAAGAAATTTAGAAGCGAATTTTACCTATGCTAAGTTATTATGATTCCACATGAATCAAACAATACTGGATTCCGGCCTACGCCAGACAGATAGAAGCAAGGTCGGTTTTTATGAAGCCATCATTTATAGGCTTCTTCAAAAAGAAATCCCTGATAAACTATTTTTACTTTACCTTCAAGATAAATTTCGCCAAAGCGGTCATCTTTTTTTGTGAAGTAAATCCGTAGAGTTTCACCACTTTGTACCAGAACGTCTGTTGGAGATTCCACAAGGCCTCTTTGTGCCGCCGTCAGAACTGCTGCGACCATTCCTGTACCGCAGGCCAGTGTCTCATCCTCCACGCCGCGCTCGTATGTGCGCACTCGAATTTTATGCCGGTCAATGACAGTGGCAAAATTTGCATTGGCGCCTCTGGGTTGAAAACATTCATGCCGGCGGATTTTACGTCCCAAGTCAAAAACTGCGCAGTCATCCAGATCATCAACAAAGACGACAACGTGAGGTACGCCTGTATCAATACTGTCCAGGATAAATTTCTGACCGTCCGCGTCTATTTTAATTCCCGCTTCCACAGCAGAAGGATCAGTCAGTTTTATCTTTACGATATCACCATTAACTTCCGCGCTGATAATACCGGCGATTGTTTCAAAGGACATTTCCTTTGGGGCTATACCTTTGAGATAGGCATAGCGCGCCACACAGCGGCTGCCGTTGCCGCACATTTCCGCTACTGAGCCATCCGAGTTAAAAAACTGCCACTTGAAGTCTACGGTCATGGAAGGTTCAATGAGAAATAATCCATCGGCGCCTACGGAAATTTTGCGTGCACAAACGCGGCGGGCAAACGTGGGCAAATCGCCTACATTCAAAGACAAATCGCGGTTGTCGATAATAATAAAATCATTGCCGCTGCCGCTCATTTTGTAAAATTCAATCATAATTGATTCCGGTTAATACAGTTTGGCGACTCTCCGCTTAGACTTCTAATACAATATCATCTGAGCGATTAAGCGATCTGGTTACACGTAACACTTCTTCCGTAGTCGTTATACCATTTAGTACCTTGTATATACCGTCTTTCTGTAAAGTAATCATGCCCTGTTTTAAAGCCAGTTCATTAATTTGATTGGCATCGGATGTTTTTAAAACAAGTTTTTTGATTTCGTCATCAACGATCATAATCTCAAAAATAGCTGTTCGTCCCCTAAAGCCTGTTTGCATGCAAAGGTTACAGCCGTTTTTCCGGTAGAATATATTTTTCTTCAGCACCGACCGGTCCAATCCAAGATTGGCCAAAGTTTCTTCATCCGGCACATAAACTTCTTTGCAGTGTGGACAGAGAACGCGCACAAGGCGTTGTGCTATTATCGCGATAATCGATGAGGTAACCAGGAAAGGTTCTATTCCCATATCAATTAATCGAGTGACGGCGCTGGCGGCATCATTGGTGTGCAATGTTGAAAAAACGAGATGGCCGGTCAGCGATGATTGAATGGCGATTTCAGCGGTTTCGCGGTCGCGGATTTCTCCGATCAGAATTACATCGGGGTCCTGGCGGACAATAGAGCGGAGACCTGCGGCAAAAGTCAGATCGATCTTCGGATTAACCTGAATTTGTCCGACACCGTCCATCTGATACTCGATAGGGTCTTCAATGGTGATAATGTTTATTTCCGGGCGATTGATTGTGGAAAGAGCCGCATATAAGGTTGTTGTTTTGCCGCTGCCGGTGGGACCTGTTACCAGAATGATTCCATAGGGAGATTTGATCAATTTATTGAGCAGCTTGATCCGTTCATCGTGCATGCCTAAATCGGAAAGTTTCAGGATATTGGCGGTTTTGTCCAATAAACGCAGAACAACTCTTTCTCCGAAAGCTGTGGGGATAACCGATACCCGGATGTCCACAAGACGGTCGGCTATTTTTATTTCAATACGTCCGTCTTGAGGCAGCCGTTTTTCCGCGATGTTTAGTTTAGCCATAATTTTTATGCGGGAAACAAGCGGAGATTGAATTCGCCTGGGCAAGTTTAAAATATCGTATAAAATTCCGTCAATACGATAACGGATTTTAAGGTTGCCGGAGTAGGGCTCAACGTGAATATCGCTGGCACGGTCTTTGATCGCTCCGGAAACAAGTAAATTGACCAGCTTAATAATTGGCGCGTCACTGGTTTCATCAAGCAAATCGGCTGTTTCATCGATTTTCGAAATAAGATCATCGGTAGAGGCTTCGTTCATCTCTTCAAAATAATCTTTAGCTGAAGCGCGGCTCATGTCATAAGCCATATTAATTGCAGCGGCGATCGCATCCTGCGAGGAAAGGACAACCGGCAGATCCGGGCTTTTTAAGAGTTGCCTTAAATCATCAATGGGCTGAAAATTTGTGGGATCGTTTACGGCGATTGCCGCATCCGAAGAGGTGATGAGCGGCACCATCTTGTGTTTCTTTAAATATTGAATGGAAACATTTTGCGTAAAATCAATATTGATGCTCTCCATCGGTAATTCCGGCCGGAAAGAAAGGCCGAAGTGCCCGGCCATTATTTTTAATAATTGGATTTCATCGATGGCTTTTTTCCGGATGAGATGATCAAAGAATACGGTGTCGTTATTTTTCTTCAGACTATGCGCTTCAGCAAGAATATCCGGGGCGACTCCGGCGGCAATTAATTTTTTATCCAGAGAAGAAAAAATAACATCCCGGGGAGTGGAAGAACCGGAGGTTGTGCCCGCGGACGATTTTAAGGCTGTATGGATTTTAGACATAAGAAATCAGAGCCTCAAAATTATGGAGATACCGGTCTTTTATTTTCGGCTGGCGCAGGCATATTGAAAGGTTTGGGTTCCGCTTTCTTTTCATTTAATTTGATGATGCCTTCCACTACTTCTCCCATGGTTTCTCTTTTTTCCTGATAAATGCCTGCGGCGTCAGTTTGGGTGCGAACAATATGGGGCGTCAAAAAGACATACAGGTTTGTTTTTTCCCGGGAAGTGGAATTTGTTTTAAAAAGCCAGCCCAGAAGAGGTATGTCGCCCAACAAAGGTACTTTATAGGTATTGTCCTGCGTGCTGTCTCCCACCAGGCCGCCGATAACGATTGTTTCATTATCCTTGACGACAACCGTAGTTTTTGCCGTTCTTTTTAAAGTTGTCGGTGTTGCGGAGGTGGAGGCGGATGTAACCTTGGTGACCTGTTGTGATATTTTCAGGCGAATAAAATTTTCCTCGTTGATATGCGGTGTGATATTCAAGACCACGCCGACATCTTTATATTCATAGGTGTTGTAATTAACCGGGTAAGTGGCGGATGTTGTCGTTGAATCCTGACGGGTAATATAGGGAACATTGGAGCCGACATTTATTTCCGCTTCTTCGTTGTCCAGCGTCATGATCTGGGGCGTGGATAAAATGGAGACTTCTGAATCGGTCTTGTATGCCTGAACGACTGCCCCGATATTCGGAAATAAGATATCTCCAATTTTAATGCCTGCGCCGACAATCCCCATGGAAAACCCACCGGGGAAAGCAGCCGAAGTTCCGGTCGTTAAACTATCCAGGATATTATAGCCGCCGGGCGTTGTACTGCCCGCGCCGCCGGAGCCGATAATTGCTACTGCCTTGCCGGAATCCATGCCGGTTATTGAGCCTGTATCTTTAAGCCCGCGCCATTCCACACCAATATTAAAAGCTTTATTGGCGTTGACTTCCATAATCAAGGCCTCAATGTAAACCATGGGACGCGGCACATCGAGCTGTTTGATAATATTTTCCAGAATCTTATAATCTTCCCTTTCGGCCATAACCACCAGTGTATTGGTTGCCTTATCCGGGACGACCTGAACATTTTTTGAAACCACCGGCGCAAGCGCTTTTTGACCGGTAGCGGCACCGCCGGTAGCAGCAGACGCGCCGCTATCTTTGATAATACTGTTAAGAACCTTGGCCAGGTCCTCAGCAATGCTGTTTTGCAGGCGATAAACCTGAATATTGGATTCGCCACGGGGAGCGTCTTTATCCATAAGGGCAACAAGTTTGCGCACAGTTTCCGTATCCGCGACGCTCGCCAGAATTATAATTGAATTAGTCCGGGAATCCGGTACGACCCTGATGGCCGTTGTATTGGGGCGGCGCTGCTGAAAAATCGTCATCAATGATTTTACTACTTCCGAGGCGGAAGCGTTGGTGAGCGGAATATAGGATATCTGATCGCCTGCTCCTTCTACGTCCAGAGCTGTGATTATTTCCTGCAGGCGTTTGATATTGGACAGATAATCGGTGATAACCAGAATGCCCGCTGGCGGATAAGAAAGCACTGAACTGGACTTGGAAATGATCGGATCCAATACACGTTTTATTTCATCGGGGTTGGCGCGTTCCAATGATATTATTTGAGTAATCATGCGATCGTCCGGCGAGCCCGGTTCGCTTTTGATTCTTGTTTCCAAACTTTTTTCCCGTGCTGCAACCGCGGGAATGATCTTTGTCATATTCCCTGCGGGGACTACAGTAAATCCGTTCACTTCCAGAACAGACAGAAAGACTTTATAGACATCTTCCAAAGGGATTTTTTTAGGAGAGATGATAGTGACCTTACCCTTGACCTTATCGTCAATGATGAAATTTTTCCCCGTAAGTTCACTGACAAACTTTACCAGTACGCCAATATCAACATTATCAAAATCAATGGTTACATACTTTTTAGTGGCTTCTTTTTTCGTGTTAGAGAACGGCTCTTTTTCTTCTTTTGTGTCCTGAAGATTTTGTTTTGCATCGTCGGTTTTAATGTCTGTTGTCTGCCGGGCGGAAGGAATAGTCTGTTTTATGGTAGCAGACGGCGCCGATGGTAAATTAACAGTTTTCTTAGTGGTATCTGCCGGTATGGTTGATGTATTAACATTTTCGTCGGCTCCGGCAATACGGGCCGCAAATGCCGGTTTCCCAACACAAAGCATTATTATCAGCGCGATGATACCGCATGAAAAAAAACATGGCTTTAAAATAAAAGAATGTGAAGTTCTCATCTTGATTCTATTTTTTCTCCAGTAATTTTTTAAATTCAGGTAAATCCGCCATAACTCGCAAGTCGCCGTCATTTCCCGCCCATTTTCTTACTTCCGGGTTGAACCGGACAGCATGCTTCAGATAAAACAGGCTCCGGGACGCATCGTTTTTTTGCGCGTAGAGACAGGCCAGATTATAATGAGCGTCAGTGTAATCATGTTTTATATTAATCGCGTCATTAAACCGCATAATTGCCTTTTTGTAGTCTTTATTTTTCATGTGAATTACGCCCAGATTATTTAAAGCCTGTATGTTTTGAGGATCAATTTTCAGGACTTTTCTATACAGATTCCTTGCTTTCTTTAAATTACCTTCTTTTTGCTTTTTGAGGGCCTGAGCGTAAAGCGTCTTTGCATCAACTTTTTCCGGTTCAACTTTAATGTCCGAAGGAGCTTTTTTTGTTTTTAACACGGGCTCCCTGATATTTTCCACAGGCATTTCATTAACCGGCTGTGGCGCTACCGGAATAACGATAGCTAAAGGTGCCGCTTGTCGGGGTGCTTTTGCCGGCATCTTTTTATATTCCAGCCA
>Ga0265297_10009033_pt1 | contig 13054 bp, 10 predicted proteins | sample Munlanlwell13791_FD_192502 | JGI IMG/M metagenome (GOLD analysis project Ga0265297, IMG submission 192502) | Leachate microbial communities from a municipal landfill in Southern Ontario, Canada - Leachate well 137-91 | ecosystem: Engineered > Solid waste > Landfill > Unclassified | place...
CGCGGATTTGGCGCAAAAATTTTCCCAAACGATGCGCCAGGTCGGATTTTTCACCGTGCCGTCGGCAATTTTGATTTTTTTGGTTCGCGATCCGCTGGTGCGCTTTTTATACCAGCGCGGCGAATTTACTGCCGAAGCCGCGTCGCTTACCGCCGCCGTGCTGGGAATTTTTTGTTTGGGAATTTATTTTTCGTCTGCGATGCCGCTGATGTTCCGCTTGTTTTTTGCCCTGCGCGACACATTATTACCGACCTTGTCCACGATCATCGCGGTGGCGGCCAATTTGGCGATGAACGTTTGGTTTGTTTTTGCCTTGCGGCAGGAATTCTGGGGCGATTTTGTCCGCCGATGGTTTGATCTGCCGGCCGGCGACATTGCGGTTTTGGGATTGCCGCTGGCATACGGGCTGGCCAATGTGTTGCAGTTTTTCATTCTTTGGTTTTTTCTTTTCAAAAAGAATCGGGCGCTGGGCGTGAGCGGAGAAATCGCGCGGTCTTTGGGCAAGACTGCGCTGGCGGGAATTTTTATGGGAATTGTGGTATATTGGACGATTGATATTATCGGCGGAATTGCCGGACAAAATAATTTGATAGTTTTGGCGTTGGCGGGAACGGCGGCGGTGATCGCTTACGCGGCGGCCGCGACGGCGCTGAAAATTCCGGAAGCGGCAATGTTTTGGCGGGCTTTGAATGTGAAAAAACAATGAACGGAGAAAACAATAATGGCGTGAATTTGGAAAAGATCCGCAATTTTGTGATTATTTCCCATGTGGATCACGGCAAATCAACTTTGGCCGACCGGTTTTTGGAATTGACCGGCACGGTCAAAAAAGAAAAACTGCAAGCCCAGTATCTGGATGGTATGGACTTGGAAAAAGAACGCGGCATCACCATCAAAATGACGCCGGTGCGGATGGAATACAAAGGGCACATTCTCAATTTAATTGACACTCCCGGCCATGTGGATTTCGGTTATGAGGTGAGCCGGAGCCTGGAAGCGGTGGAGGGCGCGATTCTTTTGGTGGACGTGATGCAGGGCATCCAGGCGCAAACTCTGGCCAATCTGGATCTGGCGCGCAAACAAAATTTAAAAATTATTCCGGCCATCAACAAAATTGATTTGCCCGGTGCGGCGGTGGATGACGCCCGCCTTGATCTGGCGGGATTGCTGGGGATTTCCCCCGACGATGTTTTTGCGATCTCCGCAAAGTCCGGCGCCAACGCGGAAGCTTTGCTTGACGCGGTGATCGCTCAAGTGCCGCCGCCGCGAGGCGACTTGAAAAAGCCTCTGCGCGCGCTGGTGTTTGATTCGCAATATGATTCCTATCAGGGAGTGATCGCCTATGTGCGCCTGTTTGACGGACGGGTAGCCGCCGGCGACAAGCTGTTTTTGATTCAGAACAAAGTTGACGGTCTGGCCAAGGAAACCGGCTGTTTTTTGCCGCAAATGTCAAAAACGGATTCTTTGGAATGCGGCCAAATCGGCTATATCGCCACCGGCGTCAAGGATCCGGAAAAGGTGCGGGTGGGGGAAACCGTTACGCAGGCCTGGGCTTATAACGAAAAAACAAAAACCTATTCGGTTGACGCCTTGCCCGGCTATGATGAGCCCAAGCCGATGATTTTCGCATCGGTCTACCCGGCCGTTCCCGACGATTTTGACGCACTCAAGGCCGCGCTGGCAAAGCTCAAGCTCAGCGATCCGGCGTTCGTTTTTGAGCCGGAAATGAAAGAATTTTTGGGCCGGGGTTATCGTTGCGGATTTTTGGGTACCTTGCACGCGGAGATTGTTTGCGAGCGGTTGTTTCGCGAATTCGGACTGGACTTGATCATTTCTTCGCCATCGGTGATTTACAAGATTACCGATGGCCGCGGCGCGGAAAAAACGATCTATACCACCGGCGACTGGCCCGATCCGACGGCGATCAAAGACGCCCGTGAGCCGTGGGTGAAATTGGAAATTGTCACGCCGATTGATTATCTGGGGCCGATCTCGGATTTGGCCAAGGAATATGCGGCAATTTACGTTAACACCGATTATGTCGGCAACGAAAAGCTCCTGCTGGCCTATGAAATCCCCTTGCGCAAGATTGTCAGCGGATTTTATGACGCGTTGAAAGGCGCCAGCCAGGGATATGCGTCAATGAGTTACGAGGCAATCGGCTACCGGCCGGCGGAATTGATTAAACTGGAAGTGTTGATCAACGGCGAGAAGGAAGAAGCGTTTGCCAAAATCGTTCCCGAAGCCGAGGCCGCGCGCGAAGGGCGCAAAATTGTTTCCAAATTGAAAGAAAAATTGCCGCCGCAAATGTTTGCCTTGCCCATCCAGGCGGCAATCGGCGGCAAGATCGTCGCGCGCGAAACTTTGGGCGCCCGCCGGCGGGACGTGACTGCACCGTTATACGGAGGTGACGTAACGCGGAAAAACAAACTCTTGAAAAAACAAAAAGAAGGTAAAAAAAAGCTGGCCGGGCGGGGACAGATGCGGATTCCGTCGGAAGTCTTTATGTCAATGTTCAAAAACAATTAGATTGGATTCAGGAAAACCGGGCGCAAGCCCGGTTTTCTTTCAGAACCCCATGGCCACCATGGAAAGCACCATACTCAAGGCGATCACCACCACCATCACTTTCCAGACGGTCTTCATTATTTTTTTTGATTTCATTTTCAATTTGTTTTGAGGTAAAATAAACAATCGGCGCCGATGTTTCCTTTATCGTTTATTTTCGCGTTTTCGTCAAGCCGGTGGAAAAAATGCGAAATCCGAAACAAATTTGAAATTTCAATACTGTGGCGGTTAAAATTCCCAAAATCAAAAAAAGAAAATCGTTCGGCGCCCGCTTGACGGCGGCGTTAATGGCGCTGGCGGCGATGGCGATCATCGCGTTTTTGGCGTTTTCCAATTGGCGAATATGGAACAACCGCCGCGATCTGGATGCCGGCATCAAAGATTTGCAAAACCAAGTTCAGGTTTTGGAGGAGCATCGCCGGACGCTGGAAGCCGGACTGGAAGCGGTGCAAGGGGAAAGTTTTCAGGAAGAGCGCCTGCGCGAACAGGGCTACAAAAAACCCGGCGAAGAAGTGATTGCCATCTTGCGCGACCCGGCAACTTCTGCTACAAAGCAAGAAGGCGGCATTTCCGCCGCCGACAGCTTTTGGGCCGACCTCTGGAAAAAAATCAAAAACATCAAATAAATATTCGAAATCCGAATATTCGAATATCCGAAACAATTTTCAAATTTTTGAATGTTAAATGAGCCAAACAAATTCAAAACAATGCGACTATGATTTGGAGGACAGAACTTTTGAATTCGCCCGCAGAGTTAGGTTGTTGGTTAAACAATTGGCGAAAACAGCCGCAAACATTGAAGACGGAAAGCAATTGATAAGATCGTCGGGTTCGGTGGGCGCCAATTATATTGAGGCAAACGAAAGCTTCAGCGGAAAGGATTTTTTTATGAGAATTAAGATTTGTCGAAAAGAGGCCAAAGAATCAAATTATTGGTTGCGCTTGCTTGAAATGCAAAGTGCCGAAAAAGATTATTTAACAAACGAAGCGAAGGAATTGACCAACATATTTGGCGCAATAATTCGCAATGCCAAATTTTGAGTTTCTGTATTTATTCCGAGCATTCGGGTTTTGGATATTCGAATATTGCCGCCGAAGGCGGCCTGCGGGTGTCGTATAACGGCTATTATGCAACCTTCCCAAGGTTGAAACGAGGGTTCGACTCCCTTCACCCGCTCCATTAATAACTTTCAGCTGGCTCCGCTTGACGTCTCTTTTGGTTCCTTAATACTTTTATCCCGCGAATCGTTTATATAGCCAACGGGTACGCGGCCCGGATAATCGCCGCGCCTTAACTTTTGGCGAAGCCCTCTTTTGGTGTTTTCCGAAAGCGAATCGATATAATATTTACTTTGGCCAAAGGAAATATTCAACATGAATTTTCCTTGTGGTGTGGGTTCAAGCCAAAAGGTGGGGAAGCGCAAAGCGGCGATTGTGCCGGTATCGACAAGGTAGATGATCTTGCCGCCGTCAACGCTGTTGCGGGCCAACCGGTCGGGATGCCAGGCAATAACGCCTTGTGCCTTATCTTTTTCTATCAGTTCGATCATTTTGTTGAAGATCGGCCTCCCCGGAATCTTGGCCGATTGTTTTTCAATGAAAATTTCGGTAATGGCCGAGCCTTCGCGCTTGGCAAAATCGCGAAGCTCGGAGATCTGCGCCTCAATGGATAGGACTTGTTTATCCTCAACATCCGTAGATTTTCGATAATAAAGGAAATAATTCATGGTTGTATTATACCACAACTTGTGGTATATAATACAACAAAGCGATATACTTACAGATATGAGAATCGAAGCTCAAAAGCTCGGCCAAAATTTTAAACGCATCAGAAAAGAAAAAGGTATATCGCAAGGCGACATTGCTCGTACTCTAGGAATGGACAAAGCGTTTATAAGCAACGTAGAAAACGGGAAGACAAATCCAACGCTCGCAACAATCGCGAAATTAGCAAAAGCTATTGGGGTATCTGTTTCAGAACTGATGCGAATGTCAGCTTAAATCTTCCCTGTGGATAACTTTGGTTTGGGCTATAAAACCCGCGTTAATGTGGCTTAATTAGCGTCAGCGCGTATTGCTAGAATAGATGACGCAATAATGCTTTAATGCTAAAATTTAAGCATCATGGCGATACCAATTTCTAAAGAAAAAAACATAGAAAATCGATGCGTTAAAAAATATCACGCTGGTAACCCAATAAAAAGGGAATTTAGCGCGGGAAGTGTCGTGAACAAGCCATGGGCCGTATTTGGCGAAAATAAACTCAAAGAAAAAAAGAACGGATATACCCATGTCAGTCTTTTTTCAGGGGCTGGTGGACTTGATCTCGGTTTTCGGGCCGCAGGGTTTAGGACGGTATGGGCCAACGATAACGATCCAGATGCTTGCGAAACCTTTAGGGAGAACCTTGGTGAAATCGTTGAGGGCGATATTCGAACCATTACCTTTCCAAACGTTGATAACCTCGATTTTCTTTCCGCCGGATTTCCTTGCCAGCCATTTTCGAACGCGGGCTCTCGACGCGGGGTCGAAGATTCTAGGGGAGATCTTTATAACTACGCACTTGATGCGGTAAGAGCGCTTAAACCGAAGGTCGTTTTGTTTGAGAATGTTCGTGGGTTGTTATCTGTCAAGGTTGCGGAAGGCTTTCTTATTGAAGAAATTTTGAGAAAGTTGCATAATGAGGGCTATGATTGTCAGCTAAAATTGGTTGATGCGTCTAACCATCGAGTTCCGCAGAGACGATTAAGGCTCCTCGTAATCGGTGTACGGCGTGATGCCGATCTTGGTTCTTTTCGTTTTCCGCAGGAAAAGACTAAAGAAGGATTGAGTATCGGAGAGACTGTGCTTAATATGCCTTCCTATGTTCCCAATCAAAACGAGTTAATGCAACTAAATCCTCAAGCCATGTTGCTAGGATCGATGGTACCAGAAGGAGGATCTTGGAAAGATATTCCTTATGATCTTCTCCCGGAGAGATTAAAGTACATAAGTAATAATATGGCTAAATACCGATCGCCAAGGTTTTACAGCCGGTTTCATCGCAACGAGATTGCCGGAACGGTTACGGCCGCATTTAAGCCAGAAAATGCCGGAGTTTGGCATCCAATAGAGAGTAGGGTATTCTCTGTTCGTGAGGTTGCGAGGATACAGAGCTTCCCAGACTGGTTTGTGTTCGGAGGCCGAAACATAAAATCGAAATACCAACAAATAGGAAACGCAGTTCCTCCGAGGCTTGCTTATGAAGTAGCTCTCGAAGTTGCGCATGTTTTGGAAGGGCATAAGGCCAGAACGTTGGCCGATTTTTTGAAAGAAAAAAGACCTTTACGTCCTTCTGACAAAGCTATTCATTACGACCCATCATAATTTATATGCTATATCTAAATGAAAAATTGATACAGGAATCTTTCCTCCGTCTAAGGCAGATTGAAAAAGGCGGGAAGAAAGGGCTTGAACGTACATCGGCTTTGATGTGTTTTTTGGCGTTCGATGCTTTCCTTAAGCGTACCAGTATTAATCCTCCTATTGATCTTGATCCGGAAACTGCCAATGGAAAAACCAATAGAGATATATTAACAAGAGAATTCGTTCGTTTGGTGCAACTCAAAAACGGTTCAGAGCCTTATCACGTTCTTAATTTAGGCGAAATTGCAATTGGTGGTTCTTTGCCAGACAATCGGTTTTCCGCGAATTTTTTAACCGTGCCGTTGAAGGCGGCGACTACGAGCGCAACGGTATACGATTACCCGAGCCGACCGAAAAATCCTCTTCTTGTCCTTGGCCTAAAAGCGACTGGAATCAAATGGGGTATCGACCGTCATCGGGACTGGAAAGCGAATCTTCCAGTATTTTTACAGGGTAGGAAGACTAAAGCTCCTTTTCATGACCTCGCTTGTTTTGTTCTCCGACAAAGAGGGTTTCTTTCTTCAGCGATTACGCTACAAGATGGTATCACCGATGGCTTGGCTGAAATTTTTACTTCGGAACTGTGTTCTTTTTGGCGAACGCAATTATCTCTTGAAAAAGTATATTTTGGTGAATTCGAAAATCCGTTCCAAGATACAGTTCCCGTTTCTTTTCTCGATTGTTCTTGGATGGGTGACATACAGCCGGTTAATGAAACCGTTACTTTTGTTTCGCGCGTCAGTTATCTCGAAGGATTGCTCCGAATGCACAATATCCCATTTGAAAAATAATTTTTATAACAAAACAAGCCAATATGCCAAAACCAAATTTTTTACTGGAAAAACCGGAACCCATACTTCGGACTCGTTTATATAACGGTCGGCCGCTTAATGTTTTGGAAGGACGCGCTAAAATCTCTGAGATTAAGGGATGGGCAGATAATCCTCGTATAGATTTGGCAAAAAGGAGGTTCCAACAAGCCGTTGGCGCTCGGATATTACAGCAAGACGAACTATACGATTTGATGAAGAACGATCCAGAAGTTAAGTTGGCCGGGCTACGTGATGACATAATGAAGAATGGACTTCGCGAACCCATTACACTTTCGTTTAACGGAACGTTACTCGATGGTAATAGGCGTTTCTTCGCTGTCCGATTTATACTTGATACTTTGCCATTAACCGACCCCAATCGTCAGGATTACGAAACGATAAACGCGTATGTCTTGATGGATAACGCTACTCCCGAAGATGAGCAACGCGTTTTGGTGGAAGAAAATTTTTCCCCATCTCTCAAAATAGAATGGCCGGATTATGTTAAAGCGTCTCATGTTGTTAGGGCGCATGAAGCCGGAGTTGACGTAATCGATATCGCGAAAAAATTTAAATGGCCGGCAAGTAAAGTCAGAGAAACCGTTAGGATTAATCAAATCGTTAACGATTTTTTGGTATATGCGACAGCGCCGGAGGATCAAAACGATGAGCTCGGCGGAGGTCTGGGTCTTACGGAGCAAGAGGCGGAAACGATTGCGGCGAAAAATTATCAGTTTTTCAACGAAGCTCAAAAATCTTTTTTTGACCCTTTGCAAACCGATTTAGAATTTAAAGCTAACTTTTTTCGCTGGATGAAGGAAGAAAAGTTTTCTAGCTTTCCTGAGGTTCGTATCGCATATAAAGCTTGGAAAGATCCTGAAGCGAAATCTATCATAGCAGGCAATGATCCTACGGCAGCCAAAGATGCGAAATCGACACTCGACTATAACGCCCGTATTGTTCGGTCCGGAGCCGAAGCGGCGGGCCGCATAGACGCGTTCGTCAAATTTTTACGGGACATGAAAGCTGGAGAAATAAAATCCTTACCCGTTCAAGCGAGAGATAGTCTTAAAGAGGCTTTGATTTTGATTGAGAAGATGAGCAAGGCCGCGTCTTCCGATTGAACCATCGGCCAAACTCACTAATGCCATTTATTTTTAAGGTACAAAATTCGCAGCTTATTTGTGAAGGAGAGGGCTTGTCATTTCTTCGTCTCAAGACCAGCTTGAGCGCTTTTTTGGGCAATGGACAGATTACTAATTTGAGTCCTAATTTTTTTTCTTTATCTCTTACGGCCGCGGTTGCGGCCTCTTCCATATTTAGAGAATTATGCGGTGCGATACCGAAAGAAATGGCTATCGGTGTAGAAATGTACGATAAGCACCGAACGGCCAGGGATATAGCGATAAACGGCGTTCTTGAAAACAGAATTCTTTCCTTGAAGTTGCCGTGGCTCGGGATACTAGATCCGGCTCAAGCGGTTGCGGTTTCGGCGATGATAACGCCGGGTCTTTTAGGCTTATGTCTTTTCGATGAGCAAGGGATAGGGAAGACCGTGACCGCACTTTCCGCTTTCGATATTCTCTGCGGTAATGAGGAAACAGATTGTCTCGTTGTCGTCTGTCCGGTTACGATGATTGGCGGTTGGGAAAAAGAAATAGAAAAATTCTTATCGGCAAAATACCGAGTTAAAACATTAGAAGGATCAGCGACAGAGAAAAGAGATGCTATCCTTTCACCATTCGATATTTTAATATGTAATTTCGAATCGTTGCCTTCATTACTTGTGCCGCTCAAGGCTGTGTTGGGAAATAAGAAAGCAACCCTTGTCGTGGATGAGTCGTTTAATGTTAAAAATAAAGACGCAAACAGATCGGTTGCCGTGCGCGAATTGAGGGGATTTTGCGTTAAGGGTTTCGTGATGTGCGGAACTCCAGCACCGAATTCTCCCATAGACGTTATAAGTCAATTCGATATCGCGGACGATGGATACACTTTTGCGGGATTCATTCTTCCTAAAGACGAAGAGATGTGCGCCGATCGCATATCGGAACGCATCGAAGAAAGGGGGGCTTATGTGCGACGTCTCAAAGAAGAAGTTCTCCCGTTCCTGCCGGAAAAACGGTTTCGCTTGGTATCGGTTACCATGTCTGGACGCCAAGCCGCTCTTTACGAAGAGGCGCGTAATAAATTGGAGTTAACTTTAAAAAGTATGGATAACGCTACTTTCAGGAAATCTTTGACGACTTATTTCCAACAAAGAGCCGCGCTTTTGCAAATTTGCGCTTGTCCCGAAGCGGTTGACCCGACCTTCTCCGATGCCTCGGCAAAGTTGACGGCGTTAGACCAGTTGGTCAAAGAAATATTGGAAGCCGCCGGAAAAAAATTAATTATATGGTCATTTTATAAAACAAGCCTTAGAAATTTATTTGAACGCTATAAGGGATATTCACCGGTATTACTTGACGGGAGTGCAGATGCAAAGCAAAGATCAACATCTGTATATAGTTTTCAAAATGATCCAGGAACCCGCATCTGCATAGCGAATCCAGCGGCGGCGGGCGCAGGGATAACTCTTCATTCTGCCTCGGACGCGGCGTACGTTTCTTTCTCTAATCAAGCCGCACATTTTCTGCAATCCATAGATCGCATACACAGACGAGGCCAGGAATCCGAGAGCGTGAATTACCATCTTATCGTATGCCGCGATACGATTGAGGAAACTGAGGTTCAACGTCTGCGCAGTAAGGAAGCGCGACAGCAGGAACTTCTTGGCGATCAGGTTAAATGGCCGAGTTCGTTGGACGAGGCCCTTTCGGAACTTACGCAAACCCATGAATAAAAAAGATTATGTTTGGATATTCAATGAAGCGGCTCTTGGCGCTGGCATCAACGGCGTTTTTTCTCTTGAGTACCATATTCCCGGAGCGAAATTGAAAGTCGACCCAACGTTGCTGGTTGGTTCCAGAGTTTGGCTTGTGATAAAGAGTGGCGCAGATAATTTTCTATATGCCATGATTACTCCCTCTGCCATAGAACTTTATAAAGAGGGAAAATATAAAGATGACTATCTACTGTATGCGGCATCGTTTTTTTCTGTACGATTTTTGCCGCGTCACGAAGCTCGAGAACCTTGGCGGTTATCTCCATTCCAAGCGGAAGAAGAAATTCGTGAATGTACTGATTCCGAGCAGTTAATTTTTAGAAAATTGGTTGACCAAAATCATCGCGTTAGTTTTGCTCCGCCTTCTCGTTTAATTCTTGATTCTGTTCCCCGAACCGTTTTTGCAGATCTCGAACACTCCGTGCAGGATCAGTTTTTGTTGGCGCTTAGGACTGTTGCTTTTGGCGATGTAATGCGAACTCATTCTTTTCCAGATTCAATCTCCGCGCTTGGCGGCGTTACGCTGACTATCTTAAAATCGGTTTGTCCCCAGTTGGCCATCGCGGACGTGATTAATCTTATCGCGGCGCTTGATCCAATAACAAAAATGGCTGACTCGATGCAAAAATCTCAACAAGACGTCCTAAAAACACTTTCTTCTTTACCGCCAATAGTAGATACGTTTCTTGAAGAAATCGATCCTGAAAAAATATCCCCCCGCGTATTTGTGGCGGGGATGCCGAATTTTTCCTCTGAGTGGCTAGAAAAGACGAACGATGCCGAACAGGAGCATGAGAAAATTCTTAAAGATATAGTCTTACGTTTAAGGAGTAGGGGGTTTAAGATTTATAAATCGCGGAGTTTTGATGTGTTATCGGAAAAAGCGGGAATGAGAACGCTCTGGGAAATAAAAAGCGCGAATGGTTCCAATTCTGTGGCTCAAGGCGAGAAAGGAATTATTCAACTGCTTCGTTATTCAACGGTTCTTTCCGACAACGGATGGGGAGACACGAGTTTTTTATTATTGCTTCAGGACTCGGGGCAATCAGCGGTGCAACAATATCTTTCAAAGATGGCCGGTCGCGTTGGAGTCAGTTTGCGACTTTATGACGAAAGAAAGGCGTGGCCACATCGCGTTTTTGGTTTAAAAACGGAAGTTTTTCCCGATTTGTAAATACATTTATGACGGATAGATTTACTCCTATCTAACGTAATATTATTAGAGACCTTCAATTCGTCATCACAAAAATAAGATTTGCCTTGAGTTCCGCCAAAAAGGTATCCGCCAAAAAATCTTAGGTTTCAGTCTTGGACTTGCTTTCCGCCAAAAAAATCACGGGAAGGCCCGCAATTCAATGGGCGGCGGTAGCCGCCGCGCGTGAAAAAGTAGGGATTTTCGCTGAAAGTTACTTAATGGAGTACATCTTCAACCAAGCCTATATCCATTTTATCAAGAATGGCTGAGTTATATCATTGGATGCTAGAGCGCAGGAAATTGGCCATCCGTACAGAATTACATTTAGAGGTTTATGAGGTTAGAAAACTATACCCCATCTTTTTTTGGAAAAATTCATTGAAATCTGTTTGATTTCAATGCAAAAGATCGCGCCGGAAATCGGGCTTTGACCAAAACCTTGCTATTATGCCACTCGCATAGGAAAAAAAATATTCCATTTGGAATATTTTTTTGATTCTTCAAAGTTGACAGAAAGCTATAGATCGATGGCGGGTAATTTGTGCGCGAAGATAAATTGGATAACGCCGGAATTTTCATTGGTTCCGTTTTCGCGGCCGTCCCCAAAAACGACGAATCCTTTTTTTGGTTTGTATCGTGACAGAAAGGCGTGAAAACTTGCGCTTAATTGCGTTTCGGTTTTTGTTTTTGTTTCCACGGGGATGATTTCCCGGCCTTTTCTGACGATAAAGTCAACTTCATGCCGTCCGTCCTTGCTCCTCCAAAAATTGATTTTTTCGGCAAGTTTCAATTTGGCTCTCATTTCATTTAACACGAAGTTTTCCAAAAGAAATTCCTGGTCGCTTCTTTCTGCAAGCTTGGAAAAATCGGAAAAAATGTAATTTCTCAATCCGGTATCCAAAAAATAAATTTTTGACATTTTAACGATTTCTTTGGCGGTATTCGTGAAAAATGGCGCCACTTTTTGGATCACAAAAGTGCTTTCCAGATAGTGGAGATATTTTTGCGCCGTTCTTTGGTTGATATTGAGGGTTTTTGATATTCCGTTGGTATTGGCAAGTCCGCCGTTTTGGGCGGCAAGATATTTCACGAAATTGGAAAAAAGCAGGGAATCTCTTACTTTCAAAAAGCCGGCAATGTCTTTGTCTATGTAGCTGTTATAAATTTCTTCCAGAAATTCTTTTTTCTTTTCGCGATTGGTTTCAATCGCCACTCTTGGGTAGCCGCCAAAAATTATATATTCGTTGAAAATATTTTTGATTTCTTGAATTTCTTCCTGGCGCAGGATTTTTGACGAATAGGCCAAATTTTTCAGCGATTCGTTTTTGTAATTGAAAAATTCATCAAATGAAAGCGGAAAAATCTTGAAAACTTTTTTTCGTCCGGTGAGCGGCTCGCCGATTTTTTTCTTAAGTTCAAGGGTAGACGATCCGGAAATGATTATTTTCAACGGCATTCCGGCGTCATAAACTCCCTTGAAAAACAGACCCGTTTCCTTGATTCTTTGCGCTTCATCCACGAAAATGTAAATAAATTTGCCGGTGGTTATCCGTTCGCGGCAAAATTCAATGAACCTGGTTTGCGAAGCAAAAAATTCAAGATCGGTAACAATATCAAGATTGAAGTAGTAAATATTTTCGGCCGGTATTTTTTTCTTTTTTGCCAAGTAATTTTTCAGTGCCAGCATAAGCGTGGTTTTTCCCACTTGCCGCGGCCCCAAAAGAACGGTGATTTCTTTTTCCTCCAAATGCTCTTTGAGAGCGGCAATCTGGGTGCGCTTGATTATTTTTGCTTCGGGTTGCATAAATTTGTGTTAATTTTTATGTATTATACTACAATTTTAGTATAAGGCATTGTTTTTGTCAATGCATTACCCGCAAGCTTGTTTCCGGATCCAAATTTTCGGCCGAGTAATTTTGGAGTTGATACGGAGTCGCGAAATGCTTTTTTAGCAAAAGGTTTCAAAAAGCGGGGAAATGGGGTAGACTGGAGGCATGAGGAGCGTTAAATAAAAAATAAAAACAAAAATATGACGGAGTCAAAGCAAATATACAAATGCTTGGTGTGCGGCAATGTGGTGGAGGTTCTGCATACCGGCGCGGGGGAGTTGGTTTGTTGCGGCCAGCCGATGGCGCTGATGGCGCCCAAGGCCGCCGAGGAAGGCAATGAGAAGCATTTGCCCGTGATTGA
>Ga0265297_10009034_pt1 | contig 13053 bp, 12 predicted proteins | sample Munlanlwell13791_FD_192502 | JGI IMG/M metagenome (GOLD analysis project Ga0265297, IMG submission 192502) | Leachate microbial communities from a municipal landfill in Southern Ontario, Canada - Leachate well 137-91 | ecosystem: Engineered > Solid waste > Landfill > Unclassified | place...
ATGCGCTTAAACCGGTGATAGACCTGGAAAAGGTCTTAAAACTGCAGGATATGGTCAAGTCCATAGACGTTGCGCCAAACATCCTTGATTATATTGTGCAAATGGTCTCTGCTACGCGCAAAAGAGACGATATAAAACTGGGGGCAAGCCCCAGGGCCTCCATTTCCCTCATGAAGGCGAGCTCCGCCTGGGCATTCCTGGAGGGAAGGGATTATGTTATCCCCGACGACGTGATCAAGCTCCTTCCTTTTGTGCTGAAACACAGGTTAATACTTCAACCTAAGGCATTGATTTCAGGGAAAACGACAGAATCCGTAGCTTCCGAGATAGCAAAAAGCACTCCTATCCCTTAAAATAAAAAATGCTCAAGGTCTTCTTAAAAAAGTGGCTTCTATTGTCCGGCCTGATCTTATTTACCTTCCTCATCGGGTTAAAGACCTATTTAGACATATTCTTTTACCTTTTTTACTTCTTGCTCACCCTTTTGATTCTAAGCCTTCTGTATCTGGCGCTGCAATATTTTTCGGCTAGATTGTACCTGAAAAGGATACACCCGGAGAAAGTCAACGAAGATGATTCCATAGATCTTGAGGTGAAGTTAAAGAACGAGGGTTTTTTGCCCATCCTCAACATGGTCCTCGAAGATAACCTTACTTGCGCAGAAGAGGGTTTACGCAGGAAAAACAGACTGATAGAATTTATTAAGCCGCGCTCTTCGATAACCCTGCGTTATAATTGTCTCTGCTATCTGCGGGGGTATTATTCAATCGGTCCCTTCTCCGCTTATTTTTTTGATCCGTTCGGCCTCCTTTTTTTTAAGAAGACCTACCCGGTATTGTCACATCTCTACGTTTATCCCAAGACTTTTAAGGTAAGAAGGTTCCCGAGCCTTGTAAAAGGCAACCTTCCGTGGTTTGGGATAGGTTCCTCCAGGTCTTTCGGAGACGAAGAGGAGTTCTTCGGGACCAGGGAATATAAGTCAGGGGACTCCATAAAGAGGATCCATTGGTTATCTACCGCCAGAAAACATACTCTCATAGTAAAGCAATTCCAGCGCCAGAGTTATTTTAGCGCGACCATTTTATTTAATCTCGAAAAAGAAAAGAACTTCGGAGAGGGCAAAGAAGCAGTAGCCGAATACATCATTAAGATAGCCGCTTCGCTTTCAAAATATTTCCTGGCAAAGGGTATTTCAGTTGAGATCATTGCCCAGGGCCAGGAATTGATGCATATCCCGGACAATAAAGGAGCAGAGCACCTCGAAAATATACTCAAGGCCCTTGCGACCGCAAAGGCGGAAAGCAAAATCGATATCGGTGAATTATTTGGAAATTTTTCCCATCAGATATCCGATAATTCAAATCTCATCGTAATAATGCTGGACAGGGATTGGGAATACCTGCAGTCTATGATCCCCATGGAAAAAAGGAACATTTCGCTCATCCCGCTGATACTTGTTTCTTCCACTTTCCTTTATTCTTTTGAAAAACAGGAAGTTGAAAAAGACGTAAAGTTAAAGTTATCGGAGGCTTATAATTTCGCCCCCATTTTAATCTCCAGGGGAGACAATTTAGAAGAGGTATTCCTTAAAATTTGATATGGTACAGGCAGATAAACAATTTTATCTTGAGGTCACGCTCACTTTCATTTTAATGGTGTTGGTGACCTTCCTTTTCGGGGCACAGTTGCTGTCATTCAGCCTGTTTGTGATATTAAGCACTGTCTTTGGGCTGGTCTTTAGCCTGACAAATACGAACAGGCCGTTTAAACTGATAAATTCTTTTATAACTGCCGCGATCCTGGTAGTCATCATTTGGATGGCCTATTCCATTCTTAATTCATCCTTTCTTTACAGCGAGGTCGTCTTGATATGCGCGGAGGCGGTATTTCTGCTTGTAGCTATCCTTAGCTTTAATGTGACTGCGCCCGGGATCATCAATTATATGCAGGGGCTCAATATCGCGCTATTTTTGTGTTTTCCTTTATTTATCAGGGTCTATAATGAAATTAGTATAATTATAATCGGGATATATCTGTTCCTTTGCCTGGCAATCATCAAAATAAAATTCTACAAATTTTTCTTCAGACGCATGGAAACAGAAAAAATCAACGTCAATACCTCCTCCGCCCTGCTGGTTACGGTCTCCATATTGATTTTATTGCTTTCAGGAATGTTTTTTCTTCTTCTGTCCCCAAAAAAATTCATTCCTCCTGAACTCATCGCAGAAGGCATATGGATGAAAGAATCCATGGATCAAGACATGGAATCAGAATATTATAAACTGCGCGATGAATTCCAGGCAAAGGCAACGGACCTGGCCTTTAACCTTCAGGAAGCAGACAGGAAGTTTAAGGCTATCGGGATGGTGAGCAATATGATCAAAGAATCTCCGGTCGCCGAGGAAGTGGATAAAGCAGAGAATGGTTTGGTAAGCTACCTTAGAACCCCAGGGTTAGGCCTTGAAAAAGGTAAGGAGGACTTTAAGGCGGTTATGAGGGAATATGTGGATAGGACTTCAGACATAAACATGAAAAGGGCCAGGGAGAAAATGACCAATGATCTGCAGAGCAATCCCCTTAACATTAAAGACCGCCTGGCAGTCAACTCTTTAATGAACCAGATCCGAAAAAGCGATTCTTTCAGCGAGACAACTGCCTTAGCGAAGGAACTTAAGGAGGAGATAGACGGGTCTTCATTTGATTCATTAGCAAAGAAAGATTTACAGGAATCTTCTTCCCAATATACGGAGTGGAAAGTTTTCAAGCTTTATCATAAAAGCAAGGATTATGATAAGGTTGAGGAGTTATCAGACTTGGCAGAGGCAAGTGAAGAGGTCCAAGAGCAAATCCAGAAAGAAATCCAACAGTCGATCTTGAGCGCGGCCCGGGATGTGTTGCACGACGCCACTCAAGGAGAGATCCAGGGTATTACCCGGGAGCAGGCCCAGGACGCGGCTCAGGATGCACTTCGGGAAGAAGTAACTCAGAAGCTTATCCAGGATGTGGCCAGGGAGGAAGCAAGCAGGGAGCAGGTCCAGGACGCAATCCAGGAGGCGATGCAAGAGGGGGCGGCTCAGGAGCAGGTCGAGAAATCCATTCACGATGCTTTTGGGCAAAGAGCAACCCGGGATGCGATTCAAAGGGTAATCCAGCAGGGGATAACTCCAGAGCAGCTCCAGGAGCAGCTCCAGGAGGCGATGCTTGGTTTACCTGATGGTACACCGCAGGATACCGTCCAGGAAGCAGTTCAGGGAACGATCCAGGATGCGATCCAGAAAGCGATTCGTGACGAGTCGGGTCTAGGGTTACGCGGTTCCAACGGCATATTGCAGCGTGTAATTCTAAGGGCAATTTCAAAGAATGAGAGCGCCGTTAGCCGGCCGGAAGATAGGATAGAAGACGGGAAAATGCCCCTGGCAGATAAAATCCAGGCTGCCATGGAAAAAGAAGCCGAGGAAAGGGCTTCTGAAGCGCAAGGAGAAGGGGGTTCCCGCGAGCAAAGGCAAAAGGGCCTGGAAGGGGGTTTAATGGGAGGGGACAGGCCGTTTGCAATAATTAACATTGCTTGGGCGACGAATTTCATCATGTGGTTGATTATCACGGCGATCTTCATTTTAATAATGCTCTGGGTTATCGCTTCGATAGTTTTGTTCGTTTTGACTGAGATAAAAAGGCGCAGGCTGATTTCTCTTTCGGATAATCCCAGGGAATTTATAATCCGCCTGTTTGAAAACTTAAGACAGGTTTTGTCTATCATAGGCATTAAAAATAAGCAGTTCCTCGCGCCGCTCAGTTATGCAGATTCAGTAGAAAAGCAATACCTCATCAGAGATAAATTGCTTTCTGGTTTCACCGCAAAATTTCAGGAGGCGAAATACAGCCAGCACATCCTGGACCCGCAGGAGGCAAAGAGGATCCTGGGGGATTATAATGATTTCTTAAAGATGTTGTCCAAAAACTTTAAATTTCACTCACTCTTTTTGCAGAATTGCCTCATTCTGTTCAAGAGGGTGCCTCTTTTTATTTGAATCTCCGGGTGAGCCCGTGCGCCGTATTAATCCCGGGCAATGGTTCCTATCCGGGCATCGAAGCAGCGAGGGAGGAAGGATATGCCGTCAGACCATCCGATATTCATAGCCAAATATTTCATTGTATTACTGGCCGCTTTCTTTAGCGGGGTTTTCCTTATAAACTTATTCAAGAACCTGCCTCTAAAATTTAAGGCCTCGTCATCAAATAACGTTCCGCTCACCGGGGGTATCTCCATCGCATTATCGTTCATCGCTGTCTGTTTAATCGGCCTATATCTATCGCGGGGCCTCACTTTCGAGGCCATCGGCATAATTATTGCGTCATCAGTTATGTTCATCTTCGGGCTGGTTGACGATATAAAAGAACTGTCTGTCCGGGCAAAATTCATTGTGCAGATAATCTCAACCGGTGTGCTGATCCTCTTCGGCATTAGGACAAATATTGTTTATATCGGAACACCTTTGAACATTGCGATAACCCTTATCTGGGTCCTGGGCATAACAAACGCCTTTAATCATTTAGATGTAATGGACGGGATAGCCGGAGTGACGGCCCTGGTAGCAGCCGTTTCGTTCTATGCGTTAGCGGTTTTAAACATTAACCCGGAGATAGCTATTCTTTCCTGCGCGCTGGCCGGGTCCATCCTGGCCTTTTTGAGATTTAATCTGCCTCCTGCTAAAATTTATATGGGTAATTCCGGGAGCCATTTCCTGGGGTTTATTCTGGCGGCGCTTGCAATGGTGATAAGCTATGCGCCGCTTGAAAGGAAGATCGCGCTTTTCAGCCCGATGCTGATCCTGGGGCTGGCCATATTTGATACGGTCCTGCTCATTATCATGCGTATCCTGCGCAGGAGGTCTCCTTTTAAAAAAAGCGAGGACCACCTGGTTTTAAAATTCCTTAAAGCAGGGTATTCCAAGAAAACGGCCCTGATGCGCATGCTTTTTTTGGCGGTATTCTTCTCTTTCTGCGGGATAATCTTAAGCCGGTCCTCAAACCTGGCTGGGTTATTTATTATCGGGCTGGCAATCCTGGTCAGCCTTTGTGCTACTTATAAAATTATCAGGGTTTCAATAGATGGCTAAAAAAAGAATCATCATTTTGGGAGCAGGCATTGCCGGATTAAGCGCAGCCTGGCATCTGCAGAAAAAAGGCGTCGACTGTTTAATCCTAGAAAAAGAAGCGGAGGTAGGCGGTTTATGCCGTTCAAAGAACCTCGGAGGATTTATCTTCGATTATTCCGGCCACTTGCTGCATTTCAGGCATAATTACAGTTTCAGCCTGGTAAAAAAGATGCTCGGAGGAAATCTGGTTGAGCATAATAGGAATGCCTGGATTTATTCCCATAATGTCTATACGCGTTACCCGTTTCAGGCCAATCTCTACGGTTTGCCTTCTTCGGTAGTGAGAGAATGCCTTTTCGGCGCCTGCAATGCGGATAAAAAAGGGCTGCGGGTAAAAAAACATGCGAATTTCCTGCATTGGATCAATGATTATTTCGGAGAGGGCATTGCCAGGCATTTTATGGTCCCTTACAATACAAAATTCTGGACCGTTTCCCCCGAAAAATTATCATGCGAATGGCTCGACGGTTTTATTCCTGTGCCTTCTTTAAAGCAGATAATTGAAGGGACTGTTGCAGAGACTAAGAGAAAGTTCGGTTACAACTCCAGGTTTTGGTATCCCAGGAGGGGAGGCATAGGCCAGTTGCCCCTGGCATTCGCCAGCAGCTTAAAAAATGTCCATAAGGGATGTGAAGTCAAGGTGATAGATATCCTGAAAAAAGAAATACAATTTGCTTCAGGCGGTAAAGAAAGGTTCGATTGCCTTGTTTCTACGATACCCCTTCCCGAATTGAAATTCCTGCTTAAGGGCGCACCAAGGGATAAGATCAGGATTTTTGATAAATTGAAATGGAATTCAATCTTTAACCTGAACTTAGGCATAGAAAAGAAAAGACAGTGCGACAGGCACTGGATATATTTCCCCGAGAAGCACCTTTCTTTTTACCGCCTGGGATTTTTCCATAATTTTTCCTCCAGGCTCGCTCCGGAAGGAAGCAGTTCTTTGTACATAGAGTTATCTTACTCCAATAATAAGCCGATTGACAGGGATGGTTTGGTGACGGGCATCAAGAAAGACCTGTTTAAGACGGGGATAATAAAAGAGACGGATAACATCCGCGCGCAGGACGCAAACGACATAAAATACGGATACCCCATTTACGACAGCTGTTACGCGCAGGCAAGGGAAGAGATTTCCGGATATTTATCCGCCAGGGATATTTTGCTCTGCGGCAGGTACGGGTCATGGCGCTATTTCGCGATGGAAGACGCTATCCTGGACGGCAAAAGGACAGCCGATCACATCCTCAAGAATGCTTAGAAAAATTTTCCGGGGTCACTTTTGTAATTCTATAGATCTAGGATAAATAACATGAGAGTTCTTTTTGTCGCTCCCCAGCCCGGCCATAGCCAGCCCTTCGGGATTATGATGCTTTCTGCAGTCTTGAAAAAATCAGGGCACTCTACTGGCTTAGTATCGCTGGACCAAAGGAAAATCGAACAGGCGCTCAAAAAGGATAAATGGGACATTTTAGCTTTCAGTATATCTACGCCTTCATACGCGGAGGCAGTCGCAATATGCGGAAAAATCAGAAATCAATATAATATATACACTATTTTTGGAGGTCCACACGCCACTTTTTCTCCTGAAATTATAGAAGAGGAATGTATCGATGCGATTTGCAGAGGTGAAGCAGAGTATGCCTTAGTTGATTTAGTGGAGAAATTGGAAAAGAAGCTTCCCGTGAAAGATACTCTGAATTGGTGGGTAAAGGAAGAGGGAAGGATATTCAAGAATAATGTACGGCCTCTGATAGAAGATTTGGATAGTTTATCTCCTCCCGATAGAGAGATAGCTGCAGGGTATGATTTTTTTACGTCAAGCCAGCAAGGGATTTTGATAAGCAGAGGGTGTTTTTTTAATTGTAGCTATTGTTTTAATAAGATATTTTCCGATTTATATGGTTCCGGTGCTAGAAGAGTTCGTGTTCGCAGTGTCAATAATGTAATTGCTGAACTCAAACAAGTAAAATTGTCTTATTCACCTGACCGTATTGCCGTTTACGATGATTTATTTCCGGTAAATGCCGAATGGAACAGAGAATTTTGTGCAAGATATAAAAGCGAGATCGGTCTTCCTTTTATCGTAAAATCAAGGCCGGGGCATCTAACAGAAGAAATGACAAGGGACCTCAAGAAGGCCGGATGTGGATCCGTGATAATAGGCATCGAAATAGCAGACGAGGAATTAAGGAGTAGAGTCCTCAACCGCCGAATGAAAAATGAAACGATAGAAGATTGTTGCCGCATGATAAGATCTTATGGTATGACGTTGGAAGCCTTTATTCTTTGCGGGGTACCCGATTCTCGAATAGAAGACGATCTGGACAGTTTGGAATATGTGCGAAAGCTGAAGGTGGATTTTTCGATAGTCAGTGCGTGTCAGCCATATCCGAAAACAGCGATGTTTGAAAATTTGATAAAAGCCGGGAAGCTGGATCCCGATTACAAAATAATAAAAGTAGACCTTCTGCCAGTGCGTGAATCGCCAATAAGGTTTGAGTCAAAACTGCACAATAGAATGATTTATAATTTGGTTTGTCTTTTCCCTATACTCCAGCATACAAACTTTAGCATCGGACTGATTAAATTTCTTATTAAATTGCCTCTCGGAACTATTTATTTCTTTTGCTTAAAGTTATGGGTAGGAATAATACCGCGCTTACAAGGCAAGAAAAAAAATGTAAAAAAAGATATTTTAAATTTCTTCATATATATGTTAAAGACTTATTAAGCACATTATAGGCATCAAGTAAATGAAAAATTCATTTTATGTACAAAATATAGAAAGAATATCGAAAAATAACAACACTCCTTACTTCGTTATCTTTGAGGAGATTCTAAAGAAGAATCATTCTTTTTTAAAGCGTTCATTCTCCGGAATCCCAACAGCAAAGATCTATTATTCCATAAAAACTAACTTCGAGTCATATTTACTCTCCGCTTTAAGAAACCTGGGTTTGGATGCTGAAGTATGCGGAGAGTTAGACATGACTTTAGCAGAAAGAGCCGGTTTCAAGAAACAAAATATTATCTTCGACGCTTGTTGTAAGACAGAAAAAGAAATCCGTTCGGCCTTATCTTGGGATATCCACTTGTTTAATGTCGAGTCGGAGGAAGAAATTAACTTTATTGATAGGATTGCGGGGGACATGAATAAAAAAGCTAAAATCGGATTAAGGATAGATTTTAGATTTTTATCTTTCAATCCGGTTAATTTAAGTATGAAATCCCTGCAGAAAAAGTTTGGATTAGAAGCAGGAAAAATTTGTGATATTGCAAGGTCGGCAAGCACAAAGAAGCACATTGAGATCAGGGGGTTAATGGCGCACAATAATAACCCCTGTAAAAAGGCTAGGGATTACTCGAATATGTTAAAAAAGCTCTTTTTGCTGGCTTTACAATTAAATCATTTAAATATAAATATTGAAGAGATTAATATCGGTGGAGGCCTGCCGGGAGTTCAGGAAGAACAAAAAATTAGTAAAATCGCCTCCGAAATTAGTGAGGAGTATATCCGTTTAAGCAAAAGATACTGCTATTCTCCAGTCCTCGTCATTGAGCCGGGGAGGGCATTAGTAGAAAATGCCGTTATATTAGTGGGCAGAATATTGAGAGTGGAGGAGAAAAGGGCCTTCTGCGATATAAGCATAAATGATCTTGGCTATAAATTTACATTTAAGGAAAAAAACTTTTTTATCCTAGATTCCGGAATTAACAACGGCAGACGCGTAAGAATAAGTATTTACGGTCCCACACTTAATCCTTATGATAGGTTGTTTCTGTTGAAAGATCTCCCTGCGCTCCATAAAGATGATACGCTCGTTATTCTGAATGCAGGTGCCTACACGATCCCATGCTCTACTCAATTTATGAGGCCAAGGCCAGCGGTATTTTTTGTAAACTCACAAGGAGAAAGCAAACTTATTCGCAGGCGTGAAACAGCCGAAGATATTTTAGCCACTCAAGACTGGAGTTTATAATGCATATAGATCATAAAAGCTGGGACCTGGTGGCGGAGGACAAAGATTTGCAACACAATAAACCAAAAGAAGCCTTTTTTCAAAAAAAGAGAGATTTATTGAATTTGGTTAAAAGATGGCTAGGAAGTGACTTAAAAAAAGCGGTAATGATTAAAACCGATCTTATGGAGGAATCGGTGAGAGTGGATGATGTTCTTTTCGATCTTTCAAAAGAAGCCAGGCAGGCTTTCGGAATGGATATTTCGTTCAAATTGACAGCACTAGCCAAGAAAAGGCCGGAAAATCACGGGTTAAATATTGGCTATATCGTCAGCGACGCAAGAAAAATGAGCTTCCGGGACAATGTGTTTGATTTTGTTCTTTCAAATTCAACTATGGACCATTTTCCGGAAATAGAGCAAGCATTAAAAGAGTCGTTCAGGATACTAAAACCAGGCGGGGTCATGGTGATCACTATCCACAACAAGTTGGAATTCACTTTTTATCTCTACCATTTTTTAAAAAAGGCATTTAAGACTAACCCTCATTTTCATTTTGAAAAGACTTATACGCCATGGGAAATACGTGATAAATTGCACAACTGCGGTTTTATTATTGAAGATTATTCAACTTCTTCACATGTGCCTATGGGGTTATGGGTCATTCTCTATATCGTGATAACCACAGCTGAACGTATGGGTAAGCTCCCGGAAAAAGCCGCAATCGGATTTATTAATTTCATAATCAAAATAATCGAATCGTTGGAAAGAAAAAATACCATTCTTAATTTTCTAATAAGCTTATTAATTGCTTTCAAAGTAAGGAAACCACTTTCTACAGAATCAAGATTCACTAAAGGAAAGGAAAATCATGATTGAAACGCTTGAGGACAAAAAAAATTATATCCTCTTCGGTCTTTCTTTTTTGGCGATCTCCACTGCATATCTAATAATTTTGATATTCTTCTTACTCCCTATAATCATTTTATTCAATATAAAGTTAAGGATTAATATCAAGAATGCAAATGAGTAAACCTTCTGGTTTAAAAATGCTCTTTTGGGCAAAACTTATTATGGCAAATAGGTTTTGATTACAAAAGCTGGCGAGGCTATGCGCATAGATACAGAACAAATCAAAGAAATATATAAGAAAAAGAGCGGAGATTATTACATAAATCAAATGAATCCCGGAGGATTAAGGAGTCTATGGTTCAGGCAGCGGCAGCTTATGACGAGGGTTTTAATAAAAAAATATGCCAAGCAGGATTTGATTCTAGATTTAGGTTGCGGTAATTGTCTTTGGAATGATAATGGGGCGCATACTGTAGGCATAGATATTTGCGAGGCTATGCTGAGGTGCAACCAAGAACGAATAAATTATTTTTTTTCTCTAAAAGCCGATATTATGAGAGGCCTTCCGATAAAAAGCAATAGCATAGATACCGTAATTATTACGGAAATACTCGAGCATACAAAAAATTATTCTTTTATGATAGAAGAGATTTCGAGAGTGCTTAAATCCTGCGGAGTGGTTATAGTTTCAGTCCCCTACGGAAAACTTCCCGGGCTATGGGGACTGATATTCCCCTTGTGGTGCAGTTTTAAAGGGCTGCTTGAAAAAGACGAATATTATTTAAACAAATGCGGTCACGTGTCCAGCTTCAATGCAACAGATCTGCGTCGCGCTTTTAACAAATTTATTTTTTTAGAGCAGGTTAATATCAGTTATTTAACTCTATTCTCAGTATTCAGGAAGATTTAAGGTCGATGAAATTATATCTTCAGCAACCAGAAGACGGCAGCGGTTCTTTCTCGGTTTCTGCTTGTCAAAGATATTGAGGCATAGCGAGCAAAGGATAGATTAATGTCCATGCTTAAATATATACGCCTGATACGCCAGAAGCCATCGGTCGCCTCCAGGGGCTTGAGAGCGCTGATCCTTGCGCGGTATTTTAACAGAAGGATGCTTAAGGGCGCGGAGCTGGCCGTTACCTACCGCTGCCAGGGAAGCTGCCGGCGATGTTCCTGCATGCACCTCCTGCAAGAACACCGCAAGGAAATGTCAGGCGGGGATATCTATTTACTCTCAAAGCAAATTACGGATGCCGGAGGGATACTGATCAATCTGACCGGGGGCGAGCCTTTGCTCCGCCAAGACCTGCTTTCTATAGTAAGCCGGATAAGCAGGCTGCCGGCACTGATCTCCCTTACGACCAACGGGCTGCTGCTGACGGACAGCCTGCTGGGAGATTTTAAAAAAAGCGGCTTGAACATATTGCAGATCAGCCTGAGCAGCCCCCTTGAGCACGAACATGACCGTCAAATAGGAGTAGAAGGCAGCTACAAGAGGGTATTATCAGCCATAAAAGAAGCCAGGAGGCTGGGGATAGAAGTATTGATCAATACGGTGATTACGCGGGATATCCTGTATTCTGACCGGATGGATAAAATGGTTTCTCTGGCTGCCGGCAATGATTGTTTTTTGTCCCTGGTCTTCCCGGCCAGGGTCGGGGGCTGGCAAGATGAAGACGTTAACCTGAAATCGCAGGATTATAAAAATATACAGAAATGGCTGAAGCTTAAATTTGTCACCAGTGATACGGAAAGTTGTTTTGTCAAAGGGCGTTGCCCGGCAGGGAATGAAAAAATATATATAAGCGCTTACGGCGATGTCCTACACTGTCCATTTATCCACAATAAATACGGCAACGTCCTTGAAGAAGGGCTCCTTGAGGTCTGGAACGGCCTTGAACTGGCGACGCGGGAGGGCTGCATGAATATAGCGCCATAAGGAAGAGGCAGAAATTATTCTTAACAAATCTCTCAAATTTGAGATATAATAAAGCGTGATGAACCGGACAAGGCACTTTAGTATCGCAATAAATGAAACCGGAGGTAGACGATGGTAAAAAAAATCTTAATAATACTGGTCCTTATTATCATCCTCGGATTAGTAGGCTGGTTTGCGTATTCCGCTTACCTGGATGTCCAGGACCAGCTAAAGATCAGCGCCTTCCTTGACCAGAGCACCTCTCTTGGCCGGCTTTTGGGAAAATATCCGGACGCCAAAGACGTGATATTAAAGAATAAGGCAGTTATGGAAGCATTCAGCAAGACGGACTTAAAGAAACTTGATGCCTGGTTTGATTATCTCTATGAAAACCCCGATATAGTCCAGGAGATCGGAAGCGCCCCGGACATGTTAGAGGCCTCAAGAATAGAAGTGGCGAAATTCAGGGAGGCGCAATTTAAAAAAGAGTTGAAAGCAAAGGCCGACCGTATGGCGGAATTCGAGGTTTATCTGCGTAAGCATCCGAAGATTAAAAACAATATTGAAAAAGCCGAAAACAGGGATGAGGCCTATCGGCTGGCTTTTGAAGACTGGGAAGATACGATCCTGGGAGATGAAGAATAAGGCTCATATAAAGAAAGATATCGCAAAAAAGATCAAGAGACCGCCGGTACTTGCGATCCTGGCAGTTTTTGTAGTCATTGTAGTCTTGGCCGCCTGGATTATAAGGCAGAGGTCCGGCGGGCCGGTTGATTGCGGCAAGAGGGCCAAGCAGTTTGAATCAATTATGTCGGAGTCGGCGAGCCTGGCGCGGCTGGTCGAGCGTTATCCCGGCATAAAAGACTTTGCAATGTCTTTAAATAACTGGGATTTTAATTTTTACTTCGCCAATTTAAATGCGATCAGGGATAGCAGTGAATTCTTTGACTACCTTTACAATAATCCGCAGGTAGTGGAGTCTCTGGCCGGTGCTCGTAACCCTCTGGCGCAGGCAACAGAGCTTTACATAAATTTTTACAATAAAAACCTTTTCTTCGACAGCCCGCCGCAGAATTGAACGCCGCAATGATCTTTCGGCAGCGTTTTAGTAAGTCCCCTCTTGTTTGATCTTCCACAATTTATTATGAAAAGGCCCGAGTTCCCGG
>Ga0265297_10009036_pt1 | contig 13052 bp, 12 predicted proteins | sample Munlanlwell13791_FD_192502 | JGI IMG/M metagenome (GOLD analysis project Ga0265297, IMG submission 192502) | Leachate microbial communities from a municipal landfill in Southern Ontario, Canada - Leachate well 137-91 | ecosystem: Engineered > Solid waste > Landfill > Unclassified | place...
TCTTAATAAATTGCCTTTCGCCAAATCAAAACATGAATTGTATCCCTGGCTGACCCCGCTTGCTTTTGAGTCGTTTAATTTAAATTCTTACGACCTGGTTATTTCCGTCACTTCTTCCGACGCAAAAGGGATAATTACTTCCCCTCACGCTAAACACGTTTGCTATTGTCTGACCCCTACCCGCTACCTCTGGAGCGGCTATCACCATTACTTTAATTCCGCTGTCAGCCGGCTAATCGTCGGCCCTGTAGTTCGCCATTTGCGTGCCTGGGATAAACAAGCAGCCGAAAGACCGGATGATATCGTTTCCATCTCTAAAACGGTTGCCTCCAGAGTAAGGCAATACTACAACCGCGAGTCAACCGTAATTTTTCCTCCGCTTGATTTAGCCAGATTCAAGCCTTCCGGCCATAGGTCGGATTATTTTCTTGTTGTCGCCCGACTTGTTCCTTATAAAAAAACCGAGCTGGTTGTCCGCGGCTTTAACCGGCTTAAACTGCCGTTAAAAATTGTCGGCAGCGGCAATCAGTTTCGCTTTTTGCGCCGACTGGCCGATAGCAATATCGAGTTTCTCGGCCAGTTGACAGAAGACCGTTTGGTAACCTATTATCAAAACTGCCGCGCCGTCATCTTTCCACAGGAAGAGGATTTTGGCTTGGTACCGCTGGAAGCCCAGGCCTGCGGCAAACCGGTTATCGCCTACCGAGGTGGCGGGGCTACCGAAACGGTCATCGAAGGCAAAACCGGTTTGTTTTTTAACCGGCAAAACGAGGAAAGTCTGATCGAAGCAGTCAACAAATTTCAAAATTATCAATTCAAGGCGGAAGATTGCCAAGCCAACGCCCGCCGTTTTGGTAAAGACAGATTTATCAAAGAATTTAAGCAATTTATCGAGAAAAATGTCCGATACTGATCTCAAAAAACACCTCTACATACTAATTCTCTGCGGCGGCAGCGGGACCAGATTATGGCCACGCTCACGTCAAAAAACTCCAAAGCAGTTTTTGCCCAGTTTCTTCGGGAAAAACACAATTTTCGCCCAAACCGTCGAGCGGGCACAAAAAATCACCTCGAGCGAAAAAATATTTGTGATAACAAATTCGGATTTTGTTGACGAGGTAATCATTCAGGGTAAAGTGATTCCCCCGCGCAACATTATCGCCGAACCGCAGGCTAAAAACACGGCAATGGCCATGGGTGTCGGTGCCGCATACATTAAAAAGGTTGATCCGGAAGCGATTATCATTAACCTTTACTCCGACCACTTGATTCAAAACCAGCAACTGCTTGTCGAAACCGGCTTAAAAGCCGCTCAGGCTGCCGCCTCAGGGAATTTCTTAGTTACTATCGGCCTTAAACCGCAATTTCCTCATACCGGTTTAGGCTATATCGAATCAGGCGGTGAACTTGAAAATTCAAAAGGGGTATTCAAGGCGACCGCTTTCAAAGAAAAACCAGACTTGGAGACGGCAAAGTTGTTTCTGGAAAAGGGGAATTATTTTTGGAACGTGGGCTATTATTGCTGGTCGGCCGATTCAATCATGAAAGCATTTGAAAAATATTCGCCCGATCTGTTTCCTCTAATAGACAACATCAGCAGAGCCATCACTACCGACAAAGAAGCCGCCGTATTGAAGGAATGCTATGAAAAGGCGAAAAACATTTCTATCGACGTAGAAATTGCCGAAAAAGCGGACAACAAACTTTTAGTAACTGCCGATTTTGATTGGAGTGACGTAGGCGATTGGCAGGTTGTCTATCAAGCCAAGCCCAAAGACGAGAATCAAAATGTTTTGGAAAACTTCGGTGACGGCGGTTGGGCCATAACGCTGGAAAGCAAGAATTGCCTTGTAGAAACAAATAAACGCCTGGTAGCCCTAATCGGAGTTAATGACCTTGCCGTAGTTGAGACGGACGATGCTGTTCTGGTTTGCGCTCGCGATCGGGCACAGGATGTCAAAAAAATCGTCGAGACACTCAGGGAAAAAAATAAAACCGAATATCTCTAAAGCTATGTACGATACTTCCAAAAGAATCATTGACATTTTCGGCTCCATTTTTTGTTTGTTATTTTTCCTCCCGGCTTCGATCCTGATCGCTATTGCCATTGAAATTGAATCTCTGGGGCCGGTGTTTGCCGATACCCCAAAAAGAGTCGGTAAAAACGGCAACCAGTTCCGTCTTTTTAAATTCCGCTCGATGATCCCCAATGCTCATCAACTGCTTCACTCCGACCCCAAGTTCAAAAAACTCCTCGAGGAATATAAAAAATCTTCATATAAACTCCATCACGATCCCCGCGTCACCAAAGTCGGCAGTTTTATCCGCAAATATTCTCTGGACGAAATCCCCCAATTTATAAATGTGCTCCGAGGCGAGATGAGCATCGTCGGCCCCAGAGCCTATTACCCATTCGAGCTGAAAGAGCAGCAACAGAAATATCCCCAATCACGCCGATTGGTTAAAGAGGTGCTTAAGGTGAAACCGGGAATTACCGGCCAATGGCAGGTGTCCGGACGCAGTGAGGTCAACTTTGACAAAAGGATCGAAATGGATGCCCATTATGCCCGCCGCCGCTCAATCGTTTATGATATGATTATTATTCTGAAAACTCCTTGGGCAATGGTTAGCGCCAAGGGAGCCGTTTAGAAAAGCATGGAAGACATCAAAAACCTACTGCCAAGCGACCGGCCTGTTCCCGGTAAAAAAAATAAGCGCGGCTATTTATGGAAACTTCCGCTTGTCTTGCTGGCTATTCTGCTGATTGTCGGCGGACTGTTTTATCAATTTGCCGGCAGACCTCTTTTAGCCCTTAAAAAAGACGCGGTGAGCCTGCAAACAGAAGCCCAGGCGATCGGGGCGGCTTTCCAAGCCCAAAACCTGGATCAAACAAACCAGGCGCTTCAAAAAACCAGGAGCGGTTTCGAACAGTTGAAATCCGATTACCGCCGGCTGTCTTGGACAAAAATAATCCCATATTTCGGCGCTTTCTATCAGGACGGAGAACATTTTATTGCCGCGGGGGACTCTCTTCTTAACGCCGGTGATACCGCCGTCGAGTCAATTACCCCTTATGCCGACATTCTCGGCTTCGATAACAAAGACGACGCCTCGACAGTTAAAGCGGACACCGCCGAGGAAAGACTGAAAATAGCCCTAGATACCCTCGATAAAATTCAGCCGAATATGGACAAGATCGCCTCCCACCTGAATCAAGCCAAAGATGCGGTTGACCAGGTTAACATTAATCGTTACCCTCAAGCCCTCTTCGGTTACAATTTCCGGGAAAAACTATTAAGCGTGCAGACAATGATTGACTCCACCTCCGAAGTTGTTTCCAGCACCGGCCCTTTGATCGGCCAGCTCAAGCCGCTGTTGGGTATTCCGGAAGAGAAAAAATATCTGCTCCTTTTCCAAAACGATGCTGAGCTGAGGCCCACCGGCGGTTTCATTACCGCCTATGCCGTCATTTCAGTTCATAACGGCAATTTTACCCCCTTGGGTTCGTTTGATATCTACGGGGTGGACAACCGGTTCGGTAATCGCCTCAAAGCGCCCGAGCCGATTTTGAATTACCACAAAAACGTTTTCAACTGGCACCTTCGGGATATGAATCTCTCACCCGATTTCGCCGTTTCCATGGACACTTTTTGGAATAATTTCAAGCTCGTCGGCCCGAGCGATATCGACGGCATCATCGCCGTTGATACCCAGGTTCTGGTCAACATTCTCAAGGTCCTGGGTCCGGTCGGTGTTTCAGGCTGGGGCAATTTTTCGGCCGAAAACGATCCCCGCTGTGATTGTCCGCAGGTCTTCTATGTCTTGGAGGAATATGCCGATAAGCCGGTAGGGACTTTTCGCGAGGAAAGAAAGGCGGTTCTCGGCCCTCTGATGCACTCCATCCTGTTGAACGTAATGCAATCTCCCCGCAAAAAATGGCCCGAGTTTTTTAATGTCTTTCTGGCCCAAGTGGAGCAGAAGCATCTGCTTGCCTACTTTTTCGACGAAAATTTACAGAAATCAATCGAAGCCATCAACGCCGCCGGTCGTATCAAAGACTTTGACGGTGACTATCTCCATGTTAACGACAGCAACTTTGCCGGTGCCAAATCTAACATGTTTATCAAGGAAACGTTTACCCAGGACATTGAAGTCGGCCCGGACGGTCAGGTTTCCAAAACGCTGACTATTGATTATAAAAACCCGGCTCCTCCTTCAAATTGTAACCTGGAAGCCGGCGAGCTTTGCCTAAACGGCCTTTATCGGGATTGGGTACGCGTTTATGTTCCCAAAGGGAGCGAGCTGATCAGCGTCGAAGGCTCTGAGATAGCGGCCACCACTTACGAAGATCTGGGCAAGACGGTCTTTGAGGCTTTTTACGGCGATAAAGCCCCCCTACGGCCGCAAGGAACCGCCAAACTGGTCTTTAAGTACAAACTGCCATTCAAGGTTGACTCGGGCCAGCCGTTTAAAATGCTGATTCAAAAACAACCCGGTACTTACGGTTACGAAAACATTATTAAATTCAACGGTAGCGAAAAAACTTTTGAACTGGTCAGCGACCAGGAAATCCAATTGTAATGGTCAGAACCTATAAAGTTGAGGCGGTCATTCTCAAAAGGGTAAATTACGGTGAAGCCGATAAAATCATTACCGCTTTCACAAAACAAAACGGACGCATAACTTTTATCGCCAAGGGAGTCCGCAAAATCCACAGCCGCAAATCTCCCAGTCTCGAAGTGTTTAACCGTACGGTTTTATTTCTGGCTAAAGGCAAAAATCTGGATTTAGTCACGCAAGCTCAAGTTTTGGACTGTTTTTCCTCCTGGCGTAAAAACCTGAACCGGGTCGGGGTTGCCTATTATCTATGCGAGCTGGTTGATAAACTAACTGCCGCAGAACAGCCTAACCCGGCCGTCTACGATCTGCTGGTTAACAATTTAGATAAACTTAGTCGGGTTAATCTGATTCTGCTTGTTCGCGAATTCGAGGAAAATCTGCTCAATCTGCTTGGTTTCGGTATTCCTGCAACTGTCGAAGAACAGACGGGTTCGCTTTACCGCTACCTGGAAACAATCACCGAAAGAAAAATAAACAGCCCCGGCATTATCCGCAGTCTTGCCAAGCAGCCCCTTATCGACTAAAATTAGCCCAATGGATGCCACCTTAGACAAGCTTGTCAGTCTCTGTAAACGCCGCGGCTTTGTTTTCCCCGGCTCCGAAATTTACGGCGGTTTGGCAAACACTTGGGACTACGGCCCTCTGGGAGTTGAGCTTAAAAATAACCTTCGCCAAAACTGGTGGCATCGTTTTGTTCACCAAAACAATAATATCTACGGGCTAGACGGAGGAATCATTTTGAATCCGAAAATATGGGAAGCCTCCGGACATACCAAAGATTTTATAGACGTGTTGGTTGAGTGCAAAAAATGCCATAAAAGATTTCGCCTCGATTTTCTAAAAGACACGAGTAAATGTCCGGAATGTTCCGGTCAGTTAACCGAGCCGCGTAAATTTGTACCTATGTTTAAGACTTTCATCGGCGCCACCGAAAGCACTGCCACTAAAGCCTATCTTCGCCCGGAAACAGCCCAGGCTATCTTCGTTAATTTTAAGAATATTATTGACAGCTTCCATCCCAAGATTCCCTTCGGCATCGCCCAAGTCGGGAAATCATTTCGCAACGAGATTACTCTCGGTAATTTTATTTTCAGATCGCTCGAGTTTGAACAAATGGAATTGGAATACTTCATCGAATCAAAAATGTGGGAATCCGAATTTGAGCAATGGCAGGCAATGATGACAGACTGGATAACTGGCCTGGGCGTCAAAAAAACCAATCTGCGCTGGCGCCGACACGATCAAAACGAACTGTCCCATTACTCAAAAAGAACCGAGGACCTGGAATACCGATTTCCTTTTGGATTTAAAGAGCTTTACGGCCTTGCCTATCGCACTGACTACGATTTACGGCAGCACTCGATTGCCTCCGGAGAGGAGTTGTTATACCAGGACTCCAAGGGCGATAAATTTTACCCACATGTTATTGAACCATCATTCGGTTTAGAGCGGACATTTTTGGTGATTCTGTTTGAATCTTACCGTGAAGAAAAGGGGAAAGAGGGGACTAGAGTGATTTTGTCCTTGCCGCCGATACTTGCTCCCTTTAAAATTGCCATTTTCCCGCTTTTACCTAATAAAGACGAGCTGGTCAGCTCCGCCCGAAAAATATTTACCGATCTTAAACGGAATTTCAGCGTCACTTGGGACGATATCGGCAATATCGGTAAAAGATACCGCCGCCAGGATGAAATCGGCACCCCCTGGTGCGTTACTGTTGATTTTGATACTCTTCAAGATAAGAGCGTCACCGTTAGGGATCGCGATACCATGAAACAGACAAGAATCGCCGTATCCAAGCTTGAAAATTATTTTAAAAATCAATTGGCTGATGAAAAGTAAATTCATTATTTTGGGGGTAGTCTTGATTCTTGGTATTCTGTTCGGCGCGGCCTACTTTTTTCTGTTACGGCACCGGCCTTCGCCGACGGTCGACAGCAATCCCAGCCCCACTCCGGTAAAAGAAGTAACCGACGTCCCGCTGAAGGAAAGGCCTTTCTTGCAGTTAATCCCTCGAGCCGACGGTAAACAGTTGACCCTGCGGCTTAGCCGCTTCGGCGGTGCCAAAACACTTGAATATGAGTTGACCTACCAAAGCCAGGGCATTCCCAGAGGTGTCATCGGTTCGGCAGAATTATCCGGACAAACGGAAATTTCCAAAGATCTGCTTTTGGGAAGCTGTTCCCGCAATGTTTGCCGCTACGACGAGGGAGTGGACAGCGGCAATATTATACTGCGACTGCGCGGTCAGGACGGAGTCAGAAAATTTGACAGTAATTTTATTCTGAAAAAGGGAGAATCTGAATTAGCATCAAATGATGGGCAATTTACTTTTAGCGGTAAGTTGGGTACCGCCTATTATGTTTTGTTGCCCACCATCGGTTTGCCGGGACCGATTGACGGGGAAGTTGCCGCCGGCCCCTATGGAATTTTTGCTTCGGACGGTTCATCCGTCAAAAACGGCCGGGTCACTTTTTCCACCGACGGCCAAATTCATTTTTGGGACGGCAAATCATGGGCAGAAATTTCATCCGGGAATGTCGATCGGTTGGGCATCTACACACTTCTGATTCCTTAAATCCTTAACCGACTACAGTATCTTCCTTTGCGGCTTTCTGTGAAAGTGGGGCTTGACAACCGCTATAAATGATATCAGAATGGAGAAAAGTGGTGAAAAGTGGTGTAAACTTGTATGCTATTAGGTCATTATCTAACTAAGTTAGGAGATAAAAACCGAGCTGCCATTCCGGCCAAGTTTCGCTCTGAGTTGGGAACAAAAGTAATTTTAGCGCAATGGTATGAAAATTGTTTAGTCCTGGTGTCCGAAGAAAAATGGCAAAAAGTCGTCAGTCAAATCACCGAAAAGCCTTTCTTCTCTTCTCCGGCACGGGGGACGGACCGCTTTCTGCTGGGAAACGCGTTCGAACTCGAACTTGACAGCCAGGGACGCTTCGTGATTCCGCCGACCTTGTGTAGTTATGCCGGGATCAGCACGGAAATTGCCTTTGTCGGTCTTTCGAATCGAGTCGAGATTTGGGCCTTGGAAAAATGGCAAGCATATCAGAATTACTTGGATGAAAATGCGGAGGAAATTGCCGATAAACTGGGCCAAACCGGCACCACTAATGAGTAATTTTCATACTCCGGTTCTTTTAAAAGAGGTAATCAAATATTTAAATATTAAACGAGGCGGGCGCTATATAGACGCGACCGTCGGTGGCGGGGGACATTCGTCCGCCATTCTCAAACAAGGTGGAATATTACTAGCGTTAGATCAAGACCCTGAAGCGCTGGAGGCAGCCAGGAAGCATCTTTCTTCAGCCTGCCCAATCCCGGCTCCGCACAAGTCGGGATCAGATGCTCCCTGGCGCCTGGCGCAAGGGAATTTTGCACATTTAGAAACGATATCAAGGGAGGAAAATTTTTTTCCGGTTGATGGTATCCTTTTCGACCTGGGTGTATCCAGCCATCAACTAGATACACCGGCAAGAGGATTTTCTTTCAATTCAAACGGGCCTCTGGATATGCGGATGGACCCGAACTTGAAAGTATCCGCCGCCGATTTGGTTAACGGCCTCAATGTAGGAGAACTGGCCGAACTTTTTGCCAAACTGGGGGGCGAACATCATGCCAGGCGAATCGCCGAGGCCGTTGTCAGTTATCGGAACCGGCAACGGATTGACAAGACTGAACAGCTGGCGAGTCTTATTGTCCATCTCCGTCTGCCCGCAAGCCGTTATGGCCGGATCCACCCGGCCACACGCATCTTTCAGGCGCTGCGGATGGCCGTAAACGACGAGCTGAATAATCTTCGCCAGGCACTACCGGCTGCGATGGCTGTCTTGAAATCGGGTGGACGCCTGTTAGTAATTAGTTTTCACTCCGGTGAAGACAAAATTGTTAAAAATTTTTTCCGCCAGGAAGTCGTTAAAAACAATCTCGTACTAATCATGCCAAAATTAATCCGACCGACACCAACAGAAATTAAACAAAATCCGCGCAGTCACAGCGCCCGTTTACGCGTAGCCGAAAAGAAATAACCAATGTCAATCAAAACACACAATACCGTTCCCAAAAATCATTTTCGTCCGTTGATTGTTTTTTTGGTAATTCTTCTGGCTTTAATCGAAATATGGGCTTCCCATCGACTGTCAACTAACGGTGAAAAGCTGGCTAGATTGGAAGAATCAATCAGGCAGCAGGAAATTCATAACAAGTTGCTCAAAGAAGAAGTCCTAAAAATTGGCTCCCTGTCCACACTTGCCGATAAAGCTTCACAGTTGGGTTTCACCCCGGTTACCCATGTTTTGAATTTGACCTCACAACTCCCCGTTGCCTTTAAATACTAAAAGATGGATTTTACCGCCAGGTTAAGGTTGCTGTTTGTTCTGATTGTCTTCGCCTCGCTCGCCATAGTTTATCGCCTTTTTTACTGGCAGGTTATTGCCTCACCGGGTCTAACCGCAGCCGCAGAAAATCAACATTGGGTTTCATTTCCGCTCCCCAGTCAAAGAGGTGAAATATTGGCCTCCGATGGATTTCCGTTAGTAACCAACCGTCAAGCCCACTTACTTTACGCGTCAATCCCCGACTTAAATAAATCATCCGCTGAAATTACAGATGCCATCAGCCCCATTCTCGGGTTGGACAAAAGTTCCACCGAAGCCGCCTCAATCAAGGAACGGCTTTCCCGGCAGGATCTGGTCTGGGTGTCGCTGGCCCGCCGACTCTCCCCGTCAACGAGACAGCAATTGGAAGAGCTCGGTATCGCCGGACTTGGTTTTGAAAATGAAAACCTGCGCGGCTATCCGGAAGGATCAATGGCGGCCCACTTGGTTGGGTTTGTCGGCGAAGGGGAGGAGGGGCCGAAAGGATTCTTCGGCTTGGAAGGTTTCTACGATCTGGAATTAAGAGGCCAGCCCGGCTCGATGAAAAGAGAAAAAGATATACAAGGCAGTCCCATATTAATCGGCCAGGCGATTGAAAACAAAGCTAAACAAGGGCGGACTCTCCAAACCACGATCAACCGTTCCGTTCAATATTTAGTCGAAAAAAAGCTTGAGGACGGTCTGCGGCGTTATGGAGCTACAAGCGGTTCCATCATCGTTCTCGATCCTAAAAGCGGCGCAATTTTATCAGCCGCTTCCCGGCCTGCCTATGATCCGCTCTTATACTGGCAAACCGATCCGATTTTGCTTTCAGATCCTGTTATCAGCGCTTCATTTGAGCCCGGTTCTATCTTTAAAGTTTTAATTATGGCGGCCGCCTTGGACGCCGGCGTGGTCAAACCGGATAGTCGTTGCCCGATATGCAATGGGCCAAAACAAAGCGGTGAATATACCATCGAAACCTGGAACGATCAGTATTATCCCGACAGTACCATGACCGAAATTATTCAGCATTCCGATAATGTCGGCATGGTCTATGTTGCCGAACAGTTAGGCCTGGAAAAACTCTACGATTACCTGCAACAATTCGGAATCGGATCAGCCACCCGGGTTGATTTGGAAGGCGAGAACGTTCCTCAATTGCGCCCAAAAAAAGACTGGAGTGTTGTTGATTTAGACACCTCCTCATTCGGGCAGGGAATCGCCGTTACTCCGTTGCAAATGGCGAAAAGTGTTGCCGCTATCGCCAACCAAGGACGAATGATGCGCCCGTATCTGGTTAAACAAGTTATCAGCGGCGAGGGCAGTTTAGACATAAAGCCCAAAGAAGAAGGCCAGGTGATCAGGCCGGTAACAGCCAAACAAATAACCGAGATGATGGTCAACGCTGTTGAGAAAGGGGAAGCAAAATGGGCAAAACCGAAAGGATATCGCATTGCCGGAAAAACCGGCACAGCCCAAATACCGATTGCCGGTCATTACGACCAGGAAAAAACTATCGCCTCCTTCATTGGGTTTGCCCCGGCCGACGATCCCGCTTTCCTGATGCTGGTTACCTTGCGTGAACCTTCCACTTCACCGTGGGGTTCGGAAACAGCCGCTCCTCTTTGGTTTGAAATCGCCAAAGAAATTTTTGGCTTGTTCTCGATTTTGCCGGAATAAATAGTTCTGCTAAAATACGCCTGTGGGCATATTGCTAAAGAACTTGTGGCATTTTTTCGTTGCTTTACTTGCCAATCTCTACTACCGTTTTCCTTCCCGAAGACTGATTATTATCGGGGTTACCGGGACTGACGGCAAAACCACCACGTCTGCAATTATCCATCATCTTCTCACTGATTCCGGCAATCGATCGGCTTTGGTGGCCACTACGGGAGCAATTATTTCCGGCCGCGGGCAGCCAGTTGGCCTTCATGTAACCACTCCCAGCCCTTTTTTGATGCAGAAATTAATCAGCCGGGCCGTTAAGGCACATTGTCGATACCTGGTTTTAGAATGTTCGTCGCACGGTTTGGCTCAATACCGGCTGTGGGGAACCAGATTTAGCGTCGCTGTCGTTACTAATGTTACCCATGACCATCTCGATTACCATAAAACATATATCCGCTATCTAACTGCCAAGAGTAAATTATTTGAACGTGTTTCTTTTGCCGTCTTGAATAAGGACGATCGGTCATATCCGTTTTTGTCCCAAAAACTATCCCATCTAAAGTCAAATATCGTTACTTATTCCTTACATCAGCCTGCCGATTTTAATCTGGATAATTATTCTTTTAAAACCAAGCTGCCCGGCGATTACAATCGTTACAATTGTTTAGCCGCCGCGGCCGCTGTATCGGTACTGGGCATTAAACCGGCCGCCGTTAAAAAAGCACTAGCATCTTTTCCGGGTGTGATTGGCCGAATGGAAGAAATCGACGAAGGCCAGTCTTTTCGAGCCGTAGTTGATTTTGCCGCCACCCCGAACGCTCTTGAAAATGCCCTGAAAACTCTCCGCTCACAAATGAATCAGCCTGGCCGTCTTATTGCCGTTTTTGGTAGTGCCGGTCTTCGCGACGTCCAAAAAAGAAAAATGATGGGACAAGTCGCCGCTCGTTTTGCTGATATTTCCATATTGACCGCTGAGGATCCGCGGACGGAAGATGTGAATAATATTATTGATCAAATAGCCGGCGGATTTTCAAAATCCAAATCAAAATACTATAAGTTTCCCGACAGACAGGAAGCGATCCATTATGCTATTAATAATCTGGCCAAAAAAGGAGACATCGTCGCTTTTTTTGGGAAAGCACACGAAAAATCTATGTGCATCGGCAAGGTTGAGTATCCTTGGGACGAACGCCTTGCGGTCCGCCTCGCCCTAAGAAATTTATTAAAACAAAATAATGCTCACTCTGACAAATCTGAACACATCTAAGGACATAATTTACGGAATTTCCGATCGTAGCCAAGGAAATATGAGCTTTAAATATGGCAAAAGGGCCGATGTGCTAGCCAATCGCCGCCGCTTTTTTGCCGCCCTAAATATTGATGAAAACAAGATTTTAAAAATGAATCTCGACCAAAGCTCAAAAATCGCAGTATTAACCAAAAAACAAGATATTCCGTCCGGTCTTGTGGTAGAGGCAGACGCCGTTATCACCAATATAAAAGATCTTTTTCTTTTTCTTTTAATAGGGGACTGTGCCCCATTCTTCTTTTTTGACCCTAATAAAAAAGTTATCGCTCTTGCCCATGTAGGTTGGGGGGGAACCGTCGGTAAATTACCGGTTCTGGTATTGGCTCGAATGGCCAGCGAATTTGGTTCTTCCTTGAAAGATATCCTGATTGGTATCGGCCCTTCATTGTGCGATCAATGCGATATTCAACCCAACCCAATTCAACAGGCAGGGATCCCGGAGTGGAAAAATTACTTGCATTCCCAGGGAAGTTTCACCCGGATAGAATTGAGGCGTTTTATGGCTGATGAATTGGCCAAAATTGGCATTCAAAATAAGCAAATAGAAGCGAGTAATATCTGCACTCGGGAAGATTTTAAGCAGTTTTTTTCTCATGAAGCCGCACAAGCCGGCTTGACTGAAGAAGGCCGTTTCGGTTGTTTACTCGGCCTAAAACCATGAAACAAATTAGTGTTCATTTTATGGGTATCGGCGGCAGCGGTATCGCTGGGGTAGCCTTGCTGGCCAAAAAAATGGGTTATCGTGTGTCCGGCTGCGATTATAGCGCTGAAAGTCCCTATTTACCTTCATTAAACAACTCCGGCATCAAAATCGATATCGGCCACTCGCCCGGCCACCTAAAAGGGGCGGACATTCTCGCCATCTCACCGGCAGTTTTATCGCTTAATCGCAACCATCCAGAAGTTGTTGCCGCCAGAAAAAAGGGGATACTGCTTACTTGGCAGCAGTTTATGGGCCGGTATCTCCAGAAAAATAAATTTGTCATTGCCGTCGCCGGCACTCATGGTAAATCCACTACAACAGCCATGCTTGGCCTACTGCTTGAGGACGCCGGACTGGATCCGTCAGTGGAGGTTGGTGCCAT
>Ga0265297_10009037_pt1 | contig 13049 bp, 11 predicted proteins | sample Munlanlwell13791_FD_192502 | JGI IMG/M metagenome (GOLD analysis project Ga0265297, IMG submission 192502) | Leachate microbial communities from a municipal landfill in Southern Ontario, Canada - Leachate well 137-91 | ecosystem: Engineered > Solid waste > Landfill > Unclassified | place...
ATAATGTTCGAATGATCTTCGTTTAATCCACCGCGCCTGTCGGCGCTCCCACATCCCCCGTGCACCGTTCCCCCTCGCTGGGGCTCGGGGTCACTTGGCGGCCGCCTGGGCCGGCGGCCTTCTTGCTGATGCAATGCGTGTGCGGCGCAGCTGGATGCTGCAGCCGGGTGGGGGCGGCTGCAGCATCAGCGTCCTCACCGATACATTATTATAAGAAAAAGCGAAAGTTTATAAGAGTTCGTCCGCTTGCCACTACTACTTCCTAAAACCCACACAGACGCGGCATTGCCGCGCCTCTTGCGGTCAACACTTTAAAGCCGACTGGCAAAATTTTGGTGCGGGCAAAATTTTGCCTAACCTATTCTTTTAGGCCAAAGCATAGAAGAGAATAGAGAAAGAGAATCTACTTGAATATTTCTACTACAAAGAATATAACAAGTAGAATTAAAGATATAACGATTCCTGCTTTAATTTTCTCTTCGTAGAACCTAAAGTATCTTTCCATATCATTCCTTTCAAGAGATGGAAATTGGTTTTGAAAAGAGTGTGTTTAGTGGTAAAATACAGTTAATTCGTAGTGAAAGTTAACCATTGAGATTATAGTAGTATAAGTATACCATATTGTCAAGTTAAAATGATAGCAAAAAGACTAAGAGAGCTAAGAAATAAAGCCGGTTGGTCCCAGCAAAAATTAGCTGAGAAAGCCGGTCTTTCTTATAATACAATTACTAAGATTGAACAGGGAGCTGCCACAAAGCCAACTATCCAGACAATGATAAAGATAGCAGATGCTTTTAAAATTAGTATTGATGAATTAGTGGGTAGAAAATAATTGAAGTCTCGGTTAGCCATGGAAAGGTTTTTTGTTTAAAGGAGTAAAAAATGCGTTTAACGGATAACGAAAAAAGGGATGTGATAAAGTTGCTTCAGGAAGGGAAGCCGTTACCTGATAAATACCGGTTTCTTTTATTTACTGATGATCGGGAAGTTGAGCTTGTGTGGAACGGCAAGACTCAGGAAGTTTGTAATTTAGTTTTGCCCTTTCAAACCATTGAGCATATTGATGAGCCGAGAAGCAATCGCATTGAAAAAGGTAAAGATCAGCTTACCTTTTTTGATCCATCCGGCAGGCAGATTAAAGGGTGGACGAATAAACTTATTTGGGGTGATAACAAGCTGATCCTTTCTTCGCTCAAGAATGGGCCTATGCGTAGGGAGATTGAGAAACAAGGCGGCTTAAAACTTATCTATATTGATCCCCCGTTTGATGTTGGAGCGGATTTCTCAATGAATGTAGAAATTGGTGAAGAGTCTTTTACTAAGAAACCTTCAGTTATTGAAGAGGTCGCTTATCGAGATACCTGGGGTAAGGGTGCGGATAGTTTTATTACTATGATTTATGAGCGGCTGAAACTTATGCATGGACTTTTAGCAGACGATGGCCACATATTTGTTCATTGTGATCAAAGGCTTAATGCTAACTTACGATATGTATTATACGAAGTATTCGGAAAGGATAATTTCCGTAATGAAATTATCTGGCAACGAACTTCGGCCGGGAAAACAGTATCAGGCAATTTGCCAAAGAATTGCGATTATATTTTATGGAGCACAAAATCTGCGGAATATCAATATTTTGGATTTATGGGTGAATTAACAAAAGAAAATATCAAGGTATTCAGCAAAAACGATAATGATGGTAGAGGGTTGTATAGGACCCAACCAGTAATTAAAACTTCAGATCCAGGACCAGCAACTACATATGACTATGTAGATAACAATGGAAAGGTGTGGAAATGCCCGAAGAAGGGATGGAGATTTAATAAACTACGAATGAAAGAACTTGAAAATAACAATAGGTTATTATTTACAACTGTAATTTCTGAGAAGTATTATCTTAATGAAAGAATGGAAATTGGTCGCCAATTATCAAATCTATGGGCGGATATAAGCGGTAATACCTTGGGATTTTCTAAAGAAAATCAAGATTATCCTACACAAAAACCAGAAAAGTTATTGGATAGGATACTGAAAGGTTGCACGAAAAAAGGAGATATTGTTGCTGATTTCTTCTGTGGTTCTGGAACAACTTTATCCGTTGCAGAAAAATTGGGACGCAAGTGGATAGGGGCAGATCTTGGTCGATTTGCTATTCATACATCTCGGAAGCGCCTTATTCAGGTTCAGCGGGAAATGAAGCAGGAAGGCAAGGATTTTAGGGCGTTTGAGATTCTTAACCTTGGTAAGTATGAAAGGGAGCATTATGTTAGCGCAGATGGTGATCTCCGGGGGCAGGAAAAACAGCAATTTCTAGAAAACAAAGAAAAGCAGTTTATTGAACTGATTCTTTCAGCCTATAGTGCTCAATCTGTAGATTCTTATAATACATTTGTTGGGAAGAAGCGCGATCGGCTTGTTGTAGTTGGTCCTGTTAATACGCCAGTATCATCAGCTTTTGTTGATGAGGCAATTAAAGAAGCCAGGGAGAAAGGGATTACAAAGTTTGATGTTCTCGGATTTGATTATGAAATGGGAATTGATTTTGCGGAGCTTAGCCGTCAGGGTGTTGATGTACAGTTTAAGATTATCCCCAGGGAAGTTTTTGACCGTCGTGCAGTTGAAAAGGGGCATGTGAAATTCTATGATGTTGCTTATATAGAAGTTAAGCCGATTATAAAAGGGCGTGGAAATAATAAAATGATTGCGATTGAATTATGTGACTTTAGTGTTTTTTATAATCAAGATAGCGTTGAAGAAACAGAAGGTTCTCTTAAGGAAGGCTCAAGCAAGATCATTATTGAGAATGGACAGATCATAAAGTTATCCAAAGATAAAAGAACAGCGCTTGTAAATAAAGAAGTTTTGACGAAGAAATGGACAGACTGGGTGGATTATTGGGCGATTGATTTTAATATGGAAAGCAGGAAAGAGATTATCCGAACGGTTGATCTTAAGACAGAAGAAGAAAAAGAAGAATGGACTGGTGGATATATTTTTGAAAACGAGTGGCAATCATTCAGGATGAAGAAGGACAGAAAGCTTGAGCTTGTTTCAGCCGAGAAAGAAGTTTCAAAAGGGCGTCGTAAGATCGCCGTTAAAGTAGTTGATATTTTCGGGAATGATACTACAAGAGTGGTTGAGGTTAATATTCCATAATGGCATTACATAAAAACTTTCCTAAAGATAAGTTTGTTATTTTAAATCCTGAAATTCGCTGGTTTCCGGCTGATGAGGCATTGCGTGAACAGGGGTATGAAAAACTACTCCCGCCGTTTGTGCCTGAATTAAGAAAGCGTGTTAAAGAGTGGCGGGAAAAGGGCTATGAAGGGGTAAGTGTAACATCAAAGGCTCTTTTGAGCTGGTGGTTCAAAGAAGAACATATTGTTTATGGGGCTGATGGCAATGCTTCTTCATTTCAGTATTACTTTGCCCAGCGCGAAGCAGTAGAAACTATCATTTGGTTATATGATGTTGCCGGCATAAGAAATAAGTATGATCTTTTGCCGTTTGATTCCCTAGGGCGCGTAAGCCCTAATATGTTTGATGAGGACTGGCTTAGGTTGGTGATTAAAATGGCGACCGGAAGCGGTAAGACAAAAGTGATAAGCCTGCTTCTTGCATGGTCATATTTTCATAAACTTTATGAGCCAGATTCAGAACTCTCCCGTAATTTTCTTTTAATTACGCCGAATATTATCGTGCTTGAGCGTATAAAAACTGATTTTGACGGGCTAAAGATATTCTATCAGGATCCTGTTTTGCCGGATAATGGATATGAAGGTAGAAACTGGCAAGATGATTTTCAGATAACACTGCATTTGCAAGACGATTTGACCGCAATTTCTCCTACAGGGAATATTTTTCTTACTAATATTCACCGTGTTTATGAAGGGGATGTTAAGGAATCATCTTTTAGCGATGGGGATTTAACGGATTATTTCTTGGGGGAAAAGCCTGTTTCAAAAACAAATGAGTCTTTGGTTGAACTTAGTAATATTGTAAGAGAAATTGATGAAATCGTTATTTTTAACGATGAAGCTCATCATATCCATGATCCCAAAATGGCATGGTTTAAGTCAATTCAGGACATAAATAATAAATTGGTGCAGAAAGGCAAAAAGATTTCTTTACAGATAGACTGCACGGCAACGCCTAAGCATGATAATGGGTCAATCTTTGTGCAAACGATTTCTGATTATCCACTAGTTGAAGCAATTCATCAAGGTATCGTTAAGACTCCCGTGCTTCCAGATCAGGCTAGCCGAGATAAGTTACAGGAAAAACAGAGCGCAATATTTACCGAGAAATACGAAGATTATATCAATCTTGGTATTGAAGAATGGAAAAAAACTTTTAAGGAACTTGAACCGACCGGAAAGAAAGCTATTTTGTTTATTATGACGGATGATACAAAAAACTGTGATGAAGTGCAGGCGTATTTAGAAAAGAATTATCCTGCCTTAAATGGTAAGGTTCTGACGATTCATACGAACAAAAGCGGTGATTTATCGGAAAAGGTAACCGGGAAAGCTAAAGAAGAATTAGATCGGTTAAGAAAACAAGCCAATGAGATTGATAGCCCGGAAAGCCCTTTTCAGGTAATTGTTTCGGTTTTAATGCTTAAAGAAGGGTGGGATGTTAAGAATGTAACTACGATTGTAGGGCTAAGGGCGTATGTAGCTGCTTCAAATATTTTACCTGAACAAACGCTCGGTCGGGGGTTAAGGCGGATGTTTTTTGGCCGGGAAGATGTGCAAGAATATGTAAGCGTTGTTGGCACTCCAGCATTTATGAAGTTTGTTGAGTCAATTAATGCGGAAGGTGTTGAGTTAGAAAAGCGAAAAATGGATGGCACGACAAAAGCGGTCACGCCTACAGTTATTGAAATTGATCACGACAATCCAAAGAAAGATATTCGCAAGTTAGATATTGAGCTTCCAATTCTGACACCGAGGATTCAAAGGGAATATAAGAATTTATCAGATCTAAATGTTTCAGGATTCAAACATGCGAAGATAAAAGTAAAACAGTTTAATGAGCAGGAACAACGGGAGATAGTTTTTAGGCATGTAGTTGAAGAAAAGATTCACCATACGACTATTCTGGAAAGCAATATAGAGCCTAATTATCAGAGCGTTGTTGGTTTTTTTGCTCAAAGCATTATGAGAGAGCTGCGCCTTTTTGGATGTTATGACATTCTATTTGGTAAAATTAAAGAATTTATTTATTTGCACTTGTTTGAAGCAGAGGTTGACCTTAATGATAAGAATGTTCTGAGAAATCTCTCGGAAATTGAAGTTACAAAGACAATAATTCAAACTTTTAAGAATGAGATCAATGCTTTAACGGTGAAAGATGTTGGCGATACTGAAATAAAGAACTATATAAAGGTTAGTAGCAGTCGTCCGTTTGTTGTAAATGACCGGGCGTATTTAGTGCCTAAGAAAAGCGTATTTAACAGGATTGTTGGAGATAGTCAATTTGAGCTTGAATTTGCGGATTTCCTTGAGCGATTGGGCGATGATGAGGTTATTTCCTTTGCAAAGAATTATTATGAAGTGCATTTTAAAATAGACTATAAAAATGCTGATGGGACGATAGCCAATTATTATCCGGATTTCTTTGTCAAGATAGATGAGAAAACGGTGTATATCGTTGAGACTAAAGGACGCGAGGATTTAGACGATTCTTTGAAGATTAAAAGACTTGTTCAGTGGTGCGAGGATGCGAATGCGCGGCAGAAGAAGATTTTTTATAAAATGCTTTATGTGAAACAAGAAGAGTGGGATAAGTTTAAACCAAAGAATTGGAAAGATCTTATAGTGCTTTGTAAGCGCGAATGAGCATGTGGATCGAGCTGTAGAAAAATTGACATTTTGAAAAGGGGACCAGATTATGCAAGAACTTTCTTTGTCATCTAGCGTTATAAAGAAAATTCAAATGGCTAAATTATTATTTGATTTAGCAGTAGATTGTTTTAAAACCTACGAAAACATAGAGAAAGTTGGCTCTGGGGTAATTCTAATACAAGATGCAGTTGAGTTGTTTCTTTTAGCTTTATGTGAATATTCTAATGCAAAGGTTAAAGACAGCACGAATCTTGGTGGGCTTATCCAGGCATTAGAATTCGAAACGCAACAGCAGGTAATTCTTAAAACCCAGATCATTAATATCAATAAGCAGAGGGTTAATATTAAGCATTTTGGTTTCTTACCAAATATTGATGATTGTAGAGATTTTTTAACTAATGCTAAAACATTTTTTCAAGAAAATTCAGAAATTTTCTTGAAGAGACGTTTTGATTCGATAACGCTAATTGATTTAGTTAAAGATGAAGCCGTAAAGAAATTGTTGGAAGGAGCCAAAGAATGTTTAAAAAAAGGTGAGTATAAGGAATGCCAAATAAGTTGTCGTAAAATATTATACCTTAATTTTGAAAGCAGATTTGATATAAAAAAATTTGAAGATAAAGAGGTCGGAAGGGAGATTAACCTATTAGATGGTATGTTTACCGATGCCCCCTTTTATACTCGGAACAAAGAATATATAAAAGAAAATGTTAAAGAACCAGTAGATTATATTTGCATAGATCATGATAAATTGGACAAAGAGCTTCTTACGGCTGGTATCTCGCATGTGGACTATTGGAATATATGGCGTCTTACTCCCAAAGTTTATTACGATAATATTGAAAAAGAGTGGGTAATCCAAGAGGACTATACTTCTGGCAGATATAATGAGCAAAATGCTGAGTATTGTTTTAGAAAGACAATCGAGATAGTTTTATTGAAAGAGAAAGAGGGGGAGAAGCAGCGGTTGGTTGGGGGTAAAGAATTGTTAGTTTGCACACGATTAAAAGATAACAAAGCTAAGGTGTTTAAAAAAGCATCACTCAATAGCGAAGTTATTCATAGTCTTGAAAATTTCACCGATGAGCTTATGATTCTACTTAAAACAAGGGGGTTGGATGACAAAAAGCACTATTACCTTGTTTTCTCTAATTTTCTTAAGAAACAATTACCTTTGATCTATGGTTATATTTGCGATGAAGATGTTGTTACTGTGGATAAGCTCAGTTTAGATAGAGCTCAGATAAATAAAATCAAAGCTTCTGGTTTTTAAAGAGCAATAGCTTAAAGATGTAGAGCGAGGTGTTCTTTTTGAAGGAGAAAAGATGAAGAAGTCAAAATTTATAAATGTAAATACAATAATTTCATTTTCTTTTATTATGTTTGCTTTCACTGTTTTAGCTTTATTAATTTATTATCTGTTTATTGACTTTTGGAGTGCTTTTGTAGTTTTTGTATTCTTTGCTTGTTTTGGCACCTTAACTTATTGGATGGATAAGATAAGTAAGCTTAAAGATAAAGGTCCTACGATATATACAGAGCGAATAAAGAAACAAGAAAAAGTTATTTCTTTTATTATGGTTACTTTCCTAGTAGTGATTCTTTTAGGTATAGCAGTTGGAGGATGGTATGCGATAGGAAAGGGCATCAAGGAAAACTTGTTGTATAAGAAAGTGTCTAATAATGGACTTATTGAAGCATTACAAAAGAGCAAGGATGAAGTAAAAAATGCTCTCATTAGTATAGATTCTTCTATTGATACATTAAATGACTCAAGAAGTAAAATAGACGCACTTATAATAAATTCTCAAAGGAATAAAGAAGAATTTATAAATCAAATAAGTAAACTAAATGAGGCAGAAGAAGTTGTTAAGGGGTTAGATAATAGAAGAAAAGTGTTCGAAAAACAAATTTTTTATATCCAAAAGATAACTGGCGGTAAAAAAATACTAACAATAGAAGATTTTGATAAAAATAAGATAAGAGATTTGATATTCGCCTTCTTAACAGGGATAATTACTTCAATATTGGGCACTTTATTCCTAGATCTGCTTAAGAATAAGAGAAAGTATGATTAGTTACGAAAACGAGGTGCTCTAAATGCATGAAAAAAGTAAATTAGAAGAATCAAAATACTTTTTTACGAGAATGATAGGAACAAAAGAAGAAGTAGTTGGTTTTATCCATAATTTAAGCGCATTCCTTTCGGCATCACGTTCCATATTGCAATATGCATTAAAGGAGGCAGAGATAAAACAAAATGGTTCGAGATGGTATTCTGATAATATTTCAAAGAGTTCAATCTTGAGATTTTTTAGAGATAAACGAGACCTAAACATACACGAAAAACCAGTAAGACCTCAAGCAATACACAAAGTTATGCTTAGCGAAACTATTCATTTATCCGATTCAATCTCAATTGTTATTAAGGATAAAGATGGGAATATCAAAGGTGAATACACCACTCCTGAGGATCCTAAATTGATTATAGAGGATCAAGAATCTTCCGCTGTCTCAGAAACTGAATACAGGTTTAGTGATTGGGTCGGAAATGAAGATGTTATGACTTTATGCAAGCTTTATCTTGAAGAATTAGAGTCTTTAATTAAAGACGGCATCAATAAAGGGTTAATCTCTGGGTAGATTTTAAATAGTTTCATTTTGGGCTTAACAGCTGATAGTATAAATCGTAACTACATGCTTTATATGGCAAATGAGAAGAAGATTGAAGATTGGATATCGGAAGGACTTATTGTAGCCGCGTGTCCAATACTTGCCTATTTATATGCATTTTCTTATGAAGCTGGTTTCGCATCGTTTTTTAAAATACCTTTGGAATTTATTGAGATTACAACAAATAACATAATTTTATTTTTTGCTGGCTTAATCGTTGTCTGCTTGTTGATATATCTTCCCCTTGAAATTATGGGCATGTGGATCCCCAGAAAAAATCCTATTTTCTCCCGTCTAGTAAAATATATTCCGATTTTCATGTTTTTTATAAGTATGTTATATCTATATGGGGTTCGGGATTGGAAAACATACGCAGGCTGGTTGCCCATTTTTTCGTTTTTTATTTTTAGGGATTTTGTAGCTCCACTTATAACCCAAAGAGATAAAAAATCATATTTTGAAAAACTAAGTGCATGGGAAATACGGGATAAAGAAGATTTTAATAAAAATCCCCCACTTATTCTTTTCTCTATTTTTAATTGGTTTAAGAACAAAAACTCTTTTTTTATATTACTCTTTCTGTTGTATTTAATCTCATATTCTTATCAAATGGGCGCAGCTAACGCTGGTAGGCAGACAGAATTTTTGGTTTCTCATAGCTCACCACAAACAATTATATTGAGAATCTATGGTGATAATTTGATAGGTGCTCCATTTGACGAAAAAACAAAAAGCGTTAAGAGCAGTTTTTTTGTTTTCAAGATTACAAGTGACTATCAAAAAGAACTGAGTCTTGAGAAGGTTGGTCCTCTAACGCTCCGAAACTAAGATTCATTATTAATGATGCGATGGGTACTATTTAGGCACAATATGGGCATAAAATAAGTTAGTTGTATTTCTATCTCTATGTAATTGGTGAAGTTGTAATAGGGTGGTGTAGAATAGATGGTTCTAGCCCGCGTAATTATTAGTGTAAAAGAAAATTTGATAGAAAAAGTGGCATAGAAGATAAAACAGGAGGCTTTCTATGGCTGAAGGCGGATTTTTAGTTAAGTTTGACGGAAAAGAGGTCGCGCGTTGTTATGCGGTAAGTTTCGATTATGATGAGCAGCAATATACGATTAATGGTACCGAAAAGAAGGAATTGCCACCTATAAGCAAGATAACCATAGAAGTAGAAGAAGGATAAATTTCTGTTAAATGAGAAAATATTTAAGTAGTTTTTTAATAGCCCTTGCGATGTTAGGAATAACGGCAAGGGCTTTTTGTTATCAAGCTGAAGTAGTAAATATCAGCGGTAACAAATATTTTCCTGCTGTAAAAGAAGCCTTAGCGAAAGCAAAAGAATCAATATACTTGGTAATGTTTACGATAGAGTTATCCGCAGAAAAGCAAAACTCAAAGGCTAATCAGTTGATAAATACAATTATTGAAGCAAAGAATAGAGGGGTAGACGTGGAAGTTGTTTTAGATCAGAATGTGGATTTTGTCCAAAGAAAGTATCCAAGCGACTGGGAGATAAAAATTAAGAGTACGAATGCCTGTAAGCGCCTTAAAGACGCGGGAATAAAGGTTTATTATGATGATCCTGTAAAATATGTCCACGCAAAAGCTGTTGTAATAGACAAGAAAACAGTTATTTTAGGAAGTACGAATTGGACAGAAGCCGCTTTTGACAGGAATATTGAAGTAAGCGTTCTGATTGAGTCAAAAGATTTAGCTCAAGAAATATTAAATTATTTTAAGACTATAAAAAAGGAAAAATACGTTGAATCTATAGGTAAGTCAACGCCGATTAGCTGGAGTTTTTTGGAAAGCGCAAAAATTGCTCCGCTTATGGTAAAAAATCAGGCAGAGCGGGCTTTTGATGTTTATTTGTATCTGCTTTGGAAGTTTAATGGGAACCCCGAAGGTAAAATCTTGCTTTCCTATGATGATCTTGCCAAACATCTTGGAATTTATGAAGGCTGGAATACTACGGATTATAGAAGGCAGATTATAAAAGTCCTGAGGGAATTAGAGCAGGAATATAAATTGATAAAGTTTGATCCGCGCTATGCAAAAGAGGCGGGAATAACCCTGCTTAATTATGAAGACCCGGGGAAAGTTTATGTAATACCTCAAGAACAATATTTTGGGCTGCCAGATGATTATTTTAATTTTGGGTGGAATAGGGAACTATCTTTTAGAGCAAAGTTTTGCCTCTTGATAAACTTAATCTGTTCTAATGTTAGCGATACAAAACCATATTGGTCCGAGAGCGTAGCTGTGATAACTAAGCAATTCGGCGGCATTGGAGAGGAAATTGTTCATAAGGGAATGGATGAGCTAAGAAGGAAGCAATTAATTGATGTGAGATATGATCAATTTTCCGATAAGCCATATGACGAAAGAGCGCCGAAGATGTATAAACTTCTGAAACTTTATGATCCGAAAGAGCTGGGATTGAAGCTAAAGGCAATAGAAGATAAATACGGAAAAGTGTCGTATACTAAGGCAAGAAAATACGCGGAAATGGTTTTTGAAGAGAACAATCCCGAAGTAGTTGAAGATATAATCTTAAAGACAAAGCAATACGGGGAGCAGAAGGTAAAAAAGGCATTTGATTTAATTGGGCTGAAAAATATAGATAATCCTAAGAGAAGTTACGGTTATGTGGTGGGGATATTGGAGAATATGGAGGGTGTTTCTAATTCTCCTTGACAGCTTAGCTTTTCAGAGGTATAAATAAATTGATAGTAATTAATCGTCCCGTGTTTAGAAGGGGGGAATCCCGGACGTTAAAAAAGTAAAACCTTCGCTACAGGCAAATATGCCAAGCGAGGGTTTTTTGTTTATATGGAGGGTATTATGAAAAAGTTAGTTATGTTTTTATTATTTTTATTATTCACGCAGTTATCTTTCGCGCGTGATGATGCTTATTATGCAGGGCTATATGAAAAAGCATCTCAAGCTATAAAAAAGGGTAACCAGGCAGATGCTGATTTTTATCTAGCGCGCTACATTGGAGTAAGCTTTTTAGATAAAGAATCAAAGAAAGATATCTCGGATCTTTATCCTTTATTTAAGTCTTATAAGGTTTCAAGCCCCACAGCTTTTATTTCAGGCAAATATTCGGATGATTTTATTGAGTGGTTTGTTTTTAGTTCTAACGCCCAATGGGGACAAGACGATGACGACGACTTAGATCCCAAGACTCATTCTTGTGGTTTAGCCAGCGGTGAAAGTAAGGATTATATTGCTACAGTCATAGGAAGTCCTTATCTTGAAGGATGGAGTATTATTAAAGATAAAGGTTCAAAGACAGCTATCCTTACTCTAATTGATTCTAGCCAAAAGCCATATATCGTTGTTATAAAGCATGAAAATAGTATTCCAAAGAAGGTATTTGAGAAAATGTATTTTGATATTGGTGAAAATCATATTCAGCGTATATGGCCTTTAGAATTTCATGATTTAGATGGGGATGGTAGGGATGAGTTATGGGTACGTTATAATAAGGCTTGGGCAGATGGTTTTTCTCAAGAGTTGGCAATTTACAAAATAAAAGATAATAGCCTAGAGCTATTTAAGAAGTTCGAAGGATTAGCTGAAGGTATCGCAAGAAGGCTGGAGGGCAACAAGATTCAGATTGGTCGCGGGTTTAGTGATAAGAGTACTGTGGGCCATTTAGGGTTTGATCAGCATCATTTGGAGATTTGGGAGTATAAAAATGGTAAATTTGTAAAGACTTCTGAAAAGAATGTTCCGCATATTCTTTGGTCAGATGAATGGCAGAAGTACTATTTCAATAAGAAATAGTTTATCCCTTTGACCATAATTTGTGGTAAAATCAATTTAATGATTCAGTTTTGTTTGAGAAAATGAAAGATGTTTAGTTAAATATTGGAAGATAGAAAGGCTCTTTTTTAGAGGAGATAGTTATGGGTATTATAGATGTAAATGCAAAATTAGCAGATATAAAGGCAAAGATAAAGAACGTGACTATCGGGTTGAATAAAGAAGAAAAGAAAATACTCATACAGGCTTTAGATAAATCTACTCATATACATTATCATAATGAAGTTGGATTATCGGATGAAGCCATACTTAAGCTCTCCGATGTAGAGATCGGAAAATTAATAAAACAGAGAAGCATGTTAAACTTAAAAGCTGCTTTAAGCGATAAACCCGATGAGATGCAAAGATATTTGGCTATGTATAATCAAACAGCACTTCTTGTGGGTACAGCTTCAGCTAGCGCATCAGCTATAAAATTAACGCCTATGCCTTCAGGAGATTTTATTGAATTATTGCCTAAGGCCATTGGGGAATCAAGTTTTACTCCAGACATTATATTTGTAGATTCAGATGGGAATAAGCTTATTGGGGAGATAAAAACTAAGAAGAAAAAATAAGTTATTTTTGTTTCTTTTCACCCCTTCTCTTCTATGCTTTGGCCTAAAAGGATAGGTCAGGCAAAATTTTGCCCGCACCAAAATTTTGCCAGTAGGCTTTAAAGTGTTGGCCGCAAGAGGCACAGCAATG
>Ga0265297_10009038_pt1 | contig 13049 bp, 10 predicted proteins | sample Munlanlwell13791_FD_192502 | JGI IMG/M metagenome (GOLD analysis project Ga0265297, IMG submission 192502) | Leachate microbial communities from a municipal landfill in Southern Ontario, Canada - Leachate well 137-91 | ecosystem: Engineered > Solid waste > Landfill > Unclassified | place...
GCTTTCTGGTTTTGGCCTGCAGGCCTGGAGGAGCCCACCGACATCATGATCGAAGTGCAAAAAAACCATACGGTTGCAAAACCCATGTCGCAGACTGAATTCAACCGGTTGAGTGAATTCATTTACGGGCACTGCGGGATTAAAATGCCGCCGGTCAAGAAGATCATGCTTGAGGCACGGCTCCAAAAACGGCTTCGCTGTCTTGGCATGCAATCGTATGCCGAATATTGTAATTACTTGTTCAAATCACCGGACCGGGAAAAAGAATACGCGCATATGATCGACTGCGTTACCACCAATAAAACCGATTTTTTTCGCGAACCTATTCATTTTCAATTTCTTTCGCAAACCGTGCTGCCCGAATTCATGCAACTGAATATCGAAGAGAACCTGCGACCTTTCTTGATCTGGAGTGCGGGATGCTCATCCGGAGAAGAACCCTATACCCTTGCAATGGTCTTGAGCAGTTTTGCCGCCCGATGCCAGGGGTTTCAATTTTCCATCCTTGCAAGCGATATTTCGACCAAGGTCCTTGAAAAAGCCAGAACAGCCATTTATCCGGAAGAACTGGTGGCAAGTGTGCCGTTTGACATGAAACAAAAATATTTGCTGCGGGGAAAAGACAAGAGCAAGCGGCTGATCCGGATCGTACCGGATCTGAGAGACCGGATCCAGTTCCAGCGGATCAATCTCATGGATGAACATTTTCTTCAGCCAGGATCAATCGACGTTATCTTCTGCCGCAACGTGATTATTTATTTCGACCGGTTAACCCAGAACAAGCTGCTTGAACGGCTCTGCTCCTGCCTGAAAAACGGAGGGTATCTGTTTCTCGGCCATTCCGAGACGATTCATGGGTTCAATCTTCCGCTCACTCGGGTGTCATCAACGATTTACCGAAAGGAGCGATAAGGCTCAGATTGCGAATACAGAGGCGGGTGTGCTGCATGATTTCCATGAAAAAGAAAAAAATCAAGGTTCTTATCGTTGACGATTCGGCCTTGGTGCGCCAGACGCTCCAGGAAATTCTGTCATCCGATCGGGAGATTCAGGTTATCGCGACCGCATCAGATCCCTTTATCGCCGCAGAAAAAATCCGGCATCAGGTCCCGGATGTGATTATGCTGGACGTAGAAATGCCGCGGATGGACGGCATAACCTTTCTTCAGAAAATCATGACCCAGCATCCTATCCCGGTTGTTATTTGTTCGAGTTTGAGCGATGCAACCTCCGAGACCGCGCTCAAGGCGCTCGAATACGGCGCTGTTGAAATTATCACGAAGCCGCGGCTGGGAACAAAGATTTTTCTGGAGGAAGCGCGAGTGCGGATTTGCGATGTGATCAAAGCGGCTGCGTATGTGAATATCAAGCAAAGGGCGTTCGTCCCTCCCGAGGTTATTCCGAAATTGACCGCGGATGTTGTGTTATCCAAGGCTTCACCAAACAGTGAGGCGATGATACGGACCACTGAAAAAGTGGCGGTTGTCGGGGCATCAACCGGAGGAACCGAAGCGCTCAAGAATTTTCTGGAAGCCATGCCGCTTGATTCACCGGGCATCGTGATTGTGCAGCATATGCCCGAGCATTTTACCAAAGCGTTCGCAAACCGTCTTGACACGACCTGCAAAATATCCGTGAAAGAGGCAGAGAGCGGGGATACGGTGATCCGGGGACAAGCCCTCATTGCTCCGGGAAATCATCATTTACTCCTGAAACGGAGCGGCGCACGGTATTACGTGGAGATCAAGGACGGGCCGCTGGTGAGCCGGCATAGGCCATCTGTTGATGTTTTGTTCCGCTCAACAGCCCGGTATGCAGGAAAAAACGCCGTGGGAGTCATTATGACAGGCATGGGAGATGATGGAGCAAAGGGCATGCTAGAAATGAAGGAAGCAGGCGCGACCACGGTTGCTCAGGACGAAAACACCTGTGTGGTGTTCGGCATGCCAAAAAAAGCGATTGATCTTGGAGCAGTGGACAAGGTGCTTCCGCTTGACAGGATTCCGTCGGCAGTCCTGCTCGAGTGCGCCTGAGATTGTGCTTGAAGGATGATCGCATTCCTCTGATCAGAAGCCATAGAAGGCGGTGCATGAGCTGCCGGGAGAGCGAACGTGAAAACAATCAGTGAAGAAGTTTTGATCCAGGAAATAACAAGGCGGTTTGCTGAAAACAAAAATGCGCTTCATGATCTGCTGGTGGTTACCCGCAAGCTCGAAAACATGAATGAAAAACTGCGCCAGGCAGAGGCATTAAAAAGTGATTTTCTATCGAACATCCGGCATGAAATCAATAATCCCCTGACCGTGGTGCTCGGCATGTCCCGCCAATTATGTTCGAAAACACTCGATCTGCAAACGTCGGCGATGATCGGCGAGATGATCCATCAGGAAGCATTTGAACTCGATTTTCAACTGAAAAACATCTTCATGGCAGCAGAAATCGAGGCGGGCGAATGCCTGCTCGGCATTTCAAGCACGGATATCAAAAATCTGATCTGCAACATCATGGATTCCTTTAAGAACAAGGCAGCTGCAAAAAAAGTGACGGTAACGATCGAATGTGCATACGAGAAACCGGAAGAACAGCTTTTTTTTACTACCGATCCTGAAAAATTTTCCTGTATTCTTGCAAACCTGTTGTCCAATGCAATCGAATACAGCAGGGAAGAAGGGCATGTCCATATCACCGTTCGAAAAAAAAACAACGAACTTGTTTTGACCGTTCGTGACGAAGGGTCGGGCATTTCTGAAGAAGACAGAAATAAAATATTTGACCGGTTCACGCAGCTTGAAACCGGAGGCAAGAAACATCATAAAGGCCACGGGCTCGGGCTCAGCATAACCAGGGCGCTTGTGGAAATGCTGGATGGGAACATCAGGATCGAGAGCATGCCCGGGCACGGATGCACATTTATCGTGAGCATACGAGCATTGAGCGATCCGGAAATGACGGAAGACATCTCGGAAGACAGCAATGAATATATTTTCAAGGGAACACAACAGTTTTGACACCGGATTCACCACAAAAACAGATCCGGGTCACATGGAGCAGGCATGATCGATATAAAAAGCGATAAGCAGCATTTTCTGATGTCAGGCAGCATTTTTGTTCATGGAAAACCCTGCGTCGTGACCACCGTGCTGGGCTCATGCGTTTCAATCTGCGTATGGGACCCGCTCACCAAAATTGGGGGTATGAACCACTATATGCTTCCCTTCTGGAACGGAGAGGGGCTGGCCTCACCGAAATACGGAAGCATTGCAATCCCGAAAATGCTTGAAAAAATGATTCGATTGGGTGCGAATAAAAAAGGTATTCAGGCGAAGATATTCGGCGGAAGCGAAGTTCTGCGAGTTACCAGCTCAGCCATGAACATCGGAGAACGGAACATTATGCTCGCACAGGACATGCTGCAGGAGGAAAAAATACCGGTGATCAGTTCGGATGTCGGCGGCAAAACCGGAAGAAAAATCATTTATGATACGAGCACGGGCAATGTGTTCGTCAAAAAACTTGCGAACCAAATTGATGATATTCGAAACGTTTAACCCGTTGTTGCAGTATTTTTGTCTCTCGTTTTTGAGCAAATGTTCAGGAAAGGCTGGATCATCAGCACGTGACACCAGGACTTCAAAAAACAATCAAGCGATTGTCAGCGTGTTTTTATTTTAGTGACCAGCAGGGGAGTTTTTGCAAGGCTATGAAGGGTGGTTATGTCCCCAGCCTTTCGGACATCCGCGAGTATTGTACGAGCAGCTGTTTCACGAAATGTCCTTTTTACTGCCGGGAAACCCTTGGAGTAAAATAAAATACTCTTTCACCTCGTGATGATGCCGGCTGAGAATACTGACAGTCCTTGAGCTGTTCACTTCCGTTATTTGAGACGCTTATTGATGCTGTTCAGCTCCTCATTTTTTTTCTGTATTTCCATGGTTTTCCGCTGGACGTCATGTTCAAGCTGGGAACTCCACTGTTTGAGCCTGGCATTCTGACGGTGCACGATTTCAGTCAGCCGTTTGTTTTCCTGGAGAAGCGCATACCGGGACGCTGCTTCGCGTACAATAGTAATTAATTCCTGGTCGTTCCACGGTTTTGCGATATATCGCGTGGCACCTCCCTTGTTAATAGCATCCACGGCAGCCTGAATATCCGCATATCCCGTGAGCACAATCCGCGCCGCATCGGGAACAAGCGTTTTTGCCTTTTCCAGAAATTCAGCGCCGTTCATTTCCGGCATGCGCTGGTCGGAAAGAATCACGCCTATTGTTCTGTTTCCCGTGATGATTTTTATTCCTTCCTTGCCTGACGCGGCGGTCAAAATTTCATACGGCTCGTCAGCCAGCAGACGTTTTAAGGAACTGAGAATATTCGGCTCGTCATCGACGATCAAAATAGGCAACAGTGATTGTGTTTTCAACTCTGTCATGGTGGCATCCTCCAGGTAATCGTTCGTTATTTCGTGGATCATCCCTGCCGAGATTCGCGGAAACGGTTTAAAAGCTGCTGCCATTCCGCTCCTATTTCTTTTAATTTACTATCTTTTTTTTGCAACTCAATGCTCTGGCACTGCACATCGTATTCAAGCTGTGAACTCCACTTCTTCAGTTCTGCATTCTGACGCTGCACAATTTCTGTGAGCCGTTTGTTTTCCTGAAGAAGCTCATACCGGCATGCTGCTTCTCGTACAATAGTGATTAGCTCCTGATCGTTCCAGGGCTTTGCGATATACCGCAAGGCGCCTCCCTTGTTAATAGCATCCACGGTAGCCTGAATATCCGCATATCCCGTGAGCACAATCCGCGCCGCATCGGGAACAAGCGTTTTTGCCTTTTCCAGAAATTCAGCGCCGTTCATTTCCGGCATGCGTTGATCGGAAATAATCACTCCGATTGCCTTGTTCTCCGAGATAATTTTTAAGCCTTCTTTGCCTGACATCGCGGTGAAAATTTCATACGCTTCGTCAGCCAGGAGACGTTTTAAGGCGCTGAGGATATTCGGCTCATCATCCACGATCAAAACAGGCAGCAAGGGTTGGGGAGTTTGTTCAACCATGTTCGTGTCCTCCACGCTCTCTGTAATTACGCATGCTGTTTTTTGCTTGCCGCTTTACTGCAGGCGGCTTCGAGTTTATTGCGATGTGCTCGTATGTTCCTGTATGAACATAATCATAGTCTGCCCCTGCTCATCCGGTGCGAGGCAGGCGCATTGCATCCGAATACGCATGGTATTCATGCAGATGCTCTTGCTTTTCGAAGCATCGGCAATCAGTTCATCAATCGCAGTATTTATTTCATGCGAAAAAAGTTCAGCTCGTTTATGGGGAAGCGTTTCAGGGCTGTTCCACGAAAATAACCGCATTGCCTGGTCATTGTAATAAAAAACCAGCAAGCCCTTTCCGGTTAATCCCACCACAGCGCAGGGAAGCTGCCGGAGCATGGCACACTGTACCATCAGATTTTTATTTTTCTTCTCCAGGTCCCCGATCTTTTCCGTGATCCGTTCCTTGAGAATGGTATTGAAGGCAAGAAGTTCCTCATTCTTTTTTTTGAGTTCTTCTGCCAGATGCGCGTTTTGTTCATGCAAGGCATGGCGTTCAAATGCATTTGCAATCGTGACCCGGAGTTCATCGTCATTCCATGGTTTGGGAATGAATTTATATATCCGGCCTTCATTGATTGCTGCGACAACGGTAGACGTGTCGGCATATCCGGAAAGGACTATCCGTACCGTATCCGGGCAGAGCATTCTGACTTCGCGCAGAAAATCGACTCCGTTCATCCCCGGCATGCGATAATCTGAGAGCACAATTTGTACCGAAGGATTTTCACGCAGCAGCGTCAGTCCGTCGGTGCCTGAGGATGCGGTCAGCATCTCATACGGGTCGTCCATAAAAAGACGCTTCAATGACCGCAAAACATTTTCTTCATCATCAACACATAATATCCGAAGTGGCGCGGTTGTCATGTCCGGGTTCCTCCCGAATGGGAATGGTTATGGTAAACGTGGTGCCTTTTCCGACATCGCTTTCGACGCTGATCGTGCCGGCATGTTTTTTTATGATTTCATATACAATGCTCAGGCCGAGTCCTGTTCCCTTGCCGACTTCCTTGGTTGTAAAAAAAGGGTCGAAGATCTTGCGTATGGTATTCTGCGGAATTCCGCATCCTGTATCCTGGATGACAATACTGATATCCGTATTGCGCCACCAGGTACTGATCCAAATTATGCCTTGTTTTTCAATTGCTTGCACTGCATTCATGAGAATATTGACAAAAACCTGACTCAGCTGACCCGGATTGCAGCAGGTTTTCGGCAGATCGCCAAACGCCTTTTCGAGGGTTGCCTTGTATTTTAATTCATTCCAGACGATATTGATGGTGCTTTCCAGGCATTCATTAATGTCTGTGAGCTTCTGTTCCGTATTTCCTATATGGGAAAAATTTTTGAAATCCTGAACTATTTTTTTCACTTTTTCAGCGCCGTCCAGCGATTCGGTAATCAACGCCCTGGTATCGTGCAGAATATAATCGATTTTGAGCGTTTGCTTTTTTTCTTCGATTTCCTGCAGTACCTGCGAAGGCGTTTCAGAAATGGACGACAACGACTGAAGCGTATCTGTTTGCAGGGAGATAAATTCCGTTAATCGCGCGAGGTATTTCTGGAGCGAGCCCAGATTGCTCATGATAAATCCAACAGGGTTGTTGATTTCGTGTGCGACGCCGGCCGCCAGTTGGCCGATGGATGCCATTTTTTCCTGCTGGAAAATCTGAGTCTGCGCTGTTTTCAGTTCATGGTAGGCTGCTTCGAGCTCGCGCTTTTTTTGTCTCAGAATTTTTTTCTCCGTTTCCTGAACTTCATGCAATTGTTCTTCGAGCTTTTTGCGATCCGTAATGTCGAGAATGATCCCAATCAAGCCGGCCAGGGTTCCGTCTGTTTTTCGATAGGGGGCAAGCGTTACAATGGCTGTGCTGGTTCGACCGCCATGGCTGATCACGTCTTCAATCGTCTGGATGCCGGAATATTCAAATACCGTTTGCTCATGTCGCTGACAGTGATCCGCAATCTCTGTCGGAAAAATATCGTGCAGCGTTTTTCCCACAATATGCTCCTGGTGTACATTGAAAAATTCTGCGAACGCCTTGTTGCAGCCCAAAAACCTTTTTTCCGCATTTTTATAAAAAATGGGCTGTGGTATGGTATCGATCAATAATTGCAGGAATTGGAATTGTTCCCGTATCGCCTGTTCAATTTGTTTATGTTCGGTGATGTCCTGAAATGTTTCAATAGCGGCAATAACGGTTCCTGTGTGATCTCGAATCGGAGCGGCTTCAAACGAGAGACAGCATTTTTTCCCGTTTAACTTTTTGAAGTATCCTTCGCTATGGAATCCATCGGGAATCATTGCTGACCGAAATAATTTATCATACGCAAAAGCAAACGACTCTTCCGGCATCTGGTCTACAATGGCATCAGCGAGACAAATTCGTTTTTCCGTATAAAAACACTTCCAGTAATTCGTCGTTCCCAGCATTTCTGAAGCGCTCACACCGGTGAGCTTTTCACACGCCCTATTCCACAGAATTACTTCATGCGCTGCGCTGATCACAAATGCGGGAACCGCAGATTGACCGAGCAGATTTTCGGAAAAAATCTTCTGTTCAAGCAGCTGGGTCTCCTTTTTTTTGAGCTGTTGCATGAAATCGTTGAAGCAGACGGCAAGTTCTCCGATTTCATCCGTGGTCGATGCCTGGATGGGCTGATGTGCGGCAGGAGCTGCGGCGATTGCTTTTACGTGGGAGATCAATGCAGCAAGCGGGGCGATGAAATACCTGACTGCTGCACTGGTCGTAAAAAAGATAAGGGCCGCTGCAAGCAAAAAGACCACATAAAAATAATGGCGGGCCTTGGTAATGGGAAGATATGCCTCATGAACGGGATACTGCGCAGCCAAAATCCAGTCTTTTGATTTAAGCGCTTTAAACGTATTCAGAGATTTTTCTCCCTGCGCCTGATCGGTTATGCCGCTTCCCTCAAAACCGTTTATTGCCTGGTCAAACAATGCATTGACGCCGGGAGGGCAGGCAGGCTGGAGAATCTTTTTTTTATCAGGGTGGAGAATGAGGGTACGCTTCTTGTTAAACAAATACAGGTATCCTGTCGATCCGATCCGAACATCGATCAAAGAGCCCAGAACATGATTTTTCATGAGGTTGATGCTTCCTGCAAGAACTGCAACCAGCTTTCCTTGAGCATTAAATATCGGTGCCGTCATCACAATAATGGGATGATGATGTTTTCTGCTTGAAATAAACGGATCTGATATGTACGGTTTTCCGGTCGCCCGGGTTTTCTGCATGAATTCCCTGCCTGAGAAATTTTTCCCGGGGGGATGCAACCCGAAAGGAAATTCCGCAATGACGCTTCCAGATTCCCGAATCAGCACGATCCCGTTATCAAAGAGCGACAGCATGCCTGTTGCAGTCTTCAGAAATGCACCGGCCTGTTCAGGAGCTGCGAGCATGTCGGAATTGACAAAACGGGTTATACCTGTGAGCGAGTCCTGGGCATTGGTTATTTTGTCGTCAATGTCCTGCGCCCGTGCCGTAAGCATGGAAAACTGTTCCTGCGAAATGATTGCTATTAATTCCCGTTCGAAATAGCGCAGCGTGAACAGGGCAACGAGAATTAAAAAGATCAAGATAACCGGCAGGGTTGCCAGGATCATTTTTGTGGTGAGACTTTTTAACTGCATACCGAATTACCCTCGCTCCGGTTTCTGTATGGGAATCCGTATGGTAAACGTAGTTCCTTTATTGACTTCGCTCTGAATCATTATTTCGCCCGTGTGTTTTTTTATGATATCAAAGGTAATGCTGAGCCCGAGGCCGGTGCCTTTCCCGATTTCCTTCGTCGTGAAGAACGGTTCAAATATCTTGGGCAGATTTTCCTCAGAAATGCCGCAACCCGTATCCGCAATCGAAATGAATACTGATTCATCCTTTGCCCAGGTTTTGATCGTGATTTCTCCGCGTGTTTCGATGGCGTGGGCTGCATTGACCAGAAGATTCATGAAAACCTGGTTTAACTGTTGCGGATAGCAAAAGAGGGGAGGAATATCTCCGTATTCCTTTTTTACGGTTGTCTTGTATTTCAATTCGTTCCAGACAATGCGGATGGTGCTTTCCATGCATTCATTAATATCGGCGTATTTCGCCTCGGACTGATCGACCCGTGAGAAATTTTTCAGATTCTGAACGATGACCTTGACCCGTTCAGCGCCTTCCAGGGATTCCCCGATGAGTTTTTGCGCGTCTTCCCGGATAAAGTCGATTTTCTGTTTTGTTCTCAATTCCCGTATTCCCTCGATCAATGGCGCGCTGTTGGTCTGTTCCAGGGAGGCGGTGAGTTCCTGGATATACGACATGATTTTTTCCATATATTTGTTCAGTGTATTGAGATTGCTGGCAATGAACCCCATGGGATTGTTTACTTCATGGGCAACGCCCGCTGCCAGCTGCCCGATTGAGGCCATTTTGTCCTGTTGCAGAATTTTTGCCTGGGTGAGTTTTAATTTCGTATATGCCTGTTCCAGGTCTTTGTTCTTCGATTCAAGGATATGCATCATGTTATTGAAATGCTCGCCGATTTTCAGAATGGGATTCGGAGTGGCCATCTGAAACACTTCGCATTCCCGGCAATCTTCGTATTTATTCACAAAAGCACATTCCGCTGTGCCGCCACAGTGGGACCCCGCAATTTGCCAGCATCGAAGCGCAGTGTAACTCCCATAGCAGGGACAATCCGTCTTGGCGCAGTTTTTTATCGCATAGCATTTTGCGAGATTAACGTTTGTAAACCGAATGTCAAAGGCTTTTTCAGTTTCCACCTGCTGAATGAGCGATGAAAGTTCGTCGAGCGCATGCTGCAGTCCGATCCTGGTTTGCTCCATGTCACGGTTTGATTCTTCCAGCTTGAGCGTGATTCGCTTGAGTTCCGTTGTATCATGAATGGTCATGACGGTTCCCAGAGTATGCTCCCGATCGATTCCCCTGACGGGATCGGAACTGATCACGAACCATTGCCCGGTTGCTTCACAAAACACTTCGTTTTCCGTATTGTAAAACTGCTGCACCTGCATGCCACGATTCATGAGCAATTCGACTGCATCCTTCCCGAGAATTTCCTCATAGGATGCCTGTACGAATTCCTTGAACGATTTGTTGCAACGCTTGATCATGCCTTCCCGGTCAAGCAGGATCACCATGTCCTTGACGCAATCCATGGTTTGCTCCCATTCCTTCTTTCCGATTTCCACGAGCTGGAAAATCCGCGTCAGTTCCTGGTGTTGTTTTTCCAGCTCTGTCCGGCGCTTGATTTCCTGTTCTTCCCAGCGTTTACGCGCCGTGATGTCCCGCCGAATTTCAAGAGCCCCGATAACTTCACCCGCGTCCCCGAAAAGCGGTGATGCGCTTATTTCCATAACAAGAGGCGCGGCATTGCCCAGCTTCTGATGACGAACCGCACTGACAGGCTTTCCGGTTCTCAATACTTCACGAACAGGACAGCCTTGAAAGTCGGAACCGCCGGCGCGGTTGACAGATGCTTCCGAACACAAGTGTCCTGCATACCCGTTTCCATTGAGGTTTTGAGACATTACAGACGCTGCCTTGTTCATAAGGCTGATATTACCGTGATCATCGATGACCAGCACAGGGTCATTGAAGGCGTTGATAACCGTCTGGAGACAATCAGAAGTGATTTTTTTCATAATGCCGTCCTGAAAGCGAAATTGTTATACCCGATGCTTTTATTTATCGGCCTTATGCATGAAAAACTTAAACAAGAGGGGGAAGAACAAAGCGAAATGAATCGCAGTGGCAGTTACGAACTGAAAAAATTATTGTGCACCTTCGGCAAACAAAAAATTTTCCGTGGAGAGTCCTGATCCGCTGGGAAGAGCATGCATATTATGGTTGCTTGGATTGCTTCTGGGGGAAAAACAGAATGATGCTGATTCTTCGATTTCGAGGATCTTCCGTGTCTTCCGTAATCAGCGGGACGGTATCAGCGTAGCCGGCAACACGGCTGAGACGAGACGGAGGCAGACCAAAAACTTCAAGCTGTTTCCGGGCAGTGAGCGCCCGCTGGGTGGATAGTTCCCAGTTGCTATAGGCGGACGTCCGGTATTGGAGCGAGTCCGTATGTCCCTCGATGGAAACCGGATTCGGAAGCGGATTAATACTTTCTGCAATCACTTTCAGAATCCGCGTTGCAATCGGGGTCAATGTGAAGGAACCGAGCTCAAACATCGGTTTTCCCGCCTTGTCCACGAGCTGAATCCGCAGTCCTCCCTCGAAAATATCCACGAGGATCTGGTCTTTGATGTCTCCGAGTTTGTCCTCGATCGCTTGTCTGATGGTTTCCTTTACTTCTTCTGCCTTCATTGCGCTGTCAGAACCGCTGCTTGTTTCGGATTGTGTCTCCGATGAAATGCCGAGGTTCTTTTTTTCCGCGGTTACCTTTTGTGAGGATTCGCCTGCTTCACCCAGCATCTGATTTGATTTGTCCATGAACGAGGTGCCGCTCTGGGTAAAAATGCTGAACTGTTTAAAGTACGCGGCCATCTTGATCCGTTTATCCTGACTTGTCATGCTGAGAAGCCAGAGAAGCAGGAAAAAAGCCATCAAGGCGGTGACAAAATCGGCATACGCGACTTTCCAGCTTCCGCCGTGGCTGTTTTCCACGTGCTTCTTGATTTTTTTGATGATGATGACGTCTTTGTTTTTCACCTGGCCTGTCCCCGAACCGTCTGTTCCAGTTCATCGAATGTCGGTTTCTGCGTTTCCGGGATCGCCCGCCGTGCGAATTCAACCGCCATCTGCGGTGCTGCCCCGCCCACAAACGAGACTAATCCGACCTTGATGACCTGGAAGTACGTAGCATCTTCATTTGCCTTATGCTCAAGATTCGCCGCCAAAGGCCCTACAAAACCATAGCAGAGAAGCACCCCGAGAAACGTTCCGACAAGGGCGGCACCCACGCTGTGGCCAAGTACTGCAGGCGTCTGGTCGATTTTTCCCATGGTAAGCACGACCCCAAGCACTGCTGCAACAATGCCGAGTCCCGGAAGCCCGTCAGCCATTCTGGACATGCTGTTTGCCGGAATCATAGCTTCGCGGTGTGTTGTTTCGATCTCGAGATCGGTCAGGCTGTCGAGCTCATGTGAGGGAATATTGGCAGAAATGATAACCTTGAAGTTATCGCAAATAAAATTTAAAACCGAATGGTGGGAGAGAATGGACCGGTATTGCGAAAAGACCGGGCTTTGGCTGGGATTTTCAATGTCGGCTTCGATTGCGATCAGTCCATCTTTGCGGATTTTTGCAAACAGCTTGTACAGGAGCGAGAGGAGTTCCAGATAGTTGTTCTTGTTCCGGCTTTTGGAACTCAGAATACTTACGATGTTTCTCATCACCAATCCGAGGATGCGGGGAGGCGAGGAAATAAGGAGAGCTCCTGTTGCAGCTCCGCCTATAATCAACAGCTCCGCAGGCTGGAGCAGCACATACAGGTTTCCCTTTTCCATGAGATAGCCGCCGATGACTGAGGCGAGCACTATTCCAAATCCAATGATGATGAACATGATTATTCTCCTGCGCGTGTTCGATCACAAGGTTATTCATTGAGCTCGTTCACTCGCAAGAACAAGCATGCGCTTAACCTGGTGAAAGAATGGCTCCTGCGCCGGTCGGAAGTTCCAAAAAAACATCGGTTCCGGATTCCGGTTTACTCTCGACCCAGATGGTTCCTCCGTGCTCGATTACGATGCCATGCGCGATTGAAAGACCAAGTCCCGATCCGATCCCGACCGGTTTTGTGGTAAAGAACGGATCAAACACCTTGGGGACAATATCTTTCGGAATGCCGGTTCCATTATCCGTGATCCGGACCTTCATTCTGCGGGCCGTACGATCGTGGGAAGTTCTGATAACAATGCGTCCTTTTCCCCGGCCGGTGTCAAGAATCGCCTGCTCGGAGTTCATCAGGAT
>Ga0265297_10009039_pt1 | contig 13047 bp, 14 predicted proteins | sample Munlanlwell13791_FD_192502 | JGI IMG/M metagenome (GOLD analysis project Ga0265297, IMG submission 192502) | Leachate microbial communities from a municipal landfill in Southern Ontario, Canada - Leachate well 137-91 | ecosystem: Engineered > Solid waste > Landfill > Unclassified | place...
CACTTACGGGTATAATCTTATGTAGCGTACTTATAGCGATATCTTTTATCGATATAGATTTCAGGATAATTCCCAACGTAATAGTATTGCCTTTTACGTTGATAGGACTGGCAATAAATATCATACCGGATTTACCACGATGGTGGGTGCCTCTGGCATACACTCTGGGAGCTTTTTTATTTATGCTTATAGTCCATTTGATATACCCGAAAGGGATGGGGATGGGGGATGTCAAATTGAGTCTTATGATAGGTGCTTTTCTGATTAGAAATGTAATCGTAGCTCTGTTTCTGGGATTTCTTGCAGGAACGATATATGGCGTCTTTCTGATAATAATAAAAAAAGGAAAATTGAAACAGGCGATCCCTTTCGGGCCATTTATATCTCTGGGGAGTATTATGTCTTTATTTTGGGGTAATAATATCTTAAAATGGTATATAAGTTTTTTTAAATAAAAAGAGAACTGGACTTCCATGCTTTCTGTAGGATTAAATTTAAGTTCCAATCGCGTATATATAATAGAACTGTTAAAATCCGGGAAAAATCATGCAATAAGAAAAATGATCAGATCGGACCTGCCCGGCGGCTGCACCGAAAGAGGGGAAATACAGGACACAGATATTCTTGCCGGAAGCCTGAAAGATATATGGAGGAAATACAGGATCTCTGACAGGAAAGTATTTATCGGGATTTCAAATCAAAAGGTGATTGCAAAAGAGATAAAGATACCGGTCACAGATGACACTGAAATCGATAATTCTATCAAATTTCAAATCAATGATTTTATTCCCATAGCAAAGAACAATATTGTTTATGACTATTATATTGTGGAGAAAGGAGAAGACTACTCCAGGCTGATGCTTGTGGGTGCCATGAAGAGCATGATCAATGATGTGGCAAAAAGTTTCAAAGGCGCCGGTCTTCTGGCGCAGGCAATAGATTTAAATTGTTTTTCCCTGTATAGAATCGTAGATTATATAGGCAGTTTTGAGAAAAAAACCAGGAGTGAAATACCGGGTGCTTATTGTGTGGTAAATCTTGGACTTGAGATGTCGATTCTTGAGATGATCCAGGATGATAATCTAAAATATCCAAGATTTACTTCTACTTCCATAAGGAATTTTATCGAAAGTATTTCCAAAGAAATAAAAAAAGATAATAAATATTATGAAAAAATAATCTCCAAATTTGATTTTAAATCTTTATTTATCAAAAAGAACGATGATAATGAAAAAATTAAAAAAGAACAGAAAAAAGACATGCCTGCTAAAACCGGAGAAAAAGAGAATAAAAAAACAGATAAGGATGATAAGCAAAATACCGCTGACGTTATAGGCATAGCTGGAATTATGAAGAATAACGCGGATCGTTTAATAGAGGAAATTAAATTATCAATAGAGCACTTTTTGCAGGAGAATCCAAAATATAAAGTAAAAAAAGTGATTTTAACCGGTGAATATATAAAAAATATCGATAAATATATAGAACAGGAAATAAATTATAAAGTAGAGATGTTAAATATTGCGGATTATTTTTCATTGAAATATTTAAAAAATAATCCGGAATATAAGGATAAGGACCTGAACTATCTGCTGGACCCTTTAGCTATAGGTATGGCACTCAGAGGTTTAAATAAATGAAGACTATAAATCTTCTTCCAAAAGAAGAAAAAATAAGGGATGTCAAAGGCGTCATATTGAACGCAGCGCTGGTGCTGTTTACGATAATCCTTATAGCCCTGGTTATTTTCACAATATTCTTATTTGATGTTAGTAATTATCTTGCTCCGAAGCTGGATGAATACAAAATGGTAAACATGCAGCTTTATAATTATATTATCAAACTCAATGCATACAATGAATTCAAAGAAAAAGTAAAAACCAGAGAAGAAAAAATAGGGTCTTTACAAAAAGAAGAATTATTGTGGTCCGAGGTTCTTAATGATTTCGGAGAGAGAATACCAAAAAATGCTTATGTTAATTATATAGAAGGGAGCAGCGGACCTTTCTATAATTTTATTTCAGAAACCGGAGGAGAAGATCAGGGAAATTTAAAAAAGATATTATTTTTTACAGTAGGAGGATATGCGGCTGACTATACGGATATAACGAAATTATTTGTAGAAATAAGAAATATGTCCGGTATAGGGGAGGTGTGGATAAATAATATCAGCAAGAATTATATAGAAGAATCAGGTATAGAGGTCCTGTCTTTTAATATAAGCGCATATCTGGATATGAGCCCTTACCTTGAGGGTCTGGGAGTCGGAGAAATAACGGAGACACCTGCAGAAGGAGCAAATGGAGAGGAAGATTTTCTGGAAATGGAAATGCAGTCATTAAGCGAATAACCGGGATTGTTTTTATTTGATTATGAGTAATAATTTTAAAATAGTCTTAATAGCATCTATTTTTCTTTTAAGTGTTTTACTGATATTTTTATTTATTGTTCCCAATTTATCTGCCAATACCGAAATCAGTACGGCAATAGAGAAGGAAAGGCAGGACAATAAGGCATTTAACGAGACGCTTAAGACTTTGCTTTCGGTAAGAAATGAATACTATGCGTTGAGTGCCGAGTATCAAAAATATTCATTGCAGCTTCCATCTGATAATGATATTAGTATTTTCACAAACGAAGTTTATGATATCGCAAATTTTTCAAATGTAGTTATTTATTCTATTGACTATAGCGAAAAGCCAGATATCGGGAAGGAAGAGGAAAAATCCGGAAAAACTACGATAGAAGCAAATTTGATACTGCAGGGTTCCTATTATGATGTAATGAATTTTGTTAGAACGATAGAGAGAATGCCCAGAATAGTGATAATAAAGGATATAATAATACAATCAAATGAGGATGATTCCGAGAGCTTAAGTGCTTATATTACAGCGGAATTATATTACGAGGTTTGAAAGTGATAACGACTAAGATCGAAAAGATAAAAAAATCAACGGTTATTTTTATTGCCGTTATATCCTGCATGATACTGCTTCTATTTATTTCTGGATGTTCTGTTTTTGACATGATAAAAGAAACATATACGGGAAGCGAAGAAACTCTGGAATTGCCGGAAATCAAGATAGATGAAGAAGAAATTCAGGAAATCGGCAAAAATGATACGGATATTAGAAAAAGTTATGACATAGAAACCGAATTTGATCTTACAGATGAATCAGCCAGGAATCCGTTCAAACCATTTTTTATCCGGGACGAGGAAGAGGAGGAAAAAAATGTATTAAAACTCGAGAAAATATACAGCAGGGATGAAGTAGAATATGCGGATATAAATCTTAACGGCTTTACCTATAGAGTAAAAGAAACCGATCCTCTTTCAGATATTTATCTTGTACAGGCAATAAACGATGATTCGGTGGCACTGCTTAAGGGAGATGAAACAATAAATATTTCCCTTGATAAAATAATTTACGATTAGGAGTTGAAAATTTTGAGATATTTAACTGCAGGAGAATCTCATGGCAAAGGACTTGCTGGAATTATAGATGATTATCCTTCCGGAGTTTCAATCGGAATAGATTTCTTGAATGAAGAACTTGCAAGGAGACAGAAAGGGTTCGGAAGGGGCAAAAGAATGTCCATCGAGAAAGACGCCATCGAGATTATTTCCGGTGTCAGAAAAGGCAAGAGCATCGGGTCGCCTATATCTTTTATCATTCAAAATAAGGACTGGTGTAGCTGGAAAGAGATAATGGATATAAATCCGATACGATCAAACGATAAAGATGTGAAAAATAGATTATTGAATCCCAGGCCAGGACATGCGGATCTTCCGGGTTTTTTAAAATACAGACCGGACGATATAAGAGATATAATAGAAAGAAGCAGTGCAAGAGAAACTGCGGCAAGAGTTTGCATAGGCGGATTTGCTAAAATCATATTAAAACTGCTGGGAATAAATGTATTTAGTTATGTGAATCAAATCGGAAAAATTATCTTAAATAAAGATGCGGTTTTAAACGATATTATATTAACGGAGATCGAGCGATCCGAAGTGAGATGTCCCGATAAGAATACAGGTAAAAAAATGAGAGAAGAAATAATCAAAGCTAAAAAGCAGGGAGACAGCCTGGGAGGTAAATTCAAAGTCATAGCAACAGGAGTACCCGCAGGCCTTGGTTCGTATTCACAGTGGGACAGAAGAATAGACGGAAGGATAGCAGGTGCATTTATGAGCATACCGTCTATAAAAGCAGTTGAAATTGGTGATGGATCAAATGTGTCGGGCAAAACTGGAACTAAATTTCATGATGAAATACATTATAAAAACGGTACAGGATTCTATAGAAAGACAAACAGAGCAGGAGGAGTGGAGGGCGGAATTACAAATGGTGAATCAATTGTAATAGGAGCATGGATGAAGCCCATTCCCACGACTGCAATAGGCCTGCATACCGTGAATATAAGAACAAAAAAAAGTGATAAAAGCCTAAAGGAAAGATCAGATATATGCGCGGTTCCAAGCGCGTCTATTGTCGGTGAAGCTGTCCTATCCATAGAGATTCTTAATTTTATACAGGAAAAATTCGGAAGAGACAATATGGAAGAAATTTTAGAAAATTTTAACTGTTATAAAAAGTATCTTGAAAAAGTCTGATGTCAAAATGGATTATAAGAACATTTCTCTGATAGGTTTTATGGGATCCGGGAAAAGCACAGTAGGAAAAATTCTTGCAGAAAAACTCGGGTTAATATTTATCGACCTGGATAAAGTGATTGAAATGGACCAGGAAAAAGAAATCAGTAATATTTTTAAAATACACGGCGAGAAATATTTCAGAGAATTGGAAACCAGGGTAATTAAAAGGATATATAAAAATAAAAATTGTGTTTTTGCCTGTGGGGGCGGTGTGGTAAAAAGAAAAGAGAATATGGATTTAATAAGAAAAAATAGTCTGGTCGTGTATTTGAATGTTTTGATCGATGATATAATTTACCGGCTTAAAGAAGCGAAGGGCAGACCACTGGTCGATGTAGAAAATAAAGAGGAGACCATAGAAAGAATGATGGAGGAAAGAGACATACTGTACAGGAAGTATGCAAATATTATTATAAATAATGATAATGATAACCCGGATCGAACTGTCGATAAGATACTGTCAGAGATTAAAAGATAAATAGATGAGAATTATTACCGCCAAAACCAAAGCCAGAGATTATCCTATATATATAAGCCAACAGTTCAGTGAACACTTCCCATTGCTAATTAGAAAGAATTTCAAAGATTCCGAAAAAATTATACTTGTTACCAATGACAAAGTGTTTGGAATATATGAAAGCAATATAAAAAATACGCTTGATAAATGTTCACTGCCTCATGAAATAGTGGTGATCAGGGATGGTGAAGAAAATAAAAATCTTCAGAAGGCAGAGTATATATTCGGCAAACTGGTTGATTTTAATGTGCATAGAAATGATATTATAACAGCATTCGGGGGAGGAGTAATAGGAGACCTGGCTGGTTTTGTGGCTTCAACTTATCAAAGAGGGATCAGGCTCATACATTGCCCCACGACTATTGTCGGACAGGTAGACAGCAGCATTGGGGGAAAGGTTGCCGTAAACTACAGCGGAATAAAAAATATAGTAGGGAATTTTTATCAGCCTCATATGATATTTATCGATCCAACATTTAACCATACCCTTGAAGAAAAGCAGATCATAAACGGTTTGGGTGAAGTTGTGAAATATGGAATAATTTTCAAAAAAAAGATACTGGATAAACTGTCTCAAAGTATCGAAGATAAAAAAGAAGATAGATTGTTCGAAATGGTCAGGTCGGATATTTTTAGAGAAATAATTTATATGTGCTGCAGCATAAAAGCAATGGTGGCTCAGAAAGATGAATTTGATATAAGTTACAGAAATCTACTTAACTTCGGACATACTATCGGCCATTGCATAGAAAGTGCGCTCGAATTTAAAGGTTTGAGTCACGGGGAGGCCGTAAGTGCAGGGATGATAGTTGCCATTGATATTTCGGTTTCACTGGGTCTTTGTAAAAAGGAAGTAAAAGAGTGGATCCTTGGAATATATAAAAAATTGAAGTTGCCTTACCGGATTCCGGAAATCGATATAGATAAGATTGTTTGTGCGTTAAAATACGATAAAAAATTTAAAACAATGCAAAATAAATTTGTTCTGATAAAAGGAATAAATAAACCGGTTTTTATATATGATGTGGATAGGGGAGTGATTATTGATAATATAAAGAAAAGTATGTATAATTATATATAAATAAATCTTAATAAATATTAAATATTTATTAAGATTATATAAATATAATATATAATGTTTTTTTATGATTGTTTTATGAACGGACCACAATAAAAAAAATGAAGAAGATAATGATAATAAATGGTCCTAATTTAAATCTATTGGGACAAAGAGAAGAAAATATATATGGAATAAAAGCTTTGAGGATATAAGAAAAGAGTTGGAAGAACTATCAGGAAATAAGGCGGAGCTTTCATATTTTCAATCCAATCATGAAGGTGAGATTATCGATAAAATTCACCAGTGTATTGGAAAGATAGATTTCATAATAATAAACCCGGGGGCACTTACTCATTACAGCTATGGAATACACGATGCAATATTGGCATGCAGGATACCGACCATAGAAGTTCACATTTCAAATATTTTCAACAGAGAAAATTGGAGAGCTAAATCCGTAGTCTCGCCTGCAGCCAGAGGGATTATTAGCGGATTGGGAATGGAAGTGTATAAAATAGCTATTCTATATATCCTTGATTACTATAAGAATTAAAGGTCTTATAATGAAAAAAGGGTATTTTTATTTTTCCGACAAAAAGAAATCCAATATTAAAAATCAGGAGGGCCTTACTTTAGTTGAAGTAGTAATTGCCTTACTTGTTATTTCTATAATTACACTGGTTCTTGTAAGAGGAACAATTCTATCGGCTGATGCTATAAAAATAAACAGAGAAAAAACCAGGGCACAGGCAATTGCCAGTGAAAAACTCGATATTATAAGAGCAATGAATTATGAAGATATAGAGTATACGGACCAGGCAGGTAATCCGGTCTGGGGATTGGATAATCCTGCGTTAATAGAGGATGGTTATGACATAAGCTACGAAGTCACCCGTGTGTATGTAGGGGACAGCAGTTATAAACAGGTAAAGGTAAATATTTTTAAAGAACCCATGAAAGTACCTTTAAGTGTAATTACACAGATATATCCTATGGGAGAACAGGAGGGTATCCCCGGTTATTTACCGCCGGAAAATCTGAGTATCGAATCTGATGGAATTGTCGGAGGGACAAGAGAGATTAAGCTGGTATGGGAAGCACCCGATACAGAATTGGAAATAAATAACTATAAAATCTACAGGGATGGGGAATTAATAGGAAGCGCTTCTACGGAATTATTTATTAATAATCCCGGAAATAATAATACTGTTTATAGTTTTTATGTGACTGTTTTATATGCCGACGGGATTGAAAGTATACCCGGTAATACTGTAACCACCGAAACATATTCGCCCCCGCAGAATCTTCACATTACCGGGTACTCGGGGAGTGGAAATAATAGAACAGTTAATCTGGCATGGGATGCGCCTGATACCCAGCTTGTAGTTAACCAATACATAATATATAGAAATAATATAGAAGTGGGAAGAACTGCAAATAGAATTTTTAGTAATATAATAGGAAATAGTGATTATACTTTTAACATAAAAGCTGTCTATGCAGGCGGTATCATAAGTGATCCCAGTAATGGAGTTACCACTATAACATACTCACCCCCGCGGAATCTTCACATTACCGGGTACTCGGGGAGTGGAAATAATAGAACAGTTAATCTGGCATGGGATGCGCCTGATACCCAGCAGGTAATCATTCAATATGTAGTTTATAGAAACGCAATAGAAATAGGCAGGACTGCTGACACAAACTACCAGAATATAATAGGAAGCAGTAATTATAATTTTCATATTACGGCTATTTATGAGGATGGAACAGAAAGCAGTCCGAGTAATACAGTGACTACCGGTACATATTCACCTCCGCGGAATCTTCGCATTACAGGGTACTCAGGAATTGGAAATAATAGAAGAGTCAATCTGGCATGGGATGCACCGGATACACAACTTATTGTTGTCGAATATGCAGTATACAGAGCAGGAGTGGAAGTAGGAAGAACTACTAACAGAAGTTTTAGTAATAGGATAGGACGGAACAATTATACTTTTTATGTAAAAGCTGTTTACCAGGGTGGTATTTTAAGTGATCCAAGCAATGAAGTCACAACTCGATAAAAAAGTAAAAGGTGCCGAAGGTTTTACGCTGATCGAATTACTTATCGTGATGGTACTGATTATCGTGGTGGTAAGTATGATTTCGGCTACATTTATTATTTCTACAAATACTTCAAGAGATGTTATCGAAATAACCACTTCCGGTATTGATTCAAGGGTTACAATGTATAGAATAAGTAAAGATTTAAGGGAAGCCGTCAATCTAACCAAGGCTGAAAATGATGAAATAATATTTCAAAGTGATGTGGATTCCGATGGTGATTATGAGATTTTAAATTATTATCTTGCAGATGCAGACGGACATTATAATCTTTACAGAAAAGTTGATAATGAAAGCGCGAAAATAGTGGCTGATAATATAGTTAAAAATAATTTATTCGCGTATTATACAGATATAGATATACCCGAAGGCGGGATGGATACGGTTGATGAGACGGAGCTGGCCAGTATAAAAATAATCGAGATCAAATTAAGTATTGATCAGGGCGGAACAGAAAGCGAGAGAACTATGGAATTAAAAACTTCGATTGCTTTAAGAAATAAAATTTAGATGCTTTAAAAAATGTTTATTATGATGAAGAAAATATCTATTATAAATAAAGAGGAAAAGGGCAATATATCAATTCTGGTACTGATAATAGGACTGGCTGTGATTTTATTGACCACGGCCATGGTTGGTTATATTTTCCGTGATGTTGGCTTTACAGAGCAGGATAAAGATAAATTGAGAGCATTAAACTTTGCGGAATCGGGCATATCCAACATGTATCTGAATATAGACAGATATTATAATGAAGGTATCCCTATCCCATCAAGTCCAATTACCGGAGAAATAGAAGATAACGGTGAAATACAGGGCAGTTTTGAAATCAATTACGAATACCATGATAATGGCGGACTTTCTTATTATATTATAACATCCAAAGGTATTGATAAAAGCGGAAGCGAAAGAACAGTCAGGGTAAGGATAAATGTCATAGAAGCGGGTCCGGAACTTGATATTTATGATTATGTCTATACTAGTCAAACAGTAACTTTTGGCGGTAATTATGAACCAGTGGACGGTCCTTTCTACACGGAAGGCGATCTTAATGTTACTGCAGGTTCATTTATATCGCAGCAATATAATCCGGGCCCCGTAGTTGTTAAGGGAAATTTAAATATGTCCGGCGATGCAACAATTATAAATCCGGATACTCTGTCCGTTGGAGGAAATGTTGTGATGGAAGGCAGTGCAAAAATAAAAGGCAGCCAGGTTAATATAGCGGGTAACCTGACAATGTCCGGCGGGACCTACATAGACGATAGCCTGATTAGTCCGATGATTGTAATGGGTAATATTAATATGAGCGGAAGTGCGCGGATAGGAGAATCAGGAAGGGAGTTGATTCTGTCATGTCCCGGAACAGTCACCTCTTATCCCTGGACACCGATATATGCCACGCGAGATGACAGTCTTACGTATACTTTTGTTGATCCAGTGTATAATGTGGCTGATTTGATAAACGAGTACTATTCAGATGTTCAGGGTTCTGCGTTAAATATAGACGGTAACTTAAAATTAGAAGGAACAGAAACAGGTCCTTTTATCCCATACAGCCGATCTTCGGGTGGAAATAGTTTAAGTTTTACAAAAGATGCCAGTGGAAAATATATATTGGAAGTTCATGGAAATGTCATTATAAATGGTAATCTTCAGATCGGAGGCAATTCCTGGTGGCCTAAATCTGTAAATACTACATATTATAAAGGGAAAGGTATTATTTATACCACAGGAGACATAAAGACTTTTACAAAACTTATACCTTTAAATGTAAATGATTTTCCGGAAGATACTTTACTGGTACTTATATCAAATGGAAAGATTGAATTTGATATTTTCGATTACTGGGTTCAACCTCCAAGCTGTAGCAGTCCGAATATATATGTAGTTGCAATTGCAAAAGGAAATATAAAAATGTTAGTAGGTGTGGTAAGGGGTACGTTAATTGCAGGCGGTATTCTGGATATCAATAATTCTTTTTCTAAAGTTTGCTATGAGGACGATATATCGGAATACTTACCTTCCGAATTGCCGGGCAGTTCCTCTGGCGGTGGCGGAGGAGTTACAATTACTAAAGGTGAATGGCAGGAAGTGATAGACTGATATATTTTTAGTTATATGAAAAACGATAGAATAATTTCAGGTAAAAGTGGTTGAGTTATTTACTTCAAGGATTGGAAAGTTAAAAAATTTCCTTAAAGAAAAAGGAGTTCAAAGTTATTTAATAACCGGTGACGAAAATATTTTCTACCTCACCGGTTTTTATGGCAAAGATTCAGGAAGCCTGTTGCTGCTTACAGGGGATAGCCTTTATCTGCTGGTCCATTTTATATATCAGGAACAGGCGAAAAAATCAATTAATATTAAAAATATAAAAATAGTATGCTGCAGGAAAAATAAATTCGGTAAACTTGCTGAAATATTGGAAGGTCATAGTTTTAAGAGCTTGAAGTTAAACGGAAAGAATATAAGTTTTGCAGATTTTAACAGATTAGAGAAATTATTATTGGAACAGAGCAAAAAACTTGCAGGTATCGAAGGCGTGATTGAAAAATTAAGAGTTATAAAAGACGAAATCGAAATAACCAGTATCAGGAAAGCATGCAGGATAGCCGATAAGGTTTATCAGGATATAATTGATCCAGATGCATCTGAAATAAACACATATAAAGAAATAGAACTTGCATGCAGGATGGAAGAGCTGATGATAAAAAATAATTCCGGCGGTAAATCGTTCGATATAATTGTTGCCTATGATAAGAATTCTTCCATACCTCATTATATACCAGGGAAAACGAAGATAAAAAAAGGTTTAATACTTATGGATTTCGGGTGCAAATTCGAAAATTATTGCTCTGATATGACGAGAACGATTTGTATCAGAAGTAATAAAATTTGTAATGAATTTAAGAAAATTTATGATATAGTTTTAGAGGCACAGCTCCTGGCAATCGGAGAATGCAGGGAAGGTATCAGTTGCCGGGATCTGGATAACGCAGCAAGAAAGTTAATAAAGTCGAAAGGTTACGGAGATAATTTTGGCCATGGACTTGGTCATGGGGTGGGCCTGGAGATACATGAGGACCCGGTAATAGGTAGCAAAAGCAAAGCATTTTTGAAAGAAAATATGGTCATAACTATCGAACCCGGTGTCTATATAGAAAATTTCGGCGGTGTAAGAATAGAGGATACGGTTCTGGTAAAGAAGAACGGCTGTGAGATATTGAGCAATTCAAGTAAAGTTTTTTTTATATCGGATTAAATATGCAATTATAGAAAAATGTAAGGAAATATATGATAAACACCAGTAATTTTAAGAACGGAATGACAATAGTATATGATAGTGAGTTATACAAAATATTGTATTTCCAACATGTAAAGCCCGGCAAAGGCGGCGCTTTTGTCAGGACGAAATTAAAGGATCTGAGCACAGGAACCATTATCGAAAAAACTTTTCGGGCAGGTGAGAAAATGGAACAGGCGATACTGGAAACTAAAAGAATGCAGTACCTGTATAAGGATCAGCATTATAATTTCATGGATACCGGGACATATGAACAGATCCAGCTAAGCGAAAAAATACTTGAGGACCAGAAAGATTATTTAATGGAAAATATGGAACTGGCAGTTATATTTTATAAGGGAAAACCGATTTCGATAGATCTTCCCATTACTATAGAAACAAGGGTAGTAAAAACCGAACCGGGAATAAAAGGTGATACGGTAAGTTCAAGTTTTAAACCCGCAGTTATAGAAACAGGAGCTAAAGTCATGGTCCCATTATTTATTAATACCGGAGATGTAATAAAAATCGATACCAGAAATGGGGAATATTTGACCAGAATAAGTACCTGATCAATATTAAATATATTATATTAAAGATCATGCCCAGGATTGCCAGAAGAAAAAGCAGAGAAAATGCAATAATAGTATTGTATCAAAGAGATTTGCTTGAAAAAAAAATAAACGAGATCCTGGAAAGTAATTCGATGGCAGGTAAGGAGTACGACCTGTTTACTTTAAAACTGGTAAAGGGAGTGGATAAATATAAAAAAAGAATAGACGGCATGATTATGGATGTTGTCAAAAATTGGTCCCTTGAAAGAATAGCGATTATCGATAGAAATATTTTACGAGTGGCTATTTATGAAATGTTATATGAAGATGATATACCTTTAAAGGTTTCAGTCGACGAGGCTATAGAGATTGCTAAAAGTCTGGGACAAAAAGAAGATACTCCAAAATTTATAAATGGTATTTTAGGAAAAATTTTAAATAATATGAATGGATGAGATACTTCCATCCATGGAATAAATTTTTGATGTCTGACATAAAAATAAATGATTTAAATAAAAATGGGCTTTATCCGGAATTTTTAATAAAAGAAATAAACGATAGCTTAAGATATTATATAAAAAAATATAAAAGAATTCCGGCAATTTTAAGGGATGCAATTGAATACAGTATAGAGAATAACGGAAAGAGATTCAGACCGGTATTATGCTTGCTTACGGCAATCAGTATCGGGAAAGATTATCATGACTTTCTTCCCACTGCATGTGCAATTGAATTTATCCATACCTACTCCCTTATACATGACGATCTTCCTTCTATGGACAATGACGATTTCAGACGGGGCAAACCTTCATGCCATAAGAAATTCAGTGAAGATATAGCAATACTTACCGGTGATGCTTTATT
>Ga0265297_10009040_pt1 | contig 13045 bp, 30 predicted proteins | sample Munlanlwell13791_FD_192502 | JGI IMG/M metagenome (GOLD analysis project Ga0265297, IMG submission 192502) | Leachate microbial communities from a municipal landfill in Southern Ontario, Canada - Leachate well 137-91 | ecosystem: Engineered > Solid waste > Landfill > Unclassified | place...
CGATTCTTGTCTGGGTGTTGAAATCTATACCATCGGACCTCGCCTCTTTTCATTGTTCACCCCATGCCTGCTCGTTTGCCCAAACGTCGAATTCTCCCTTTGCGATTGGTTTGCCGGCATATCCCATCCGGTGTTTTTGTTCCAATTGCCGCACTTTCAACCCGTGGATCGCCAAGCGGAGGGCTTCGCGGGTAAAGGCCGATCGGGTGGTTTTCGTTTCTCGGACAACGCGGTCAACTGTTTTGACGAGATTATTATCAAGGGTCATTTGTATGGTCCTCATAACGATATTCCTTTATATTGGTGTTTATAGCTATAATACCCATCATTGATTGGTTGTCAACGGCCTGTTTTCCCTTAAGACAACGGGCCTTCTGTCAACGCCGTTTTGAAAGTGATCTTATTCCGCCGATTTGAAAAAATCCTTTTTCTTTGTGGCTCGTCAGCAGAATCTGTGAGGGCCTTCTGGTTCAGGGATCCCTCCCATCGTGTGAAACAATGCGATTTTGAGGACTTCATTGCTTCGAAAGCCATAGGCTTTTCTCGTAACGAGATTTATTTTGCGATTCAGACCCTCAACGATGCCCTGCGAATACTGCTTTTTAGCCTTAAACCAGTTCATAATCAGCGGTTGATGACGGCGCAACGTTCGGATGAAGTCTTTGATCGGTTCCAGGCGTAATCGTATGGCGCGGGCACACCAATGATTCAGATACCACTCGTCCCAATACGGGCTGTTATAGTTCCAGAAGAGTTGAAAGCTCTCCTTCAGCAGATAGGCCCTAACGCTCTTCAGATCGTACTGGAGAACATCGGCTAATTTTATTTTCTGCTTCTCGGTCAAATTTTCCTCGTTTTTAAGAAAGCAATATTTGGTGTGTTTTAGCACTTCTTCGTCGTATCCTTCCGCCGCACCTGTTCGAAATTCGCTGTCCGGTAGATAAATGACTTGTGACGATAGCCCTTGTTCAGTATTGTTTCTATGCGCACTGGGTAGCTCCTTTTGCTGTGTTTTATTCACCAGCATGTTGGAGCATAAACCCCAGTGCGTTTCAATCTTTTCCAGCGTCGCTTGTTCCCTGAAGGAGTTATCAATAGACGCGACTCGACGAGAATGGGCTTTGACAAGCTCGTCGGAGTCGAGGCGCGGCTGTTGAGAACTCCAGCCCTTGTGCATTCGCCTATTGATGGGGACCCCGTAGTTCATAAAATAACCTCGGAAGCTTCCCTGTATCTGATAATTTTACCCACAGATTCAGCGGAAGACCCTCATTTCCAAGTTAAATGCCAGCCTGCGCGGATGGTATGGTTACTTCAAGCACAGTTATCGCACGGTATTCCCGAATATGGATGGGTGGATACGCCATAGATTACGGGCAATCCTGCTCAAACGCAAAGGGAAAGGCCGATGGAAGTTCACTTATGCAGACCACAGGAAATGGCCAAATGCATACTTCTCTGAACTTGGGCTGTTCTCGCTTACCAAAGCCCATGTAGCGGAGTGCCAGTCTTGACAAAGAAACAGACAACTGGAGAGCCGGATGCGTGAAATGCGCCTGTCCGGTTCGGAGGGAGGGGTAGCCGGTGAGGTTATCCCTACCCCTATCCAAAAACGAATAAAACCGTTGGGTTTCGGGTGGGAGGGCGGCAATTCCTTGCCGCCGCAGGGGGGGGTGCGAGCGCCTCGAATACCCGTTCCTAAACGCTCAGAGCCTTTTCTTGCCCGCCAGGAGCAACCTACGTGCCAACTTTCATGGGAACGCCTAAACCGGCGATATTAGGAGCTTTCACGGCGGCGTCCACACTCATTGATCTGTTCTCCTCCAATTCGTTCAGCCAACGGCGAAAATCACGGACGGCGAAGCCGTGCCGTGGATTTTCGCCGTTGGCTTCCGTTTTTTGATCGGTTCCAGGTTCACCACCGTGTTCATGTCGAAGAACTGGCGCAAGAGGTTCATGGCATTTAAAAGGGCATCCAAAGGACCAATGCCATGCGCATTCACCACTTTGCTTGTGAAGTGCTCGATCTGGATCGGACAGATCCAATCTCCACGGGGATCGGCATCAGGGCGAGGTCGTCCGATCGCGATGTAGGCAGTCTTCTTTCCCTTCCGCAACTTCTGCATGACTTGGGGGTATCGCCACACGCCATCCGCGATGATATCGTCAAAGGAAACATATCTTCACCCAACGCTTCACCCAACGTTTGAGCTAACCGGCGGGCAAAAGCAGAGCGAAGCACCGTTTTTGCCCGTCCGTGTTGAGCGATTTTGTTAGGTTGCTGCACTAAGTTTTGCCTTGGCTGAAGCGATAACACGAATTGCAGAGCGCATTAGAAGCCACACGAGTCCCAGTGCAACGATAATATCTGGCCAACCGGAGCCGGTGAACCAGACAGCACCAGCCGCCACAAAAACAGAAAGATTTGACGCTATGTCGTTTCGCGAGCACTCCCACACCGAACTCATATTTACATCTTCGTGGCGGTGGCGCCAAAGTAGGTAAAGACAGAATGAGTTTGCGACAAGGCCGAGAAGACTGAACGCGCCCATAACCTCAAAGATAGGGACGCTTGGAACGAAAAATTTGTAAGCAAGTTGGGCAATAACAGCACAGGCCGCCAAGAAAATTAAGCCGCCCTTGAAAAGCGCAACCTTGGCCTTTACGGTAGCGCCCCTCGAAACAGCGTACAGGCTAAGGCCGTAAGTCAAAGCGTCCCCCAGGTTATCAAGACTGTCGGCCAGCAGTGCTGTTGATTTTCCATAAAGCGCGGCCACGGCGATAACCAGAAACATTACGGCATTTATGCCGAGCACAACCAGCAGTGTCCCTCGCTGCCTCTCGCGAAGGGCATCTATGGCGCAATTGTCATCACAGCAATTACTCATTCTGTAACCCCCATTGGCGACCTAACGTTGCGGGTGAGCCGCCGCCGTCAGGCGGCAGGCTCGACCCGCTGGTTCGGATTTTCGCTTTGCTTTAATCCGTATGAACGTCAATTTGCGTTTAAGGCACGATGGCGGAACACATCAGGACACGGGCGAGTCCAATTGCTCGTGACTGAAGAAATGCCAGCGCTGTGAGGGCTGAAAGAATTGAGATGCCCATTAGTATTGGGAGGATCGCCGCCACAATATTCATCACATTATCCTATGTCCGAACGTTACGGCACATCCCCCGCGTAGCGGGGTACGCTGAAGCCGCTGGTTGGCCGAATCATCTATACGCATCTTTTCGATCGTCTATGGTCAGGATAAAGACAATCCTTTTCTCGTTGTCCACTGCAAAAAAAAGCCGATAGGGACCAATCCGATATCTCCACGTCGGAGGTTCATATCCTTGTAGTTTGCGGATATTGGGTCCGTAGTATGGTTCCTGCCTCAACTGGGGATAGACATATGTTTCCAGCTTCTTGGGCAGAAAACGTGGCGGACCAAGCTTGGATAATGCCTTGCGGAACTCTTCGGTCTCAAAAAGCCGGAATTCATACGAATGTGCCGCGCCGGTTTTTTGCATCCTGATGTCCTCGTTTTAGGCTTCGGTTAAGCTCGGTATTACCACGGATTTCGGCCATTTCAAATTCGTCAACGGTCTCGTGCTCTTGAACGAAGCGTATCACCGCCGTCTCAACGAAGTTTGAAATAGGCCTGTTTTCTCTCTCCGACACCGTTTTGAATAGCCGATATACCGGTTCATCAAGCCGTAATGTTAAGGTCTTGGACATAATCCCTCCCTTTGTTTTAAAAACAGAATACATTAGAATACATCTGTTTGCAATCTTTTTCTTGGGCCAACGTTAAGGCTGATTTTCGTTTTTGCCGCCACGGCAAAAACGTAAATTCCAGCCGCTGGTTGGCTCATTCCTTTCCGGCAATTCCAAGTGTTCTGGCGGCCGCATTCAATTTGCGATCCCTCGTCCAGATGGAGGTGTGATTCAACAAGGACGATGACAAGAGATGAACGTCAATCCAGCCGATGCCTGTGCCATGAAAGGAATGAGTCTGAATGAGGTGCAGCGCTTCAGCATGGCTCGCCATTTTCAGCGACGGCAGGCTTGAGAGTAACTCCAGGATTTCCACCCGGTTCGCAAGATTGCCACACGCCAATTCCCCAATGACAAACGGGTGAGTTGCCACTTGTCCTGAAGTCAACAGGTCATCAAGAAGTGCAACCCCATGCCGGAAATGGTCCACCCAAACGGACGTATCCACCAATAGCATGACCGCTCTCCTATGCCCGTCGGCGGGGAATAAAGCGGAGGTGTTTTTCTGTCCCGCCCAAACTGGCCAGACGTTTTGCGCTTTCAAGCGATACAAGCGCTTCCAGACCCAAGCGTACCAACGATGTCTTTTCTTTCACGCCTGTGATTTCTGTCGCTTTGCGGAGTATCCGGTCGTCTATATTGAGTGTTGTTCTCATGCATATGAGTATGCACTATTAGGGCATACTCCCGCAAGTCTTATTATTTCAAATCACGACTATTTCGCCGTCGGCGCGGGACGCGAGGGGTCGTTGATAGACTCTGATTTGCACTGGTTGGCGTTCGACCTGACGGAGGGGCTTACGAGTGTGCATACGCAATACAGGAAAGCGACACGCACAGGAAACCCGTGCAGATCAGCATCACTCCCATCATGACGACCGTGGGAGAGATTGTCATCGTTACAACGCGAGCTTGGCCGATCACACGCTTTCCGATGATGACCAAGAACACCCCAAGGATATTTGGCGCCGCGACGCAGACAATGCGTTCGAACTTGCTCATTGATCTGTTCTCCTCCAATTCGTTCAGCCAACGGCGAAAATCACGGACGGCGAAGCCGTGCCGTGGATTTTCGCCGTTGGCTTCCGCTTCTTGATCGGTTCCAGGTTCACCACCGTGTTCATGTCGAAGAACTGGCGCAAGAGGTTCATGGCATTTAAAAGGGCATCCAAAGGACCAATGCCATGCGCATTCACCACTTTGCTTGTGAAGTGCTCGATCTGGATCGGACAGATCCAATCTCCACGGGGATCGGCATCAGGGCGAGGTCGTCCGATCGCGATGTAGGCAGTCTTCTTTCCCTTCCGCAACTTCTGCATGACTTGGGGGTATCGCCACACGCCATCCGCGATGATATCGTCAAAGGAAACATATCTCCAGCCAACGGCGCGCATGAACCTCGCGGCGTCAGCCGCGTAGTGTTCGATGCGCTGGTTCGCTCAGATCTCTTTCTGGATATCTTCTCGGGTGATTTCACAATCCCGGAGAATCTGGGCGACAAGTCCGCGACCGACGGTCTCGCCGCGATGGACGGGAACCACGGTGCACCGGCCATCGGGATGACGGAGGAAGTGATGGCTCCCTTTGATCCGAACGAGATCAAAACCAAGGCGACGAAGCGCCTTGAGGAGTTGGGCGCCGTTGAGTGCGGGAAATGTGCTCATGCCATGACAGCGACACGTTGAACACCCACGAACTGATTAGAGACTGGATGTTCAACTTCCAGACACAATTCGATGGCTTCTTTGACCCTCTTCATCAGGACATCGAGTGACTTGGCCTGTGTATGGCATCCTCTCAAAGCGGGTACGGATGCCACAAAATATCCGTCCTCGTCCTTCTCGATTACAACATTGAATTCCTTGGTCATAGCTTGGCCTCCATATTTCCATTTATACTTTAGCAGTAGGCATCGGAATTGTCATCTCTTTTCTGGGGCACAGTCCTATTTCTTCTGGCTCTTGTAGGCCGCCGCCATGTCGGCCACCGAAATGCCGTCGATCGTCATGCCGGTTGTGTCGCACTCGATCATGCGGACGTTGGACAGGTCCACTTTCCGAAAGGTGCTGTCACAGAGCATCATTTCCTCGAATGTGACGGGCCTCTGCCGTTCCTGCTTCCCGTCTTTATCCGGAGGCGGTCCGACATATTTGAACTTGGCGCCGCCAATCTGCACCGCTGTGACGCTGATGTCGCTCAGATTGATGTTGTGAAACTTGGCTTTGCTCAGGTTCACGTTGTCGAACTCCGCACCACCCAGATTGACATCGTGAAATTGCGAACCCGAAAGATTGGTATGTTCTACCAGATGCTTTCCACATTTGATCGTCATTTCCATTTCGTCCCCTTTCTTCATTCAGCGAACGGATCGGGTCAGGCTGAGCGCGTAGCGCGATAGCCTGAACCCGCTGTTCTGCCATCATACTGGCTTTTCGACCAGCCGCCCGTTGATGTATTTGTGCAGGACGCTGGAGAGAAGCGTTTGGTATGGCAACCCTTCATGAACAGCGGTCTTCTGGAAGCGGACAAGGTCGCGTTCGGCCATTCTAATGTTCACTCGCTTGTCCTTTCGTAGCGTCGCGCGAGCCGCCTCACGATACCGTGTCGCTTCCCGCTGGAAGTCCGGGATACGCTTCCATTCGCCCCTCTCGACGGAATTGAGCAGGCTTTTCTCTTCTTGTGTCAGCTTCATTGTGAATCACCTCCCAAATACAGTTTTGTCATTTTACGACTGGGAATGATCGTCTTGAGGAAGATCACCTCATCACCTTCCACGAATGGCACGAGACAGGCATATCCTTCCACATTGACGATGAAAATGTGTTGGCCAGGATACTGTCGTTGATTGGGATGCTCGATCGTGTCGAGCAAATCACCGTGCGCCAGATGGAAGATAATGTCTTCGAACGTGACGCCACGCTCCTGTTTCAGCCATTCGTTCTTCTCGTCGCTCCAGTCGTACGGCTTCATGATGCAAACATATCATGATGTGTGCACTTTGGCGACAACCGTTTGTTGTGTTCTGCAATTCTTATTCGTTTCTTCCTGAGATGAAGAGCATGACTACGGCTATGACCGCAATGACTGCAATAATGATTCTGCTGATCGGCAGCCACCAGGACATGCGTTTTTCCCATCGGTCAGCAAGTTCGGTCCACCCAAACTTGCGATAGAGTCACAAGTCCTGTCTGTAGATTTTTTCCGTCCACAGAAGCGCAGTGACAGATATGCATGCCAAAACAAGCATGGGGATTTGAAATTCTTTCATCTTATCCTTTCGCAGAACGAACGCCTTCACCGTTTGGCAACCTGCCAGGGTTGACAATACGGTGCGAGGCATTGTTGGGCGCATCTTATTTCTTGAATAAGTCTGAGTGTGTGCCCATGCGTTCAAAGATGAGTAGATTGTTCTCGATTTTGTAGATCAATAGCCAATCTGACTCAATATGACAGTCGCGCCGGCCGACATAATTGCCAACGAGACGATGATCGCGATGGAGAGTGTCGAGATGTTGGCCGGCGAGCAAAGTTCGGGCAATAATTTTGAATTTTTCCAGATTCTTCCCTCGCCGTCTGGCGAGTTTCAGATCCTTTTCAAATTGCCGGGTGTAGACCGGGGTATACATCAAATTCCCAGCTTTTTAAACATGTCGTCGGCATTCTCGCAGACGATCAAATCGCGGCCGGTATCCGTGGAATCAAATGTTTGCCTGGTCGTTGAGGTGGGAATAGCCAACTGGAAAGGAAGACCGCGGCTCAGTTCAACCTGCTTGTAGAAAATGGTGATAGCCTGAGTCGCATTCAATCCAAGACGATGAAAGATGCTTTCGACATGGTCCTTCAACTTGGGCTGAATTCTTGCCCGAACGGTTGCGGTCTTATTCATCCCATCTCCTTTTTTTAAACGTAGCACAATCGGGCTACACATGCAATATCTTTTTTCCCTGAATCCTGATGCCGTCACGTTTCGGTTTCATCTTGCCCGCGACCGGATCGCTGTATAGCGAGAACGACAAAGGCGTTTACCATTTTGAGGCGGATGTCCAGTCTGCGGCGACTTTCTTGCCGTTCTCGATGTTTCTCCGAATTATTTCTTTGACCGCGTCTATTCGCTGAGAGTCTCCCGATTCCAATTCCTTTAGAAAGTGCTCCTGCAAACGAACTTCTGCTATAGTTACATCGGCTACTGTCCGGAATGCTGTGCGTCGGCTGTATCTGATGCCGCCGACGATCAAAACGATCAGGATGATGTTCAACGCGACTGACACAACAAGCATGGCCTTTTTCATCGCTTCAATCCTTTCCACCCAACGTTACGGCTCACGCTGAGCGTAAGCGATAGCGTGAAGCCGATTGTTCGGAATCTATTTCCTGTGTTTCCAATAATCCGGGTGGCGGTGGAGATGCATTACGGCGAGGATGAATATCCCGTCGGTTTCAATGCTGTAGAGCGCGCCATAGGGAAATCGGCTGGTAAGACAGCGGCGAATATCGCCATCCAGCGTCGGCCATGCTTCAGGGTAGGCAAGGATATTTTGAATCGTTGTATGGACTTCAATCGCAAAGTCCTCGCCAAGGCCAGATTCGCATTCTTCGTAGTAATCAATTGCTTCGTAAAATTCTGTTTCGGCTTCCGGATGGAACGACCATTTCATCGCACAAAACGTTCCTTGACCTTGGTAAAAACCTGATCGCCGGGGACAGGCTGAACACGGCCAGAACGCAGATCTGTAAGCCTCCGTTGAGCAATTCTGGCCCATGCTCTGTCAATTTCAGCGTCCGGCGGATTCAGAGTACGAAGCAGAGAATCCACGACAATAGCTCGTTCTTCCACGGGCAAAGTGGCGGCTTCTTGGATTATTTCTTTAGTCCCATGCATAAGTTGTCTCCGCAAAACAACCGTATCATATCAGATTGAATCCTTTTGACAACTTTCTTGATTTATTTTTCTGACTTTTTAAGTTCGACCAAAAAAGTTTGCCCAACCCTTGCGTTGTCCAAGATGTTAATGGTCTTTTGCCATATCTCACACCCTGGCGCCGTCACGGTCAATACATGGTCGCCGGGGGTGGCCATGAATTCAAGCATCTGTGTTCCTTTCTCTTTCGGCATCGTTCTGCCGGTGGAAATTAGTTTTCCGTCAAGCGTGGTTTCGTATGCTACCATTTCCGCTGTAGCAGACTGAACAGCGCATTGGAATCGAGCTTTGCTTTGAATAGAATGTTTGCAAGTGGTGCATGACGTCATTACCAGACACGCAGCAACCAATAAAACTTCCGCGAATAATGAACGTTTCATTTCGGATTTCCTTTCTTTGTTCGAACGACATAGGTCCGGCTGAGCGCGTAGCGCGATAGCCTGAGCCCGCTGGTTCGGGATTTATGGTTTCATTTCACTTGGATTCGGGCTTTTTATGATCAGGAACGATGCGTTCTCTTTGGAGGCATTCCGTACGCTCATGAGCGTCTTGAATGTGACGGGGAGGATGTCCCCCTTGGTGGCAACGGTGTCCTTGCCGTCCAGAGTCACAATGATCTGGCCCTCGACAATCAACAGATGGACATTGGAGTTGGCGTTGTGTTGCGGAACCTGCTGGCCGGGCTTCAGCGCGACTTGCATGACAAGAAGGTGTTTCTCGTCAACGAGTTGCCGTTTTCCCATTTGGCCGTCGGCGTACGGGGTGTCTTTGAGTATGTTCTTCATCTGGTCTCCTCCCATTGCGTTTAGTCCGATCATCAACACTGCGCATATTGCCATAAAGAGAGTCTTCATGTTTTTCATTTCCTTTCTTCCCGAACGCGGCAAATCAGCGGCGCGGTTTACCGCGTACGCTGGATTTGTCTTGTTCGGAAATATTCAGGGATTCCAACGCCTCGGCATCGGCCAGGTCCTTGGTTCGTCCTGACGCTTTCTTGTTTCGGATTAGATCGCCGATGGATGGAATGCGGACCTGTATGCCTTCGATACTGATCGAAGCAGAGCGTGCGAACGCCTCTTCAAACTGGAGTCCGGATGCGCCGGTGATAATGTCGATTCGTCTGGGGGCTACTCCAATTTGGAAGATGGTATCGTTCTTCTGGAGATCGGCGATGGTCAGTCCATGCAGCGGGGTGCCAAATCGGTGCAAGGCGCGTAGCACGGCTGCCGCGTTTTCTGGTGATGGCATTACCCACACGTCAATATCCATTGTAGCGCGTGGATAGCCGTGGGCTGCCAAAGCATAGGCACCCATTAGGAGAAACTTAACGTCCTCGCCGACTAAGTACTGCAACATCTCTTTGTAGTCTTCGTTCAACATCGTGCTGCTTGCTCAAAGACGTTACTTCGCGGGTCAGTGGCCAGACAAGCTCGAGGCGGCTGCTGGGCGAACCAGGAATGAAATCGTCTTGCCTCTTGTCCGATAGACGACCGGTTTTTGTGAATGCTCTATTCATAAACAAATTATACTATTTCTCTGTCATTTCTGCAATGAATTATTGGTTCGCCGTGCGACGTCTTTCGTGTGTCGGTCTTTGGCCTTTTGAACGCCTTAATCAGCAGCCTGCCGACAATGCCCAGCAAGGCGAGAATCGGTAGCAGGTATAGCGCAAGATCAAAGCAGCAGAGAAACCAAGCAAATGGTGCTCCGCATGCACGGATGGCTCGACTTTCCCATACGACAATCAGAAACGAGCCCCATAAGACAAGGGCCGGAACGAGCGATGAAATGATCGCCGCCCGTGGAGTCATCTTGAGCAAGATCAAAATGAGGCCAACTAAGGCCATTGCGGGCAAACCTGCAACCAACATCTCAAATGTTGTGTGAGAGAAGAAACCGCCAAAGAGCGCGAGCCATACTGATGGCGCCAATGCAACAATGTAGAACTTGTCCGGATGGAATGGTGTCGCGATCATTGACACCACAAGCCAGGCAAACGGCAGGATCAGAAGGAAGAATACTTTTTTGTTCATTCTCATTTGCCCAACGTCAGCGTTGAGGCTGAGCCCCACCTGGCGGGGCGATAGCCTCCGACGCTTGGTTCGCGGCTTTTTTCTTTTTTTCGATGGCCTTCCGGATGGCAGCAAGATCCTTGCCGTTATCTTCTGTAGGAAACAGGTCGTACGCCTTGGCATAATTTGCTTCGGCTTCGCTTAAATTCCCCATTTCCTGATTGAGAGAACCTAAAAGATAATAGCCGTAATAATAATCCGGGTGTTTTTTGAGAAGCCTTTGGATCATCTCGGTGGATTTTTGGTAGTCTCCTTTGTTTAAGATATTTCTTGCCTCTATCCATGTGTCAACCGGCTGAGATACGGCCTTAAATCTATCCGGCATCCAATGTCTTGACACGGACACGGATAGGATTATGAGCAGTGCAACAATGAATATTCCGCTCGTTTTTTTGGATTTCTTGAACAATGCCGTTTGACAACGCAATTCATCAAGTATTTGTTTTTCTATTTCTGTATCCATTGGCTTCTCCTATATTTTGCGAACGAACGGGGTCAGCGGCGGCGCGGAACGCGACGTACGCTGGACCCCTTTGTTCGCAAATCCGTCTTGTTTTTGATCGTTTTCAGATAATCGGACGGCGCGACAATATGAATGCCACGAAACACGATGAGGTCGAGTAGGTGATGATCCCCGGAAACAACAACATCTGCGTTCGATTCCAAGGCGCACTCCAAGATCATGTTGTCGTCCGGATCCGAGGCGACGGCTTGGACGCGCGCGGTGGGATTGATTACGTCGCAGACAGCGTGCAGTTCCTCAAGAAGCTGGAAGGACTGCTCCGGGGAAAACCCGAACTTCGGACGCCGAAGGACCTCTCGGGTTTCATCCAAAATGGGAAGTGACAGAGAACAGTCAACCGCCCCGTTGATGACAAGTTCCAGTACATCTCGTGGCGGACCCCCGAAGAGTACCGCGGAGATAAGCACGTTCGTGTCCAGAACGATGCGCTGTCGCTTCATCGGTTTCGGGCCTTCTGTTGGCGATACGCCTGAACCTCTGAAGCAACGTTCGTCTCGGTCAGATTCCCCCGCGTGACCACAGCTCTTCCATACGCAAAGATCCTGTCCCATCGTCGTTTGCGATCAATGTAGAGTCGAGCGGCTTCCCGAAGAAGTTCGGAGCGTGAGCGAGATTCGACCATTGCGATTTTGTCTATGTCAGCCAGCAGACTTTCCTGAAAGGATATGTTTACCGTTGCTGTGTTCATGATAGCCTCTCTTTCAACTAATACCATATACAATCTTTGTATGTAGTCAAGCTCGATCTGTCTCTCGTTGCCAATGGCGGCATTGACGCTCTGAGCGGAACGTAAAGTGGCTTTGTTGGCCGACTCTCATTTGCTCTGGTTGCCGTCCAGCCTGACGGAGGGTCTCACGAGCGCATACGCAATACAGGAAAGCGACACACACAAGAGACCCGTGCAGATCAGCATCGTTCCCATCATGGTGACGGTGATCGAGCTTGTCGCTGCTGCTTGGCCGATCACACGCTTTCCGATGATGACCAAGAACACCCCAAGGATGTTTGGGACCGCGACACAGACAATTCGTTCGAACTTACTCATGATCTGCCCTCCTCCATCTTTTTTCGCCAACGCCCCGGCTGTGCCGCGGCGAGCTTCGAGCCGTCGCGCACCAGCCGGATGTTGGCAGTTCCTACTTCATTTTCCCGATGGCATCGGACACCGTGAGAATCCAGTCGGCGATGAACAACACAATGAACCCGGTGAACAGAGCCACCAGGCACCAGAATCCAAAGGGGTGCTCTTGTCTCCGGCAGACCTTTGACGAGTCGGTGTGACGGATGGATCCCGTTCGGATTCCGTCAATCACGATTTTGCCGAGGAACCACGATAGCCCTCCTGCAACTGCGGTCGCCAAACTGATTCTGAGGATCGGGTTCATTGTCTTTCTACTATGCCAACGGCGAGGGTCTGCGTTCGTGAACCCGCCGCGGGGTCACGATAAGTAGCACCCTCTGGTTGGGCCCTCTTGTCCGCGATTGCGTCCCACAAATCGTTCTCGTGCGCGATCACAATGCGGGCTCCCTTTTTGCGGTAATTGACTGCTGTCTCAACTTTGCGGCCATAGCAGGAGAACGCCCAGCAGGAGTTGCCTGCCGCACAGACAATGAGGTAGTCGAGATCCTCACGTATGCTCCCGATCACCTTGCCGCCGATTGACTCGATCCTGCGCGCAATCTCTGCACGCGTTGCTTTTCGTGATTCGCCCGTTAGGCAGAAGGATTTGTCACCAAAGGTGATCTCCGGACACATGGCGCAGACGCCT
>Ga0265297_10009041_pt1 | contig 13044 bp, 12 predicted proteins | sample Munlanlwell13791_FD_192502 | JGI IMG/M metagenome (GOLD analysis project Ga0265297, IMG submission 192502) | Leachate microbial communities from a municipal landfill in Southern Ontario, Canada - Leachate well 137-91 | ecosystem: Engineered > Solid waste > Landfill > Unclassified | place...
ATGTCTCCTGAAACAAGCGCTCCGGAAGTTAAAAATAGTCCGGTATTAGCGCTCGCCACGGCGTTGGAATAATAATTGACGTTTTTATTTACTTTGCCGTTAATATTCAACACAGAAGAAGCCGCGTTCACGCTCCCCGCGACGGTGCCATTGATATTTATTGTCTCACCCGCGAGCAAAGCATCCCTGCCGATAAATGAGCTTTCTGGAAGAAGGATGTCTTGCGAAGCAACAGCGACAGACCTTTCCACTCTTCCTTTTATATCAACGCTCTGAGCGGCGACCCTAACGCTTCCGGAAACATTGCCATTAACAGTAATGGATTGTCCGGCACCGATAATATCACCGTCAACATTACCATTGATATTGATCTTTTGGCCGAAAGCAAAGACATCTCCGACAACATCGGTATTCAAGGTAACGTTGTTGCCGGCCAAGAATACGGTATCGTTAATCGGCTCTGTTTGCGACAAAACGACGTTTTGGCCTTCTCTCGATGTTATTGCCGAAGTTAGGGCCAAAGGAATAAAACAAAGAGCAATCAATGCGAAGACAAAATATTTTTTTATCATATGATTACAAATTATTATGATTATTATATTTATTATACCGTCGCCTGATCTTGTGTCTCCGGGGTGGTATCAAGTCCCGCGAAGCCCTCAAGCTGTATTAATCTTGCCTCGAAAAGAGGAAGAATTTTGTCTATGTAGTTTATTCTCTCTTGCAAATCGGGACTTGTTATTGTTCCGTTCTCTTCGATGATCTTTTTCTTTTCAGACTCTAATTCTTCGATTTTGTTTTCCATTTGAAAAATCGCGTCCAATACTCTATCTCCGACTTTTTCCTTCTGTTCCGGACTCATTTCTATTTTTTTAATTTGTTTTTTATCGGTTTCTACTATCGCACTCTCGTCAACTTCTTCAGAAACATTAGGACCACCCTTCCCTTCATTTGGTTCTCGCATTTGTTCTAAGCTCATATTTTTTTACCCCCATCTTTTTTAAAAAGGCGGGGGTGAATTAATTATTATTTTCTTTATTATAGCAAATATTTGAAAATCAATACATTTCGTTTTACACACACCTCATCAGTTACCACCGACGATCACGGTTTGGATATTGATCATTTTGCGGTAAGGCTCGCACGTCTTTAAGAGATGTTTATGCTTTCCTTCACCGATTATTTTTCCATTTTCCAAAACAATTATTTTGTCCGCGTCCTTGATAGTGGACAAACGATGCGCGATGATTATCGTCGTCCTTCCCTTTGCCGCTTTTTCTATCGATTCCCGGATAAGCGCTTCATTCTCCACATCCAAGCTGGAGGTAGCTTCATCAAAAATTAGAATTGAGGGATCTTTAACAAGCGCCCGGGCGATTCCCACTCTTTGGCGCTCGCCACCCGACAATCGTATGCCTTTTTCTCCGATCGTCGTATCCAGACCCTTTTCCAAACTCTTTAAGAAAGTATCGATGCGCGCCATTTTAACCGCTTCGTTCAATTGTCTATCGCTGACCTTGCTCTTGGCGCCGAAAAGGATATTGTATCGTAAGGTATTATCAAAAAGAGAAACATCCTGGGGCACCACGCCCAAAAAGTCTCTGTATTTATCCAAAGATAGTTCTTTCAAGTCATTGCCATCGATCAAGATCTTTCCTTGGTCCGGATCGTACGCCCTGATCAGTAATTGCGCAAGCGAAGATTTTCCGGCTCCGCTATGCCCAACGATCGCCACTTTTTGTCCGGGTTCGATCACAAGGTTCACGTTCTTCAAGGTGTTTTCCGTCTTCTTAATATTTTTTCGCGGCTCATCCGCGTCTTCCCTTGAAGGATACTTGAAGAATACATTTTTGTATTCTATCCGACCTTGAATCTTTTCCAAAACGATCGGGTTTTCCACTTCTTTAATGGCAGGCTCCATACTCAGGAGCGCGAACAAATTTTTGATGGCCGACCAATAATCGACGATATTTCTCTGTAAATATGATAACGACCAAAGTCTGTTAAAAGCGTTTGACGACCACGACAGAAAGATAACCAAAAATCCGGGAGTATAAACTTTTTGATAAACCAAATAAATACCCACCACCATTACCGCGACCCTGGTGATGGCGAGAACCGTCGTCCTTATAGCTGTGGTGTCGATATATTTTAGCCAGATCAATTTTACCAAGCGATTAGTATGGCTGAGTTTTTCATCGTATTCTTTTAAAATTTCTTTTTCTTTGGCGTTGGTTTTAACCAAAGAAGCATTTCTTAAAAACTCCGCCTGTTTTTTGTCCGTATCATTGCGCATCTCCTGAACATCCCGCAGTTTCCCGCTCAATTGCTTGTTGGCCAAAACGATGGTCAAAATATATATGCTAAGCCCCACAAAAACAATAGCCCCCAAAACAGGAGCGATGATCGAAAGAGCGATAAGAGTAACGACCACCTGCAAGGTCAAAGGTAAAACCTGATAAAGCCAATCCATAGTGAAAGCGGGCAAGGCGTTCAATCCCCTGTCGATAATACTTTTTTTAATTCCCGAATTTTGGTTTTCGTGCTGGCCGATGGAAAACCTGAAAACCTCCGCGAGAGATTTGCGATTGATCGAATCGCTGAAATCGGAATCAAATCTAGTTATTTCTATTCTTTGCCTGATGTAAAAGATCACTACCTCATTCAAAACGTAAACCAAGAAAAAGATTCCGGCCAAGTAGATGATATTCACAAGCGCGCGGTTGGCAATGACTCCGTCGATTATCCTTCCATATACATAAGGCGCCACCAAACTTAACACTTCCTGTAAAAAAGTGAGGAAAAGAGAAATAGCAATCACGCCCCAAAATGGCCGATAGAATTCCATCAGTTTTGAAAAATTTTGCCTGAATGTTATCTCCGGTTTCTTTTTGCTTTTCTTCGGTTTCAAAATATTGCCCATTACTTATTTCTTTTATTTTATCACACAGTTAAAGATAATTCTAATGCGTGAGTGGCGCAGAACCAAAATCATTGACAAAATATTTATTTATACTATAGTTTAATTAACCACTGGGGGTGGTCCGTATGTACAAAGGAAGCCTTGAGATCAATGAACTTTTAGAAAAAATCGGCAGAGGAGAAAAGTTTTCCCAATCAATGATCCCGCCACTTGAAGAGGTCGCGGAAATGAGAAGACTGCCAAAAAGAATTTCAAACTTTCTCGCAAGCCTGTCATTTGAAGAATGGGGAAAGATATTCAAAAATACTTCGGGTAAAATGAGCGAGATCGCGCTCAAAAATATGGCAATGAAAGCGCCAAACCTGCGAAGTTGTTTGGATATTTACAGCCGCGATCAAGTCGGTGGCGAAGCCGAAACGATCGCGACTAAAAAGATGGTCGAAGCGATCGCGACTACCGAGACAAACGCCGGCACTCTTGATCCGGACAAGCAATACACGATTGAGGTCGCGAAGATCATTCTTCGATTCGAAAAATCGAAAAAGAGGATGCTCGCGTATATGGACAAAGACCATTTTCGCGAATCCATCCGCTCTGTGTTTGCCGAAGATATCTGCGAACTCCATCTCTCGGCCTCGGCACACGAAGGGAGGCCGAGTGCCGATGTCGTTGAAGAATTGGCTCTCTATAAAATTATGGAAGAACTTAAGGGCGTGGTTTAAAACTCGCCTCTTTTTTTTATTATTGATATGGCAATTTCCTGAAATCTTGGTATAATAAATAAAAGAATAATTAATTTAGCCCATAAAAAAATGTCTTATAAAATAAATATTAAAACTATTCCCGGAAAAAAAGAAAAAGATATAATGATGTTTTCCTTGAGTGATACCTGTATCTGGTGCCACAAAACCAAAGAGCTGCTAAAAGAAATGGGGCTTGAATTCAGCTATGTGGATGTCGACCTTTTATCCAAAGAAGAGCAGGCCGAAGCATACAAAGATATGTGGAAATACAGCCCGAACACGACCTCCTTCCCCACGGTTATAATCAATCATGGAGAATTCGTTTTTAGCGGGTTTAGCGAGGGAGACATAAAGGCGGTACTTTAATAAAACCACTCAAAAAAACCGATTGTTATCAGTCGGTTTTTGATTTTATTATTCTACTCATTATCTGACCGGCTTATAACCTCCGGGGACTCCCCGGGGAGACAAAACGATCTGCCATAACTGGAGCGAGCGAGAGCGAAACGCTCCGGCACAAGACAAAAGATAATATTTCCACATTCTGTAAAATCTTTTGCTGTAGTTTTTCTTTAATTGCGGCCACGAATCATCAAAATTATTATACCAAGCCATCAATGTTTTATCATAGTCCACGCCGAAATTATGCACGTCCTCTATCACAAACAATCCTTCAACGCTTTGGCTCAACTGTTTCAGAGAAGGGATCATTCCGTTTGGAAAAATATATTTATTGATCCAGGGATCGGTGGAGTTTTCTGATTTTAATCCGCCGATAGTATGGAGTAAAAACAATCCATTTTCTTTAAGACACCTCTTCGCGACGCGCATATAGGTTTTGTAATTTTTTACTCCCACATGCTCGATCATTCCGACCGACACAATGTGGTCGAATTTTTCATTCAGTTTGCGATAATCTTCAAAGCGAAACTCCACGGGCAAACCCTTGCAAGAATCCTCGGCAAATTTCAATTGCTCTTTTGAAACGGTAATTCCCACCACTTGCGCTCCGTAGTTTTTCGCGGCATATTTGGCAAAACTTCCCCAGCCGGAACCGATGTCCAAAACTCTTTGCTTGGGTTTCAAATTGATCTTTCGGCAGATCAGATCAAGCTTTGCCTCTTCGGCCGCGTCCAGATTACGCGCGTCTTTCCAATAACCGCAACTATAGGTCATACTTTTCCCGAGCATCGCGATAAACAGATCGTTCCCCGCATCATAATGCCTTTCTCCTATTTGAAATGCCCGCCCCAAAGACTGGGGATTGAATATTTTAGCGCCGACAAATCCAAGGATCAAAGGCAAGGAGAGGCCGATTCGCTCATCAATACGCGAAGAAAGCAAGCGACAAAAGAATTGGTCCAAATTCTCGCATTCCCACCATCCATCCATATAGGCTTCACCCAAACCCAAAGATCCTTGAGACTTTATTCGTCCGTATAGATCGGGATTAAGTATTTTTATATCCCAAGGATTCAAGCCGTCCAATACGATTCCCGCGGGCTCTATCAATCGACTGATCCACTCTTTTGTGTTGTTGTTTGCCATAAATAAAATCAATATTACTACCTATTATTATGATACCAAAACTATTGGAAATCACAATATAGTGACCCCCTACCGAACACGCGAGATTATTCATAACTTTATTCAACTTTTTGTTTTTTTATGTTAAAATCAAGTAAGGACGAGGTGTTAAAAATAATGAAACAAGTATATGAAAAATTATATTTATCTAATAATTGTGATTGTCTTAGCCGGCTTATTTTTATTCTTTTTTAACATATTGCGCGCCGCTCCGGGCACAAGCCAATTAACCGAACAACAATTGCAAATGCCCTCCGACGCCGTGCCCACCCAAGAGACAATAAGCATTAAAAACTTTACCTTTGATCCCGGGAGCATTTCGATACCGCTCAATAGCACGATAACCTGGGTTAACAACGATTCCCCGATCCACAGTATTAAGTCAAATACTTTTAATTCACCGAATCTGGACACCGGACAAACCTTTTCTTTCACTTTTGACCAGCCCGGAACCTTTAATTACAGTTGCGGAATCCACTCGTCAGAGAAAGGCACAATAATAGTAAGATAATAATAAAAACATGATCAATATCGCTTTTTACTACATTTTGGGAATCCCGGTGATCGTGTATCTTGGAATCTTCACTTATCTCAGTTTTTTAATTGCCGCTTATCTGGGTATGCTCTCGATAAAGGGAAAAGGCAGCTTGGGCCGTCATAAGACAGCGGTAAGGATCGCTTTTATTATCGCGACAATTCACGCGCTTGTCGGAATCTCCCTGATTTTAAAATAATTCACCCTGTTAAATAATTTTAAATTTGTTCAAGAATAGAAATTTATAAAGCTTAAAATTTGATAAATTAAAAGTAAAAATATAATTAATTTAAAATTACGATTTAAGAGAACTTAAATCGTATTTAACAGGGTAAACATTATGAAACCAACAGACAGCCCCGAAAATCATATAAAATGCAATTGCCCCAAATGTTCTCTGTTTACCGATTGCAATGCCGCGCGAGAAGAAAATCTTTTTTGCGGTATGGGCAAATCGACCTGCCCAATGGATTCATCCAAAATCTGCATTTGCGGACAGTGCCCGATACACAAAGAAAATGGTCTTGAGGGCGGATATTTTTGCATCAGCGGACTCGCGGAATAGCACAAAAGAAAAACCGCCTCTTTGGCGGTTTTTTATATCTTGAATAATTTTTTAGCGTTTTCGTCCGAGGCTTCGATCACTTTCTCGATCTCAATATTTTTAATTTTCGCTATCTCTCCCGCGATTATCGGCAAAGACAAGGGTGTGTTTCGTTGTTCGGTCCAGCCTGGCCCTTGTGAACCATTCAAAAAATCATAATCACTATTCTTATCCGGTTCATTACTTGGGAGGCTTTGTCCACCGTACAACGAAGCCCGCCTTTGCCCTACCGGGCTTCGGCGCGGCAAAGGTGGCGAAAGGTACGGGCAATCCGTTTCCAATAATATCTTATCCATTGGAATATATTCAATCGCCCCTTTCAGGTCCATTTTAAACATTATTCCATTGATACCGATATACATCCCTAACGACAAAAATCTTTCCGCATCCTCTCTGCTTCCGGTAAAGCAATGCAGAACCCCTGTTATCTTTCTTTTTGACAATATTGCGAACAGATCGTCAAAAGCCGCGCGACAATGAAGAATGACCGGCAATTCAAGCTCTTCGGCCAAATCGAGGTGTTGCTCAAATATTTTTATCTGTTCCAATTTAAACTTTTCTTTCTTGCTCGTTCCTTTCGGCTTATACCAATAATCAAGGCCGCATTCCCCTACGGCAACAACTTTTTTTGATTTTGCCAATTCCCGGTATTTTTTATAATCAAAACTTTTCTCCAAAATGCCTTCCGTTTCCCCGGAATATCCTTTATTTTTCAAGAACGCGGAGTCGATGTCCAGGGGATGCAGGCCGATCGAAGCGAAAACTCCCGAATGGGTTTCGGCAATTTCAATGGCTTTTTTTGAGTTCTTAAGATGCGTCCCCACATTGATCATCCCGATGCCAACGTCCGAACATTTTTTAATGATCTCTTCTCGGTCTTCTTCGAACTCAAAAGAATTCAGATGGGCGTGCGTGTCGATCATTGTATTCTTGGGAAAAGAGGATCCCCTTTAGACACATTAAAGATCCAGTCCTTTTCTCCCAGCTGATCGATCATTTTTTTTGAAGTATCGGGCATAAAAGGAGAGATCATTTCGGCGATATTCTTAAGCGAATATAAAAGATTGGAAAATATCTGTTTTGTTTTTTCCGCGTCTTTTTCCGCCCAGGGTTTTTCTTCGTCAATATATTTATCGCAAGAAGCGATCAGTGTCCACACCTCGGACAATGTTTCGTTCAGATTAATAAAATTGTCATTGTATTTTTGCCAGACTTCGACAACTTCTTTTTTGGTATATTCATTCGGTACAGCCAGGAAATCTTTTAACCCGGCCTTCTCGACCATCGCGATCGTTCTCGCGAAAAGGTTACCAAGGCCGTTTGCCAAATCGGAATTATACCTTTTTTCCATTTTTTCTTGAGTGTAATCTCCATCGCCCATCGCGGGCACTTCGCTCAATAAAAAATATCGCACCGCGTCCGCTCCGTATTTTTCCGCGAGCGAGAACGGATCGATCACATTGCCGAGAGATTTTGACATCTTTTGACCGTTCGCCGTGATGTAGCCGTGGCTGAAAATAACCTTTGGCAGATTCAAACCGGCGGACAAAAGCATCGCCGGCCAGTAAACGGCGTGGAATCTGGTAACCCCCTTGCCGATGACGTGCAAACGGGCGCCATCGCCCTGCCAAAACTCATTGAATTTACTCTCGTCCGCGCTGCCATAGCCAAGCGCGGTGATATAGTTCGCGAGCGCGTCAAACCACACCCATATTTTTTGGCTTGGATCTTGGGGCACATCTATTCCCCAACCCTTCGCCCTTTCCGTGGAGCGGGAAATGCAAAAATCCTGCAATCCGGAATTGATAAAACTCATTATTTCGTTTTTTCTCGTTTCGGGAATGATCTTCAACTCATCGTTCGCTATCAAATTCTTAATTCTTTCGGCGTAATCGGTTAGCTTAAAAAAATAATTTTCTTCTTCCATTTCTTCCGGCGCGACCTTGTGCTCGGGACATAGCCCGTCTTCCAGATCTTCCTCTTTGTAAAATTCTTCACAGCCGACACAATAAAGCCCTTTATATTTTTTCTTATAAATGTCTTTGGCGCAGGCTTGCCATAATTTTTGGACACCATGAAAATGGCGCTCTTCCGTGGTGCGGATATATTCGTCAAAAGAAAGATTGAACGCTGATTTCAGGGCGTAAAATTTTTGATAGTTCTTTTCCACGAGCTCGTTTACCGAAATTCCTTCTTTTTCCGCGCTCCGAACATTTTTTAAACTGTTTTCGTCAGTTCCGGACAAAAAGAAAACTTCATCACCCCACTCACGGTGATGCCTTGCCAGCGCGTCCGCTTGTATTTTTTCCAACGCGTGCCCCAAATGCGGAGCACCGTTGACGTAATCTATGGCCGTAGTAATAAATACTTTTTTCATATTTTTGAGGACTAATTCTGTTCTTTTTTATACAAGGAATAATTCTTCAAAGTTTCATACAATATCGCCCCTAGGGGTATCGCTAAAATAGCGCCGATCACTCCCAACAGTTCTCCTCCGACCAGTATCGATATAAGCACTAAAAAGTTCGGGATACCAACCATTTTTTTCGTGAACAAGGGCATAAAGACGTTGTGCTCGATCTGCTGAATCAAAACGGTAAAAAGCAAGGCCAATAAAACCTTGACCCATCCACCCATAAACGCAAAAGCTATTAAAATAACACCGACCAAAACGGGACCAATCATAGGAACGATATTCAATATTCCCGCGAGGAAACCAATGGATACCGCGAATTTAATATTCAAAAGCAAGCAAGCGATAAAAGTCAGGATGGCTACTCCGATGGAAGAAAGAACCCTACTGCCAAACCAGCCCATTACCTGCTCCTGGCTTTTCTCCCACGCTTTTGAAACGGACTCTTCCCACTTTTTCGGAGAAAACAGCTTGATCATTTTATTCAAATCCTTTTCCTCTATGGAAAGGAAGGCTGCCAGCGCGAAAACGGTAACGATCGCGAGAATGGCGTCAAAGACCGAGAGCGCGAAATTTATAATATTACCCGAAATCGAAAGAATACCATTTCCCAAATTGGGACTGAGATTAAAAATGCTTCCGATGTTCGTGAGATCAATATTGTTTAATTTTAAGAAATTGTTTATTTGAGTAAAGTAGTGGGACAAATTCGCCGAAAAATCTTTTGTCTCAGCGGCGATCGGTGGCACAATCGCGTATATTATCAAAGAAAAAATTATTACAAATGATAGGTAAACCGTGATCGCGGCCAAAGTTCTCGGAAATCTCTTTTTTTCCAAAAATGAAATTAGCGGGTTAAAAATAATGGAAATTATCAAAGCCAAAAGCCCTAAAATTACCACGTCTCTAATCAAAAAAAGCGTGTAGATTAGCGCGGCAATAACCACTATTTTAAAAATGGCAGTCCACGTAATATCCAGTTTCAATATTTGAGCATTCATAATTTTAGTTTTTATTCTAATTTTAAAATTTTAATAATTTTTTAAATTTTTGTTCGTCTTTGAATGGGCCGATCATGGCGAGATTGAGTTTTTCCGGCTTAAAGATATCTTTCGCCGTCTCTTGGATGTCTTCTCTCGTTACCTTGTTAATTCGTCTCATTATTTCCTCGATCGGCAAGATCTCGTTTCTCAAAAGCTCTTGATTGGCGTAATAAATGGCCTTTGAATAAGATGATTCCAGGCCCAAAACCATATGTCCTTTGATGTAATCCTTTACTTTTTTCAATTCTTTGGCGCTGACTCCCTTCTCCGCGATCTTCTTATATTCTTTGAGTATGGTTATTATCGCTTTTTCCGTTTTCTCTTTATCAATGCCCACGAACGTGGCCAGGCAGCCGGTATCGGGGTCGCTGTCGTTAAAGGTTTGGAGATCATAGCCGGTTCCCTCGTCCACCCTTATCGCCTTGTAGAGGCGAGAGCTTGTCATTCCTCCGAGTATTATCGCGATAAGATCGGCCGCGTACCTTCGCGGATGAAACATATCATACGTCCTTACCCCCAAGGCGATGTTCGCCAATTTCATATCCCTGAACAATATTTTCGCTCGCGGCTCCGATTGTTTTTCAATTACCGGAGCTTTGGCTTTGGGCTTGCCCGTCTTTACGTTTTTAAATCTTTTTTTAACGTAATCCAAGGTTTTTTTCTCGCTTATATTTCCGGCCACGCAAACGACGATATTTTTCGCGACGTATCGCGAATCACGATAAGCGATTATCTCGTTCCTTTTGATCGCGGAAACGCTCTCGATCGTTCCGGCAATATCCCATCCCGCGGGTTGATCTCCGTAAAGCAAAATTTTCCAAAAATCGTAGATAAACCTTCTGGGATTATCAAAAAACATTTTCAACTCGCTTATGATCACTCCTCTCTCCGTTTCCACCGCTTGGGATGGAAAGGTCGCGTTAAAAAAGATCTCCGTGAGCCAGTCGATTATTCTTTCCATATGCTCAGTCGCGGCCGTGACATAAAAACCGGTATAATCTTCTCCGGTAAAAGCGTTGTGGGACGCGCCGATCTCGTCGACTTGTTCGTGCACTTGGGTAAAATCCTTAAACTTTTTCGAACCCATAAAGATCGTGTGCTCCAAAAAATGAGAAATGCCCGAGATATTCTTTGTTTCGTATTTCGAACCTGTCGCGACCAAAATAAGGACCGTGACCGCCTTGGTCTCTTTTTGCGGAATTGTGATCACTCTCAATCCGTTCTTTAGCGTGGTTTTTTTATAGCCCCTTTTTAATTTTTTTGGCGGCATTTTTTTCTTTTTCTTTTTTTATCTGTTTTTTCAATTCCACCATCTTGATCTCCCGGTTAACCGTAAGGTCAAAAAACTTTTCCAACTCGATAACCCTGTTTTTCATTTCTTCTTTCGCTTTTTCCGATTCTTTGCGCGAGATCAAGGCCCGTTTCGAGGCGTCGTTTAGCCCGTCAATCAAGGTTACGAGCTCTTTGTCCACGCTACCGGTGGCGAATACGGTGGAATTACCCTCCGCCATATCCGTGATAAATTCTTCCGCCTCGTAAAAAGATTTGGTGATGTACAAAAACAGAACCCGGTCAATGATCAAGACCATTGTTATGCCGACAACGGAAAGAACAGCAACATTAAAGTCAAAGGGGAAAACGCACAACAAAACGATGATCGCCGTAATTATCGGGAACAAAAACAAAAAATAGAATTTCGATTTTATGCTGTCGAAGTTTATGTTCGGAACGGTCTCGTTACTCTCCATTAATTTTTTCCGAAGCGCCTTAACCAAGAAAAAGGTCTTTTGTTCGGAATAAAAAGACGCGAACACGGCCGAGAGAACAGTCGCGACGGAAGCACCGCCGATTATTATGAGGGTGTCTTCGATCCTAATGCCTCGCCAGGTTCCGATCACGACGATCAAAATGGTCAAGATCAGTCCCTCCCAAATCGTTGAAGAAAAAATGTTGCGTGAAAAAGAAACAAGGCTGTAAAATATATTCTTGGCTTCTTCGGGTTTTAATTTTTTCGGAAAATCGCTCTGGTAAAGGGCGTTGTTAATAGCTTTTGATTCCTCCGAACTGAACCAAAAATTGCCGAAACGAAATATCGTGAAAATATAGTCGGCGAGCAACACTGCCGGGATGCCAATGATGAATAATAAACGCGAACCGGCCGGTTCGAATTTACCTATGGATAGTATGAGCACGCATCCGAAAAAAACGCAAATTCCGGCGAACCCCATAGTCGGAAATAAAAGTTTTAAAGTATAAGGAATACGAAATCTCATTATTTAAAATTTAGTTTAGCTTTTCCTCGATATAATTTTTAAGATCTTTGATCTTTATCCTTTCCTGTTCCATTGTGTCCCGGTCGCGAACGGTAACAGCCTCGTCTTCCAGGGTTTCAAAATCAACAGTGATCGCGAAAGGCGTGCCAATCTCATCCTGCCTTCTGTAGCGCCTACCGACTGTGCCGACTTCGTCATATTGGCAATAGAAATAAGGCGCCAGGGTGTTAAAGATCTCTTTTGCCTTTGCCACAATATTTTCTTTGTTTTTCACGAGGGGCAAGACCGCCACTTTTATCGGCGCCAGCTTCTTATCTATTTTAAGCACGGTTTCCATCTCCTTAACCGATTCCGTCGTTTTGGATCGTCCGCCCTCCACTTCTTCATATGCATCGCAAAGGACAGCCAAAAACACGCGATCCACGCCGCACGAAGGCTCGATCACATAGGGCAGATATGTTTCCTTTGTTTCGCCGTCAAAATACTTAAGATCAGCGCCCGAATACTTTTCGTGCTGTTTCAGGTCAAAATCGGTCCTGCTCGCGATACCTTCTATTTCCGCCCAGCCGATCGGGAATTTATATTCGATGTCCGCGCAACCTTTCGCGTAATGAGCAAGTTCTTCCCTATCATGATGCCTGATACGGAGGTTTTCTTTTTTTATTTTTAGAACATCGGTGTACCAGCGCATTCTTTCCGTGAGCCAAAATTCAAACAGATCCGTTTCCGTTCCCGGCTTAACAAAATATTCCATTTCCATCTGTTCAAACTCCCGCATCCGGAAAATGAAATTACCGGGAGTGATCTCGTTTCGAAACGCCTTGCCGATCTGAGCGATACCGAAAGGAATTTTCACTCTCTGCGTGTCTAAAATATTTTTGTAGTTAACGAAAATACCTTGCGCGGTTTCCGGCCTCAGATAA
>Ga0265297_10009042_pt1 | contig 13044 bp, 14 predicted proteins | sample Munlanlwell13791_FD_192502 | JGI IMG/M metagenome (GOLD analysis project Ga0265297, IMG submission 192502) | Leachate microbial communities from a municipal landfill in Southern Ontario, Canada - Leachate well 137-91 | ecosystem: Engineered > Solid waste > Landfill > Unclassified | place...
CCGCGTGTTCTACGGTCGCGGCGAAACGGCGTGGACAATCAGCGAGAAAGCCTTCCTTGGCACGCCCAATCTGATCACGTTCAGCGGCGAGTATCTGCAAAACGTGAACGACGGCTGGGAGTCTAAAGGCTACGGAACCCGCGGCTGGACAGGCCAGATTACGTATGGCGCGTCGAAGAAACAGGGCCAGTGGCAGGTGGGCTACCAGTACAAGAGGCTCGAAGCGAACGCGACCTGGGACATGTTCACAGATTCCGACTGGGGCTCCAGTGGCGGCACGGACCGCAAAGGCCACGTCTTCATGGCCACCTACAACATCCGTGACTGGTGGACGCTTGGCATGAAGACATTCCTGACTGAGAAGATCAGCCGTTCTTCCGGCGGCACCGGCGGCGCTGCTGCCGGCAACAGTCCGGCGGACATTCTCCGCGTCCAAGTGGACACCGTCGTCAAGTTCTGAACAAAGGGAACCCGCACTCGCTCCCCTGACCGGCTGTGGGGGTGCGTCCGAGCGCACCCCCGCAGTTCGGCAGAGAGATTAACTGAACCGAAACAAGTCCGTAACCTGATCGTAACAAACATCTGAGAGGTTGATAAGGAGACAAGAACAATGAACACACGTTTTGCAAAGACATTAGCCGTGGCTGCCACGCTTGCAGCCGCCGCCTCCACATACGCGGCCAGCATTACCGTCAAAGGCTCCGACACACTAGTGATTCTCGGCCAAAAGTGGGCGGAGGTCTATATGAAGAAGAATCCCGGTACGGCCGTGCAGGTGACCGGCGGAGGCTCCGGCACCGGTATTGCTGCGCTGCTTAATGGCACCACCGACATTTGCAACGCCTCGCGTTCGATGAAGACCAAAGAGATTGCGTCGTTCGTCGCAAAGTCCAAGGGGGTTCGCCCGCACGAATACAAGATGTGCTTGGACGGCATCTCGGTCTATATGAACAAGGGCAATCCGGTAGAGAAGCTGAGCTTCCCACAGTTAGAAGGCATATTCATCGGCAAGATCACCAATTGGAAACAGGTCGGCGGCAATGACGCGCCAATTTCGCTCTACGGCCGCGAGAACTCCTCCGGCACCTACGAGTTCTTCAAGGAGCATGTGCTCAAGGGCAAGGACTTCGCGGCGGCGACCAAGACGATGCCCGGCACTGCGGCGGTCATCCAAGGTATCGCCAGCGATGCGAACGGCGTCGGTTATGGTGGAGTCGCTTATGGCGAGGGTGTCAAGGCTGTCTGCGTCAGCAAAGTGGACGGCGGCGACGCGATTGCTCCTTCCGAGGAATCGGTGCTTTCCGGCAAGTATCCGATCTCCCGTTACTTGTTCAACTATGTGGATCCGAAGAAAGACAACGGAGCTGTAGCGGCCTATATCAACTGGTGCCTCAGTGATGAGGGCCAGGCGGTCGTCAAAGACATCGGCTTCTTCCCGTTGCCGAAGAACCTGCGATAAGCAGAATCTGACGTGGCCCCATCACGACGGCGGTAATGGTCTCCGAGACAGACCACAAGATCGAAGAGGGGCTTTGACTCGTATGAGTAGAGGAAGTCAAAGCCCTTCTGATCTTCTGATGGCAGGCGGCGAAGGTCGCTCAGGAGCATAGAGTGAACATCAGCACGGCAATGCAAGCGCCTATCAATAACGGATATGGTTCGCCGCAAAACGGCGCGCTGGCCCGACGCGTCTCGCTTGCGGCGGCCATCGTCCGCCGCAAGACGCGTTGGGGCGAGTGGCTGGTCGAACGCGGCATCTTCTTGGTGTCGCTGTCGGCGATCCTAATGATCTTTCTGATCTTCATCTTCGTCGGTCGGGAGGCATTGCCGGTGGCGATGGGGCGGACCAACAATTCGCGTGCACAGAAGCCCATTGCGGTCAGTGAGATCCCCAAGCTTTCGCAGCAGAAACTCGCCGCCTACCTCGGCGTGCCGGCCGCCGATCTAAAGACGTTTGATTTCGACACGTTGAAGCAGCTTGTGGAACTCAAGGGGCAGGAACTACAGGAGATCGCCAATCCCGACGCGCGCTTCAACACCACCAGTTGGAGCATGATGCTCGAACCCTATCGGTGGCACGGCTACGACAAGGCCGAATACATCTGGCAGCCGGTGAGCGAGATTCCGAAATTCAACATGATTCCGCTCATCATTGGCAGCTTGAAGGCGACGCTGGTGGCGCTGTTGCTTTCCATTCCGCTCGGCGTGGGCGCAGCCATCTACGTTTCACAACTCGCCAAGCCGGTTTTGCGCGAGATCATCAAACCAACCATTGAGTTGCTGTCCGGCATTCCATCGGTGGTGCTGGGTTTTTTCGCGCTCATCGTCCTGGCCAGCGGGATGCAGGCGGTGTTTGGCTATGAATCTCGCCTGAATGCTTTCGTTGCCGGCGTTGCGCTGGGTCTGACCGTCATTCCGATTGTCTTCACGATCTCCGAAGACGCGCTCAGCAGCGTGCCGAAAGCCTATACACAGGCCGCGCTCGCGCTCGGCGCGTCGCCTTGGAAAGCGGCGTGGCAGGTGGTGCTGCCGGCGGCGGTGCCGGGCGTGTTCGCGGCGTGCGTTCTCGGTTTCGGCCGTGCCATCGGCGAGACGATGGTGGTGCTGATGGCTTCCGGCAATGCGTCCATCGTGTCGGCCTCAGTCTTTGATTCCTGCCGCACGCTGACGGCTTCGATTGCAGCAGAATTGGCCGAGGTTGTTTTTGGAGGCGACCACTACCGCATCCTGTTCCTGCTCGGCGCACTGCTGTTTACGGTGACGTTTGTCACGAATCTCGCCGGCGACGTGGTCGTGCACCGGTTGAAGCAACAACTGGAAGGGAAACACTGACGCCATGCCACTGCGGCGCAAGAAGACCGATTGGCAATCGTTTGGTTTCACCGCCGCGACGGGGTTGATGACCGCCAGCATCGTCGCGATGGTGTTCATCATCCTTGGCAACCTCGCTTGGAACGGCGCGGCACAGATGTCGCTGCACTTCGTCTTTGGCGGCACGAAGGAAGGCATGTTCGACGCGGCAAAGGCCGGCGTGTTTCCGATGATCTTCGGCACGGTGGCGCTGGTGGTGCTCATGACCATCGGCGTCCTGCCGGTTGGCGTGATCACGGCGATTTACCTTAGCGAGTATGCGCGCTCCACCAGCGCCGTGACGCGCGTCATTCGCGGCGCGATTAACAACCTCGCCGGCGTGCCGTCCATCGTATTCGGCCTTTTTGGTCTCGGCTTCTTTGTCCAGTTCCTCGGCGGCGGCATTGACAAGGTGTTTTGCGGAGGCCAGTTGACCTACGGCAAACCCGCTCTGGTCTGGGCCGCTGCAACCATGGCGGTGCTGACGCTGCCGGTGGTGATTGTTGCGACCGAGGAGGCGTTGCGCGCGGTGCCGAAAGGCCTGCGCGAGGGGAGCATGGCGCTGGGCGCGACCAAGCTGGAGACGATCCTCAAGATTGTGCTGCCGCAAGCCCTGCCCGGCGTCATTACCGGCGCCATCCTGGCCGTCGGTCGCGGGGCGGGCGAGGTAGCGCCGATCATGTTCACTGGCGCGGCCTATTACCTCGCACACCTGCCGGGTCATCTCTCGGACCAGTTCATGAACCTTGGCTACCATGTCTTCGTGCTTTCCACGCAGTCGCCTGACATCGAGCGCACCAAACCGATTCTGTTCGGCACAGTACTGGTATTGTTGGTGCTTACGTTCTTGTTGAATGCTGCGGGCGTCATCGTTCGCAGCCGGATTCGCGCTCGCGCTCGCCAAACCCATGGATAACCCAAACGGCAAACCCATTGTTGAAATCAGCGGCCTGAACTTCTGGTATTGGCCGAAGCAGGCGTTATTTGATATCAACCTCGCCATCCAGCCCAATCGCACCACGGCGTTCATTGGGCCGAGCGGTTGCGGCAAGAGTACGCTGCTGCGCTGCCTCAACCGCATGAACGACCTCAATGATGAGCAGCGGATCGAAGGGGCGATTGTCATGCACGGCATGAACATCCGCGCGCCGGAAGTGGATGTCATCGAATTGCGCAAGCGTGTTGGCATGGTGTTTCAGAAATCGAATCCATTCCCGAAATCCATCTTCGAGAACATCGCCTACGGGTTGCGCGTCCAAGGCAGGAACAAAAAGTCAGTCCTGGAGGAACGGGTCGAGTCCAGCCTGCGGCGGGCGGCGTTGTGGGAGGAGGTCAAGGACCGGCTGAATGAATCCGCCCTGTCGCTTTCCGGCGGCCAGCAGCAGCGCCTCTGCATTGCGCGCACCATCGCCGTGGAGCCGGACGTGGTGTTGATGGACGAGCCGTGCAGCGCGCTGGATCCGACGGCCACGGCGAAGATCGAGGAGTTGATCCAGGATCTGAAACGTTATTACACGATCATCATCGTCACCCACAACATGCAGCAGGCGACGCGATGCAGCGACTTTACGGCTTTTTTTTATCTTGGGCGTGTGGTTGAATTCGACACAACGACCAAGATTTTTACGAATCCTGCGAACAAGCAAACCGAGGACTATATTACAGGGAGATTTGGCTGATCATGGAACTGCACTTCGACCAAGAACTTGCACAGCTCAAAGAGAAGCTGCTGCTCATGTCGTCGCTGACCGAACAGAATGTCGCGTTGGCGATCAGGGCGTTGGTGGAGCGTGACGATATGGCAGCCACCAAGGTTGAGCGGGACGACGACCTTTTGGATAAACTTGAAATTGAGATCGACGGCCTTGGCATTCGGTTGTTGGCGCTGCGCCAACCCAAGGCGAGCGATTTGCGGCTGATCACCACAGCCATGAAGATTTCCACGGACCTGGAAAGGATGGGTGACCGGGCGGTCACCATTGCGCGGCGCGCGGTGGAGTTGAACAAGGAGCCGGAGTTGAAGCCCTTGGTGGACATTCCGCGCATGGCGGCAATCTGCCAGAGCATGATCCGGGATACGTTGGACGCGTTTGTTTACCAAAAGACCGATCTCGCGCGTCAGATGATCCAACACGACAATGAAGTGGATCAGTTGAATCGTAAGGTTCAAGGCGATCTGACGGAACTGATGCTTCGTGATTCGCAGACCATCGTCCGCGGGTTGAAGCTCATGCGCGTGGCTCAAAGCTTGGAACGGATTGGCGACCACACCGCCAACATTGCCGAGGAAATCGTTTACCTTTACGAAGCGCGTGATATCCGCCATCACCAGGAGAATGTGGCGGTCTGATTCGTGCTGGGTGACCAATGCGCGATAGGTTGATTTGCTTGTAACGAGCAACGCACAAGCCATACAGATCACAACATGGAAACACTCTTCATCGCCGTTGTTGTGATTGCGCTGGTGTTCGAATACACCAACGGCTTTCACGACGCTGCCAACGCCATCGCGACTTCCATTGCCACACGGGCGCTGCGTCCGTGGCAGGCGCTCTTGATGGCGGGCGTGTTGAACATCGTCGGCGCGTTGATTTCCACCTCCGTGGCCGCCACGGTCGCGAAAGGCATCGTGGATTCCAACGTCGTGACGCTGGAAACGGTGCTGGCGGCGCTGATCGGCGCGATCGCATGGAACCTGCTGACGTGGTATTATGGCATTCCCTCCAGTTCATCACATTGCCTGATTGGCGGGATTGTTGGCGCAACGCTGGCAACCTCGGGTACCGGCGTCCAGTGGATGAAGATTCTGGAGAAAGTCGTTGTGCCCATGGTTGTGTCGCCGCTGATCGGGTTCGTCGTGGGCATCCTACTGACGGTGGCGCTGGCTTGGACCTTCCGACGTTCCCCTTACGGCAAGGTCAACCACTGGTTCAAATACATTCAAACCGCGTCGGCGTCCTTGATGGCGCTTTCGCACGGCCAAAACGACGCGCAGAAGACGATGGGCATCATTCTGCTCGCGCTCGTGGCGGCGGGTCATCTCCCCGCGACTGCCGATGTGCCACTTTGGGTGAAGCTTTCTTGCGCGATCGTCATGGGTCTCGGTACCTTGGCCGGTGGCAAGCGCATCATCAAGACCATGGGTATGAAGATCGCCCAACTGCGTCCTGTGGATGGTTTCGCGGCGGAAACGGCTGCCTCCGCCGTATTGCTGGCGACGGGCCACCTCGGCTTTCCGGTCTCTACAACGCATGTCATTACCGCTTCCATCATGGGCGTCGGCGCGACTCATCGCATCAAAGCCGTCCGCTGGGGCATCACGCGTTCCATTGTTATCGCGTGGATATTGACATTGCCTGCTTCGGCGCTGATCGGCGGAAGTGTCGCCTATCTTTTCAAGGTGCTGGTCCGCGCCGGCCTGATGCATTGACAGCAGTTGCTTGGTTCCCCTGTGGAAATCTGCTTCTTGCGTCACGTCGTTCTCAAGAAAGGCGGTTTTTGCAGGCTCACGGTGAGTGAATTGAGGCACGGGCGTTGTGCCACGCTGGATTGGATGCTCATGCCAGGCCAGCGGCGGCGTCTTGCATGAAATGACTGGTTCGGCTGCGCATGGGGGATCTCAGGCGGTGAACGGCAATTGCATCTGTCCTCGATTGATCAGAAATGTTGAGGCGGGTTCGCCAAAAATGTTTGGCTCGGTCGCGCGCATCGACGCCGCCTTTTCGCTGGCGCGAAACAAGGTGATGGAAACGTCCTGGTTCTCGCGAATGCATTGTTTGATGGCGTCGGGATGTTTTTCGCAGTTCAACAGCGTTTTCCAAGAGTAGATGTGCTTGGGTTTGTGGAAATCGCTGTTGGCGATATAGGGGAGACGTTGCAGGCCGACAGGATTGAAAATATTGTCTCGGTTGGCAATCTCCCACGCGTCGAGCAAAGACGCGAATTCGTCTTGATGTTCCCACAAGTAGAGCGTGTCGCGTTCCCACCTCCCTTTCATGACATGCGGGTGCGCCGCGACAGCAAGACCGCGCTGCTGGTGGATGGCGGCGATGAGCGCCTTGATTTGGGCGTCCGGACGAACAGGTGTTTGCAGGTCCACGGCCAATAGATGGGCCGAGGAGTGTTTGGAAAGACCGTCCTTGTTGAATTCCAGCCCGCCCATCAGAACCATTCCGTATTTTGCCCAAGCCCTTTGTTTTTCGCGCGAGATTGCATCGAAATACTCCTCGATGCGATTCCAAGGCATGGTCAGCCCGCTCATGTTGGCGATGCGGCCCACGAGGCTGCATTGCTCGGCTATGTGGTCAGTTACGCACAAACAGTCGAACCGGCGCTGGCCGTAAAAATCAACGAGTTCGCGGAGGGTCAGTTTGCCATCGGAGAACGTGGTGTGCGTGTGGAAATCACAGAGTAACGGTTTGCGTGGTTCCAAAACGGATGGGAATGAGACACCCACCGGCAAATCGCCTGAGCCTTCGCGTGACGAAGAATCAGGACTTGAGTCCGCATCGCCCCGGACGATCTTATCCAACACCAGCTTGGCGATACGCAGCGCGGCATCGGGCAGGCTGTGACGGGTAACTGCCGACTTCCAACGGTGCCAAAGCCTGGCGTCGGCGGCGAAAGCATTCTGGACGAGAGCGGCCACGTCGTCATGGCGCGTGGCCACGGCCCCGATGCCAAGAGAAGTGACCAGCTTGGCGTTTCCCTCCTCCTGTCCTGGAATGATTCGATTGATGATGATGGGACAGCGCGCTGCAAGGGCTTCCTGAATCATGGCGCCGCCGGCTTTGGAGATGACGAGATGGCTTGTGGCCAGCAATTCCGGCATGCGGTTGGTCCAGCCGAAGACACGCGCACGTTTGCCGGCGCGAGCGATGCGCTTGTTAAGGTTGCGCTCCAGTCTGGGTTGCGAACCGCAAACGATGGTCAATTCGATATCCGGCATCGCCAGCAGTTTTTCGATCACTTGGCCGGATGCGCAATTGCCATGCTGGATGACGTAGAGGACTCGCTTTGGCTCGCCGCGGGTGACAACCGGCGTTGCTTGCGTTTGGGCCAGCTCATAGAACCACGGAGACACGGGAAAACCACAGGCGAAGGTCTTCGTCTGTGGAATACCCGCGTCGTGCAGCACCTTTGCGGAGAGGCTGTTCGGGACGAAGTAGTAATCGGATGGCGACTTGTGCCAGATGGAGTTCACGCTGATCGAGTCTGTCACAACCGTGATCTTCTGAAAACGACGCTCCCGGTAACTCTCGAAGATCTGGTCAATAATGTAATTATACGCGGGGTAGGTCGAGATCACAGCGTCAGGCTCGGTTGTGATCAGTATTCGGAACAACTCCTGCCGCAACTTGCGGAGTCGGCGCAGCAGTTTCGCAACGATGGAGGTTCGGTCTATCGTGCGATAGGCGCACCCCCAGACGCGCGGCGCGTGGTTTACGATGGCGAGGAAGACGCGCTTGATAAGCTCGCTGCGCTCGCCGTAGCAGAGCTTGATAAGGTCCAGCACTTCCACTTGCACGTCTGGAGCGGCATCAACGAACGCATCCCGCAATGCGACTGCAGCCGCGTTGTGGCCGTTTCCGAAGCCTGCTGTAAGAATCAGAATCTTGCGCATGGTCAAAGCATTCCTTTCAACCAATACGCTCCAACACTAGAGCGGGCATGTGACAGCGTTGACGCGGTCAGGTCACGATACGTGAACATCCTTCCATGCCTCGTTGTCCGGGGAAGCCGTCGGGGAGTCTTGTCACACACTGTTCACACGGCTGCCACGCGACTGCCTTTTGGATAGGGGAAGATGCAGCAGACAAACGCAGCCAGGAGACGTATGTTCGACGTGAGAAAGACCATTGAAATCAGCGCCCGATGCAAGACCGTGCCAGGCGTTGTGGATGCACTGTTCGACGCGATGGCCGTGCCATCGACCAAGTTGCTGACGTTCTGTGCCACGGACAGCGAAGGGGAGATATCGGTCTCGTTGGTCGCCGAAGAACTGGACGACGTCGTCTCGATTCTGAGAACTGCGGGTTTCGAATGCCACGGAAAGCAGGTCGGACAGTAACTCAACCTAGCCATGGGGTAGGCGTGTGAATATCACCTGTGAGAGAAAAAAACGGATTCTCATCATTGAGGATGAACCAGATTTTGCCGCCTTGATCGAGTACCGGCTGCAACGCAAAGGATATGAGACAGTGAAGGCGCTCGATGGTCGCAGCGGCGTGGAGGAGGCGGCTCGTTGCAGGCCCGATTTGATCGTGCTGGACCTGATGCTGCCGCAAATAACCGGCTTGGACGTGTGCCGGCTCATCCGAAGCGCACGGCCGGGAATCCATGTGCCGATATTCATCCTGACCGCGCTGGACTCCTCCTGTTACGTGGCGAAAGGATTCATGTATGGCGCGGATGGCTATTTCATCAAGGGCACTCAAATGCACGACTTGCTGAGGGAAATAGACGTTGTTTTTATGGGCGGAAGACCGGCGGATGCGGAGTCCGTGTCGGCTTGATGCCCGGCCAGGGCCGTTTCGATGCGTTCTAACATCTCCGGCAGCTCGTGCGATTTGTTGAAGCAGCCGTCTGCGCCGGAAACCAGGCCCTTGGTTCGGCAGTCGGGCAAGTCTAGAGCGGTGAGAATGTAAATGGGCACACAACCCACTTCGGGCAGCCCCCGGATCAGGCGGCAAACTTCCAGCCCCACCATTTGTGGCAACATCAGGTCGAGGACAACCACGTCTGGCCGCTCGTTCTGCACCTGTCGCAATCCGCTCAAGCCGTCGAAGGCCTTGATCGTCTCGTAGCCTTTCCGCTCCAAGCGATATGCCAGCATGGTGGCAAAATCGTTCTCATCTTCAACAATGAGGATCTTCTTCCGCCGCAGCGCCGCTGTATTGATCACGGCTCAATGAAGCGTGCGTGTGTGGCAAAGAAACGACGGTCGCGCGAAGAAATGGTGATATTTCGCGAACAGCAAGAGTCCATCCACCTTTGCGTGGGTGAAACCGAAACCCTGCCAATCACAACAGCGTGCTTGCCCTGTCGTTGGGGGGTGTTTAAAGTCCGGCCCATGCCTGCAAGAGTGATGAATATTTCGCCAGCAAACTGGCTGGTGGCGGCCTGCGTGTCGGCGCAGACCATCCAGCAGCTTCAACAGCGGCTGGGCATGGGCAAAGCGGCGTCGGCCACGCCAGGCGCGCCCGCCGGTCGTGGCGCGGACGTTCTGTTGGCGGAAAGCCGCAGGAGTTTCAACGAGTTTGTGAAGCGCTGCGAGAAGTCCTAGACAACCATGCCAGCCAATCTCTATCTCGTCTGCGGCAGCGAGGAGTATCTCGTCAAGGAGAACGCCCGCAAGTTGGTGAAGAAGCTCACGCCGGAGGGTGGCTCGGAGTTCTCGGTCGACATCGTGGACGGCAATGTCACCCGGGCCGACGAAGCGGTGAAAGCCGTTTACCGCGTGCTGGAGGCGGTCAACACGATGGGCTTCTTCTCCAGCAGGAAGCTCATCTGGCTCAAAGATGCCAACTTCTTCGGCACCGACAAGACTTCCGCTGCCGCTGCCGTCACCGAGGCCGCTGCCGAACTGGCTGGCGTCCTGAAGAAAGGTTTGCCCGTCGACGTGACGCTCATCGTCAGCGCCAGCGAGATGGACAAGCGCCGCGCGTTCTACCTCGCGTGCGACAAGCTCGGTGAAGTTGTGGTCTCGGATGCGATTGATCCATCGAAGGACCGGCAGTGGGAGGGCAAAGTCACCGATTTTATCACGGCGCACGCCCGGTCGCTCGGCAAGAACGTCAGCCGCCCGGGCGTTGCGCAGATCATCGAACTCAACGGCGCCAATCTTCGCCAGATCGAGACTGAACTGGAGAAAATCGCCGCCTATGTCGGCGACCGCGACACCATTGAGCTCGCGGACGTGCGCGCCGTCGGCAGTGCCTCGCGTGAGGCCATTGCGTGGGACCTCAACGACGCCGTCGGTGAGCGCCAGCTCGGCAAGGCGTTGCGGCTGCTCGACCGGCTCCTGTTCCAAGGAGAGGAAGTCATTGGACTGCTTTTCGCCGTGGCGTCGCGAGTGCGGCAGTTGCTGGTCCTGCGGGAACTGGTGGACCGCAAACTGCTGCGGCCCGGCGGCGAATACATGCAGCTCAAGGGTCAGCTTGAGCGGCTGCCCGCCGGCGTCCGCGACGAGTTGCCGGCCGACCGGAAGTTGAATCCGCTGTTGCAGCATCCCTTCCCGGTTTTCAAGACACTACAGCAAACCAGCAACTATACACGCCCGCAATTGATCCGCGTGATGCAGTGGCTGTTGGAAACCAACCAGCAACTTGTCACCAGCAGCCTGCCGGATCGGCTGGCGATGGAGGCATTGCTCGCCCGAATCATTACCGTCAAATGAACCGCTGTCGAGTCACCTCCGTATTGGCATTCGTCCTGGCCTGCGCCGCTGCTGTGGCGCAGGAGAGCTACCTTTGGTCGTTCGACCGCGATTCCGTCGGCCGGGTGCCATCTTACCTGCTCGCCGACACGAACTGGGTGGTGGCGGTGGACAGCGGCGCGCCGACGCAACCGAACGTCCTGACGGCGAGCGCCGAGGGTTGCACCAACGCGCTCGGTTCCGTCTGCTCCGTGCAGGAGTTCAAACTCGAACACGGCCGTCTCTGGACGCGGCTCAATGTTTTCTCAGGCGCGGCGGGCTTGGTGTTCCGGATGCGCGCCGCCGACAATTTCGACGTGCTGATGGTGACGCCGGACAGCAGCCGTCTGCAACTGATGGCGGTTCGCAACGGCGTGTCGCAAGAGTTGGCCAGCAGTGCGTTGAAGACGGCGTTCGGTCGTTGGCATCGGATGGGCGTCGAACTTGATGGCCGCACCATCGGCTGCTACTTCGACGGCGAGCTGCGCATGACCGCTGCCGAGGACCCCATGAGCGCCGGCAAGGGGACCATCGGCATGATTGTCGCCGGCGGAGGCCGGGTACACTTTGACGACCTGAATGTGGACGTGACCACCGCCGCCGAGCCGGCGCGCCGGGGCGAAACCGTTGTGCAGGTGTTTCTGGTTGGCGACCGGATTTCCATCGGCGATAACATCGTCACTTTGCCCCAATTGACGGAACGTTTGGGGCAACGGTTCGACAGCACACAGCGCCTGCTGTTGCTGGTGGATCGGAACATGGCCTACGAGCGCGTCGAACAAATTCTGAAAGCCGCTGTCACCATCGGTTTCGAGAAGATCTCCATCGAGCTGCGCAAGTAGCGCAGCGCGATTCGACCGCCTCATCGAATAGCTCCTGCGGCGTGTGCCATTTGACTTATGGCTGCTGGTATCTGAAGGTAGTGGAGAAATGGAATTCGAAAACAACCAACGGAGGCGATAATGATCAGCAGCAAAATCGAGAAGGCGATCAACAAACAGATCAATCACGAGTTCACCACTTCCTACACTTACCTGGCGATTGCCGCTTGGTTTGCCAGCAAGAATTTGGCGGGTTTCGCAAACTGGATGCAGGTGCAGCGCACGGAGGAGTTGACCCACGCGGCCAAGCTGTTCGACTTCCTTGTGGACCGTGGCGGCCGGGTGGAACTCGAAGCCGTCGGCAAACCGAAGGGCGATTACGGTTCGCCCAAGGACGCAATTGGGGCGGCGTTGAAGCTGGAGCAAGCCACGACCGCGCTCATCAATAAACTCTTCGATCTCGCTGCAGAGGAAAAGGACTACGCGACGCAGGGCTGCCTGCAATGGTTCGTGGACGAGCAGGTTGAAGAAGAGAAGAACGTCAGCGATATCCTCGCCAAGTTGGAAATGGCCGGCGACAGCAAAGGCACACTGCTGATGCTCGATCACCAGCTTGCCAAGCGCGGCAAATCCTGACGCGGTCTCCGCTTCCAACGCGGCGTCGTCGACGGATCGTCCCTGAAAGAAGACGGCGCGCTATTTCTTTGCCAGCGACTGGAAAGCCACGTGCTGCATGTAGTGGTCCAACAGGATGCAGGCCATGAACGCCTCGGCCACCGGCCACACGCGCGGCGCAATGGTCGGGTCACGCCGGGTCACGGCTGACAGGACGGCGTTCTCCAGCGACACCTTGTCGATGGTGTGTTGTGGCTTGGCGATCGTGGGCGTGGGCTTCACCACAAGGCGGCAGACGATCGGCTGGCCAGTCGCCAAACCGCCGGTGATGCCGCCGGCTTG
>Ga0265297_10009043_pt1 | contig 13044 bp, 12 predicted proteins | sample Munlanlwell13791_FD_192502 | JGI IMG/M metagenome (GOLD analysis project Ga0265297, IMG submission 192502) | Leachate microbial communities from a municipal landfill in Southern Ontario, Canada - Leachate well 137-91 | ecosystem: Engineered > Solid waste > Landfill > Unclassified | place...
CGGCAAGGTGGCGTTAAAGCGGGAGGTTAAAAGCTGGTCGAGTTTTTCCTTAGCCCAGTTGGTGCCGGACTGCACACCAAGGTCGTCCAGAGCCAATAAGGGGGCGCTTTTAACCTGCTCGAAAAACTCGTCGTAAGGTGTCTCGCTGTCGGGATTAACTCCGGAGCGTAGCTTATCAAGCAAATCCGGGGTGGTGATATAGAGGGCGGGAAGACCATTTTCAATGCACTCGTTGACGATAGCCGCCGCCAGGTGGGTCTTACCGCTGCCGCTAGGCCCGCTAAAAACCAGCCAGCCTTCCGGTTTTTCGGCAAACTCTTTGGCGGCTTTAAACGCCTGATTAAAGCGCTCCTGCGCCTGCGTGCTGGCGGTCCTGCCTTCCGGAATGAGATTCTCGAAGGTGAAACGAACTAAAGAGCCGAGGTTGGAATACTTCTTAAGGCGCGTAAAGCGTTTATCGTCCTGCTTTTGCCGGACGCATTTGCAGGGCACGGTGCGGCTATAGTCCGGCTGCCCTGATGGCAAAAGGGGATGCACCACCCTGGCTCCCTTGCAGATAGCGCAATCCGTAGCTTTTTGCTCCGGCTCTTCAATGCCGAACGGCGTGTCCGTACTTTCCTTTGAAGTACTTTTGAGGCCCTTTTTCTTTAGTATCTCGCTGATATGTTCCATCACTGCGGCCTTCTACCGACCAATTCTCCAAAATCTTAGTGATATATCGAATATTCCTTTTATTATGTAAAACTGCCTCTTTAATGGCGTCGTGAATCCAGCCGGCGGGGTAACGGCTTTCGGCGTCACGGAGCTCTTCTGATATCATGGGAGTTAATATGCCGATGTTCTGCTCGTAGAGGGTAAAGATATCCGGCAGCGGTTCGGCGGCAACGGGGATAGCTTTAGCGGCTTTAAGCCCCGCCAGTTTGAGTTCCCCGCTTTTGATTTTCTCCACCACATGGCGGTTCGGTTCGTCGTTGAGGAAATAGATATCCTGCGGTTTCTCCTCCCCTTCCGTCGTCACACTCACTAAAGCGCCGTGGTCAACCGCCAGCTTTAAAGCGCCGCGCAGTTTTTCCTCCGAGTTATCAATCCCCTGCATTAAAGCAGAATTTTCCAGCAATTCACTAACGGCAACATAGCGCGGCGAGCCTTTCTTGGTGTAAAGCGACGCCATTACGTATAAAATGGTTTTTAGTTCGGTGACATCTGTAATCTGCGGCAGTAAGCCGCTAAAGAAAGCGTTAGGCACAGCGGTGTACTGTACCCTGCCGCCGGACGGAAATCCCTCGAACTTTGTCATAGCAGTGTCGGCTCCACGCTGCCCAGTGATTCAAATTTTGCCAGGGTATGGCGGAAGCGCAGTTTAATACGCCCGGTGGGGCCGTTGCGGTGTTTGGCGATAATGACGTCGGCTTCCTCGCGGGGGTATTCGCGGTCGGGATGGGCGGCTATCCACTCTTCCTCGCTCTTATAATAATATTCGTCGCGGTAGATGAAGAGAACGACGTCGGCGTCCTGCTCGATGCTGCCGCTTTCACGTAAGTCGGAGAGTTGCGGCTCGTGGGAGGCGCGCCATTCAACGGCACGGCTTAACTGGGAGACGGCAACCACCGGGGCGTCAATCTCACGCGCCAATGCTTTAAGAGAACGTGAGATAAGGCTGATTTCCTGCACGCGGTTTTCACCGCGGCCGGAGCTTTCGCCCTGCATCAGCTGGAGGTAATCCAAAATAACCAAATCAATGCCCCGCTCGTAATTAAGCCGCAGGGCTTTAGAGCGCATCTCCGCCATGCGAATCATCGGGGTATCGTCAATATAAATCGGGGCTTCGGAAAGGACACCGGTAGCCTCCATGACCTTGCGCTCTTCATCTTCCGTCTTATGCTCGCCAAAGCGGATGCGCCGGGCGTTAATACCAGATTCGCTGGAGACCAGACGCGTTACTAACGAATCGCGACTCATTTCCAGGCTGAAAAGAGCAACCGTAGCGCGGTGCTCGACGGCGGCGTTACGGGCGATATTCAAAGCCAGACTGGTCTTGCCCATACTGGGGCGTCCGGCAATAATAACCAAATCGGAGCGCTGCAGCCCGTTGAGCATTTCATCCAGCCCGGCAAAACCGGAGGGGATGAAGGTCAGGCGCTCGGCGCGGTCTTCGGAGGGCGGGGTGACTTCAAAGTATTTGTCCAGCACCTCGCGGATGTGGGTAAGGTCGTTAGAGCCGCCGCCGCGGCGTAAACGGAAGAGAACACCCTCGGCTTTAGCTAAGCCTTCCTCGACATCTGGGGCAGCCTCGTAGCCGATGGCTGAAATCTGCTGGCCGGCATTGATGAGCTGGCGCATGATGGAAAGGCGATAGACGATGCGGGCGTAATGCTCGATGTCCAGCGAGGTAGCAGGAACGGATATTAAATAGCTTAAACGCGCGGCGCCGCCAACGGCATCCAGCTTGCTCTGGCGGGAAAGCTCCTGCGCCATGGTAACGTTGTTGATAGCCTCGTCGCGCTGGTAAAGCCCTATCGCCGCCTCATAACACAGCCGGTTCGACTCAAAGTAGAAATCGGACGCCTTCAGAAAATCGGCAATCTGGAAGATAGACGTGCCGTCAATCAGCAATGAGCCGATAACCGCTTCCTCGGCGTCATTGTCGGTAGGCGGGAGTTTGACATCGTTCACGCGGAATTACTCCTTAATTATTCTGCTGTATCTTCTTTTTTCTTACTCTTAGCTTTAGTTTTCTTTTCTTTTTTAGCTTCAGGAGTAGATTCTTCCGGTTTCGATTCTTCCTCTTTTACGGCTTCAGGGGCGGGCGCTTCCGCCTTCTGTTTTTCTTCTTTTACAGCCTCAGGGGCTGTCGCTTCTTCTTTAGCTTTTGACTTGGCTTTCTTTTGCTTGGCGGGTTTTTCAGCTTTAGCTTCGGCGGGTTCTTCAGCTTTTTCAGCTACCGGTTCTTCTTCCACCTTGGCGGCTTTTTCTTTCTTGGGCTTCTTTTCCTTCTTGGCTTCCGCCGGTTCTTCTTCCTTGGGCTTGCGGGTGGGAACCTCGGCGCCTTCGGCATCTGACATGACGGTAACGACAATGCCCGCAGTGATTTCATGAGAGAACCTGACGGTTACGTCAAAAACGCCGATATAGCGAATCGGCTCAGCGAGATCAATCCTTTTCTTATCAATCTCGTGGCCGGCAGTCTTATTCAATTCCTCGGCAATGTCGGCGGCGGTAACCGAGCCATAGAGTTTGTCTTTATCGCCGACCTTGGCTTTAAGGGTGATTTCAGTGCCCTTTATTTTATTCGCCAGTTCGGTCATTTCGGCTTCTTCAAGTTCGCGCTGCTTGACGAGTTTCTTCAGATGCGATTCGAGGGCAGCCGCAGTAGAAGAAGTGGCTAACACCGCCATTTTCCGCGGGAATAGATAGTTGCGGGCGTAGCCGTTAGCGACCTCTTTGGTCTGACCGACCCTGGCAACTCTGGGGACGTCTGTTAAAAAAATGACTTTCACAATATTCTCCTTTTTGGGTGACAAGTTATTATGACGCAAAGCATAGTTGCGCGTCAATATTTACTAACAAAATATTTTGAAAAATCCGGCACAACTGTTAACCGCTGATGTATTTTCCCGCATTGATGGCGGCTACAGCGCCATCGCCGGCGGCGCCGACGACCTGCCGGATGGAGCCGCTGCGGATATCGCCAGCGGCGTAGATGCCGGGAACGTTGGTCTCCAGCTTTTCATTGGTGACAATAGCTCCAACAGCGTCCAGCGTCACCAGCCCCTTAAGATAGCCGGTGGCGGGCTGGGAACCAACAGCAACAAACACGCCGGAAACATCGATGGTAGATTCCTCATTAGTAACAACGTTGCGTAGTTTTAGCTGTTTGACCAGTTTTTCACCAATTATTTCCAGCACCACCGTATTCCAGAGCACGTTAATCTTTTTATCCGTCAGTACTTTTTCCTGCACAATCTTGGTAGCGCGTAGTTCGTGGCGGCGGTGGATAAGGGTTACTTTCGTGGCGAACTTGGTAAGCTCCAAAGCCTCTACAGCCGCGGCGTTGCCGCCCCCAACGATAGCTACCGCTTTATCGCGGAAAAAAGCACCGTCGCAGGTGGCGCAGTAAGAAACGCCCTTGCCGGAGAATGTATCCTCGCCGGGCACGTTGAGTTTCTGGCGTTCCGCGCCGCCGGTAATAATCACGGCTTTAGCCACAAAATCGCCCTGCGGCGTCTTTACGACTTTATCTTTACCGTTTATTTCCAGTCCAACGACTTCATCGTAAAGCGTCTCCGCCCCGAACTTTTCCGCCTGCTGGTGCATTGCCTGTGTCAGTTCGATGCCGCCGATGCCCTCAGCATAGCCGGGGTAGTTTTCCACCTGGCTGGTGTTGATAATCTGGCCGCCGACGGCCGCTTTCTCAATCAACAGCGTGGACAGGCGGGCGCGGGCGGTATAGATACCAGCGCTTAAGCCGGCAGGCCCGCCGCCGATAATAATAACGTCGTATTTCTTTGCGTCAGCCATAAAAATCTTAACCCGCTAAAGCGGTGTCAATGCTCTTTTTAAGCTCCGGCTTGGGGCGGAAGCCGACAAGATTGGAAACCGGCTGTCCGTCTTTAAAGATAATCAGAGTGGGGATGCTCATCACGCCGTATTTACTGGCAATTCCAGCATTATCGTCAACGTTGAGTTTCATAAAGGAGACTTTGCCGTCGTACTCGTCAGACAACTCGTCAACGATGGGGGCTACCATGCGGCAGGGCCCGCACCAGGGCGCCCAAAAATCCACGAGGACAGGTGTTTTTGCTTTTAACACCATTTCATCAAATTTCGCTTCGTTCACTTCCGTTGGTTTGCTCATAACGCTCCTCTCTTATCTTTTCTATAATACCATGTTCAACGGTCTCTTTGGCCAGGCCGATAGCGTTTTTTATCGCCCGGGCTTTACTGCGCCCGTGGGCGATGATGACCGCGCCGTTAACGCCTAAAAGACAGGCACCGCCGTATTCGCTAAAGTCCAGCTTCTTTGTCCAGGCGCCCAAGCCGATATCCTTAAGAAGCTCGCGCGTTCTTAATCGGGAGACACTGGAAAAGATATGGCCAAGCTCCTGAATCGAGTTTAAGAAACTATCATTGAAACCTTCAATAGTTTTCAGGACGATGTTGCCAGTGAATCCGTCAGTAACTATAACGTCGGCGGTCTTGCGTGAGATATCATGCCCTTCGATATTTCCGATGAAAGTGATGGATTTATCCAGTTTTAAGAGCTCATAGGCTTCCTGCGCCAGGCGATTGCCTTTACCTTCTTCAGCCCCGTTGCTTAAAAGTCCGACGCGCGGGAAGGGATTATTGAGGATATGTTTGCTGTAAAGACTGCCCAAGCGGGCAAATTCCAGTAGGTGCTCGGGGCGGCAGTCGGCATTAGCGCCGGCATCAATCAGCAGGCCGGGCCGGGCGGTTAAAATGTCAATGAAAGCCCCTATAGTCGGGCGGCTGACGCCCTCTATCTTACCTAAAGTTAATAAAGAGCAGGCTACCACCGCGCCGGTATTGCCGGCGGATACAAAAGCCGCGACATCGCCTTTTTTTAGCAGATTGATGCCGATGACAATAGATGAGTTAGGTTTGTTTTGTAGAGCCCTAACGGGGTGTTCGTCGAAGTCTATAACCTCGGTAGCGTCGACAATTGTGATTTCGGTTTTTGCTGGAGACTTTTCTAAAAGCTTACGCAGGACGTTTTTCCTGCCGACCAAGACGACTTCTATGTTATATTCCTGAACGGCTTTAATGGCGCCTTTAACCATCTCGTGTGGGGCGTAATCGCCGCCGGCGACATCAAGCGCAATTTTTGTAGTTTTCAATTTTTCTCCCTTTTAACAGTCGACGCAGCCTCCCACATATCGCACTGGCCTCCCCAGGTTGCAACGATATTACCGTTTTGTGAAATCCTGGTAATCTCACAGGAAACGGGGCATGAATTACATTCAAATGACGAGGTGTCATAGACCGCCTCGCTGATATCGAAGCCGCGAAAACGGCATTCACCCTCCATCTGCACCGCGGCTTCGCGAGCAAGGATGGCGGCGCCGATAGCGCCCATAACCTCGTGGTGGGGCGGAACGATAATGTCGGTTTTAAGTTCTTCATTTAACGCCCGGATAATCCCCTCGTTAAAAGCCACCCCGCCCTGAAAAACAATGGGTGACTGGATATCTTTACCGGAGGCAACATCGCTCAAATAATTCCGCACCAGCGTGCGGCACAAGCCGTAAATAATATCGTCAACGTTGTGGCCCATCTGCTGTTTGTGAATCATATCGGTCTCGGCGAAGACGGTACAGCGTCCGGAAATATGCGCTTTATCCCTGCCTTTTAAAGCGCGCTTAGAAAATTCCACGATAGTCATCTTCAAGCGCCCCGCCTGGTGGTCGAGGAAGGAGCCGGTGCCGGCGGCGCAGACCGTATTCATCGCAAAGTCCGCCACCATGCCGTCGCGGATGAGAATCAGTTTGCTGTCCTGCCCCCCAATTTCAATCACCGTGCGCACATCCGGTTTATAATGCACCGCACCAACAACCTGGCAGGTAATTTCGTTTTTCACCAAATCGGCACCCACTAAAGCGCCGGCCAGGTAGCGGGCGCTGCCGGTGGCGGCAACACCCTTGATAGAGACGTTTTTGGGCAGTTCGCGGCGGATTTTGCCAAGCCCCTGCTGGACGGCTACCACAGGCTGACCGCCAACGGGCAGGTAAAGAGATGTGACAAGTTTTTCCGACGCATCAAGGGCAGCGAACTTGATAGTGACCGAGCCGACATCAATACCGAGATATACTTCCATAACTACTTCTAATGTTATCTTGTTTTCAGAGAAAATACCATTACTAGAGGAGGCAAAGACTAAAGTTTTTTGCTTTTTTCAAACTCGGCACGAACGGCGGCGAGTGTTGCGGGACTAGCCAAAAGGTCGGCTGCAGTCATCGCCATAGCTTTAGCGGCGTCGAGGATTACATTGAGTGCTTCTTTAGTGCCTGCTACCTTACAAAAATCGTCGGAGTGGATAAGCACCTCATCCGGGGCAATGGCGACCATCGGCTGAATCGTGGGCGTTAGCTGGCTGACATTACCGACGTCGGAACTGCCGCTCCAGGTGTTGTCCTCGCCGATGGGTATATCACGCCCTAGCAACTTAAAATTATCACGGAAAAGGTTGGCTAAAGCAAGGTTATTGTTCAGCGAGGCATAACGGACCTTGTCCCACTGGTACTTTAACGTGGCGCCGGTGGCAACTGCGGCACCGGTAAAGCAGTTCAAAACTCTCTCCTTAAGGTCATCCAGATAGGCGTCGTCCTGGGCGCGGACAAGAAAGGTTCCGGCAGTATGGGCAGGAACGATATTAGGCGCCTCGCCGCCGTCGGTGATGATGCCGTGAATACGGGCTTTCTCCTTAATATGCTGGCGTAAAGCATCGATAGCATTAAAAGATAGAATCATAGCCTCCAGCGCGTTAATGCCAGCTTCGGGGTCAGCGGCGGCGTGGGCGGCTTTACCGATAAATTCAACATCGAGGGTCTGGCAGGCTAAAGCATTCATGACAACCTGGTTGCCGCCGCCGGGGTGGGTTATCAAAGCGGCGTCCAGCCCTTGAAAGACACCTTGCTCCGCCATAATGGCTTTGCCGGCGTCGGCTTCCTCGGCGGGGGTGCCAAAAACGATAACACTACCGCCGCATTCATCCACCGCCAGCTTGGCGGCTAGTCCGGCGGCAACAGAGCCGGTAGCTATAAGATTATGCCCGCAGCCGTGCCCGACTTTAGGTAAAGCGTCGTATTCCGCCAAAAAAGCGATAATCGGTTTGCCCTTGCCGTAAACAGCTTTAAAAGCGGTGGGCAGTCCGCCGGTGCCTTTTTCTACGGTAAAGCCGTGTTCTTTCAAAAATTCGGTCAGCCAGCCGGAGGCTTTGTGCTCCTGCATGGCAATTTCCGGGTTGTCGTGGATTTTGAGGCTTAGTTCCCCAAGTTGAGAAGTCAGCGAATCTATATGTTTTTTTATGGAGTCTTTAACTTTCTTTATATCCACGATTTACTCCTCAATACCTTAAAGCCATAACGGTTTGGTGGATGTTCTTTATTACCGGATTTATGGAGGAATACCCCTATTATAGTCCAGTATTCAAGGGATTGCCAGAACCCAATATTCGGCAATAATCAAACGTATAAAAAGTGGGGCAAAACTAATAAATATTCCCGAATATTATGTTGCATATGTAAATACGCCGTGCTATAATAAGGTAGCCTAAGAGTAGAATAGCTTTGTGAGAAGTGGGAAAAAATCCCACTTTTTTGTTGAAATTAAATAACCGGAGGTTGGCATCCGAAATGAAGAGCGATTTTTTGCTCGCAATAACGCAGCTGGCGGCAGAGAAAAATCTGCCCAAGGATGTAGTCCTCGGCGCCGTTGAAGCGGCGCTGGTATCGGCCTATAAGAAGGATAGCTTTACCTCCAACCAGAATATTGCCGTCAAGATAAATCCCGGCACCGGCAGGGTGGAGGTCTGGGTGGAAAAAAAGGTGGTGGATAAAGTCACCGACCCGGAACTGGAAATTACGCTTAAGGACGCCAAAAAGCTTAAGAGCGACATAAAACTCGATGAGATGCTGATGATCGAATCGACTCCGGACAACGCCGGACGCATCGCGGCGCAGACCGCCAAACAGGTCATTTTACAGCGCCTGCACGAAGCCGAGCACAGCGCCATCTTTGAAGAGTACGCCGATAAAGAAGGGGAAGTGGTCAGCGGAGTAGTCCAGCGCTTTGAGGCCGGGCAGGCCTTCATCGAACTGGGCAGGACCGAAGCTGTACTACCGCCCACCGAACAGGTACGCTCCGAACGCTACCGGGTGGGGCAGCACCTTAAAGTGGTACTCCTGCAGGTCGCGCGCACCACCAAAGGGCCCAGGGTAATCGTCTCGCGGTCGCACCCGGAACTGCTGCGCCGCTTATTCGAGCTTGAAGTGCCGGAGGTTTACAACGGCACCGTCGAGATAAAATCAATCGCCCGGGAAGCGGGCTTTAGAAGCAAGATTGCCGTAGCCGCTAAACAGGAAGGCATCGACCCGGTGGGCTGCTGCGTGGGGCTGCGGGGCATTAGAATACAAAACATCGTCAGTGAACTTAACGGCGAGAAGATAGACGTGGTCATGTGGAGTGAAGACCCGGCCTCCTTTATCGCCAACGCTTTGAGCCCGGCGCACATCGTCGGTGTTACGCTTAACCCGGAAGATGAAGTCGCTACCGTGACCGTCCCGGACAAACAATTGTCGCTGGCTATTGGCAAAGAGGGGCAGAACGCGCGGCTGGCGGCTAAACTGACCGGCTGGCGCATCGACATTAAGAGCGCCTCTACATCCGACATCGAGAAGGCGAAAGAGCCCGAGGCTGCCGCTGTTAAGGAAAAAGAGATATATACCGGAGAAGAAGAAAGGGAAAGCGCCGGCGAATTGCCCCAGGAACTGCTCGAAGGTATTGATCCGGGGCTGATAGAAGAACCGGAAAAGGAAGAAGAGGAAACCGAAGAGGCAGAACCGGTAGCAGCGGAGATAGTGATGCCGCCGCAGATAAAGATAGAAGAACCAACCGGCAGCGGCGAACCTAAGCTGCGCTTTGCCGAGGATATTATGGCGCCCAGAAGATCAAACAAAACAGAGAATACAGCCCGGCCTAAGAAGAAAAAGAAGGGCGCCCATAAGGAGTCCGGTGACGACACCGGTAAGGGAGCCAGGAAGAGAAGCCGCGATTATACCCAGGAGATAGATGAAGACGAGTTCTAACCTCCAGGGCAAGGCAAAACCGCAGCGAACCTGCGTCGCCTGCCGTCAGGTAAAGCAAAAGGGTGAAATGGTGCGGGTGGTGCGGACGGCGGAGGGGAAAGTGGAAATTGATATAAAGGGCAAGATAGAGGGGCGGGGTGCCTATTTATGCCGGGAACGGGCATGCTGGGAGAAAATAGTAAAAAGCAATCAGCTGGAACACGCGTTAAAGAGTAAAATAAAACAAAACGACCGGGAACAGCTTGGCAAAGCCGGGCTGGAAATGTTGAAGGAGTTGCATAGTGGCTAAAGCCAGCAAACCAGAAAAAACCGCACCGAAAGCGGCTGAAAAAACCGTCAAAGAAGCGGAGCAGGATAACACTCCGGTTATCGATTTACCGCGCTCTATAAGTGTGCGGCAGCTGGCGGAAATGATGGATATCGACGCCATTAGCATCATCAAGCAGCTGATGCGTAACGGCATCATGGCCAACATCAACCAGGTAATCGATTATGAAACCGCCGCGTCGGTCGTCAGCAGCTTGGGCTTTAAAGCCCACCTGACGCCGATAAAAGACCAGCTGATGGCCAATGCCGCCGAAGAGAGCAAACGGCTTAAGCGGAAATACGGCAAAGACTCCGCAGATCTAGTGACTCGCCCTCCGGTAGTTACCGTACTGGGGCACGTTGACCACGGCAAGACAAAACTGCTCGACGCCATCAGGAAAACCAACGTCGTCGATTCCGAAGCCGGCGGTATTACCCAGCACATCGGCGCCTACCAGGTCATGATAGACAAACAGAAAATTACATTTTTGGATACACCGGGCCACGAAGCCTTTACGGCAATGCGCGCCCATGGCGCCAATATCACCGATGTAGCTATTTTAGTTGTTGCGGCAGATGACGGTGTTATGCCGCAGACCAGAGAAGCCATCAACCACGCGCGGGCGGCGGAAGTGCCCATTGTAGTGGCGATTAACAAGGTAGATAAAGACAATGCCGATCCGAACCGCGTTAAGCAGCAGCTGGCTGAAGCCGGGCTGGTGGTGGAAGAGTGGGGCGGCAACATCGTTGCTGTAGAAGTCTCCGCCAAGGAAAAGAAAGGCATTAAGGAACTGCTGGAAAGCGTGTTACTGGTATCGGAGATGGAAGATCTTAAAGCCAACCCGAACCTTCCGGCGGCCGGTATAGTCATCGAAGCGGAAATGGACAAATCTAAGGGTCCGCTGGCGACGGTGCTGATACAGTCCGGCACGCTTAAAGAGGAAGACATGGTGGTGGTGGGGACGACATCCGGCAGGATACGCGCCATGTTCAACGACACCGGAAAGCGCATAAAGAAAGCCGAACCTTCCATGCCGGTGGAAATACTGGGTCTGGACGCTGTGCCAAATGTGGGCGACACCTTAACCACGGCCAGCGACGAACGCCACGCCCAGGCGATTTTAGCACGGCGGCGCGCCGAACAGGAAAAAGAAGCCCTGGAAAAACAGGCCGTCAACCTGGACAATCTTTACGACCAGATTAACGCCGGCCAGGTTAAAGAACTCAACGTTATTTTAAAGACAGACGTCCAGGGTAGTTTAGAGCCTATCCGGACTTCGTTGGAAAGGCTGGGCGGTGATGAGGTGCAGGTAAGGATAATCCACAGCGCAGCCGGCAACGTTACCGAAACCGATGTGATGCTGGCGGCGGCTTCCAACGGCATAATCATTGGGTTCAACGTCAGCGCCACCGAGGGCGCCAAGCATCTGGCATCCACTACCGGGGTGGACATCAGTTTCTACAAAATCATTTATAACCTGATTGATGACGTAGAAAAAGCCTTAAAGGGTATGCTGGAGCCGAAACTTATCGAGGTTATAGAAGGACGTGCGGACGTCAGGGCGGTATTCTCGGCGGGTAAAGGGGCTAAAGCCGCGGGTGTACTAATCACCGAGGGCAAGGCAGCCCGTAACGCTAACGTAAGAGTGCTGCGGGGCAAGGAAATAGTGGTTGAATCAACCGTCAGCAGCCTCAAGCGCTTTAAGGACGACGCCAAGGAAGTACAGACCGGCTACGAATGCGGCGTCGGCGTCAAGGACTTTAACGATTTTAAAGCCGGCGACGTTCTTGAATTTTACAAAATAGAAAAATCCCGCAAATAACTGCCAGTCTGGGTTTGTAACCATGTCACATCGCATCGAACGTGTCAATACACTCATTCGCCGTGAGATCAGTGAACTCATCCAGCATGATCTCAAAGATCCGCGCATCGATGAGTTTATCACGGTAACCGAGGTTGATACCTCCGCCGACCTCAAGTTCGCTAAAGTCTACGTCAGCACCATGAGCGGGCAGGCGGAGGAAGATAAAATCCTCGGGGCGTTAAAAAACGCGGCGGGGTTTTTACGCACTTCGCTGGCTAAAAAAATCAACCTGCGCTACACCCCCGAACTGCATTTCCTCTGGGACAACTCCATCGAGCACGGCGACAAGATACTGCGGCTTATTGACGAAGTTTCACAAGAAGACAACTCCTGATTTTTGCCGGCAACCCCTCGCCTTGAATACGCAATTTTTCACAGGAAGGCGTACGCACTTTGGACGGAATACTGAACATTAATAAACCCGCGGGGATGACGTCCTTTGGGGCGGTGTCCCGGGTAAAGCGCCTGACGGGCGAAAAGCACGCGGGTCACGCCGGAACGTTAGACCCTGATGCCACGGGTGTGCTGCCGATTTTCCTCGGTAAAGCCACGCGCGTCGTTGAATTTTTAATGGACGACAAAAAAACCTATTGTGCCGGGATTGAACTCGGCAAAGCCACCGATACCTACGACGGCAGCGGCAAGGTCATTTATCAACAAGACCCTAAAGACATCAAGCGCAAACAGGTTGAGGAAGCGCTCAAGTCCTTCCGCGGAGAAATCGAGCAAGTCCCGCCGATGTACAGTGCGCTAAAGCACCAGGGGCAGCCGCTTTACCAGCTTGCCAGGGCAGGGGTAAACATCGAACGGCAGAGCCGGAAGGTAAATATCTACCGGCTGGAACTCTTGAAATATAAAGCGCCGTTGATAGAACTGGAAATTGAGTGCAGCAAAGGCACCTATATCCGTTCGCTGGCTAACGAACTTGGGGAAAAGCTGGGGTGCGGGGCGTATTTAAAGAGCCTGGTGCGCACACAGTACGGCATCTTCAACGTTGACGACGCAATTACTATAGAGGATTTGGAAGAAGCGGCGAAAAGGGGCGACTGGCA
>Ga0265297_10009044_pt1 | contig 13043 bp, 11 predicted proteins | sample Munlanlwell13791_FD_192502 | JGI IMG/M metagenome (GOLD analysis project Ga0265297, IMG submission 192502) | Leachate microbial communities from a municipal landfill in Southern Ontario, Canada - Leachate well 137-91 | ecosystem: Engineered > Solid waste > Landfill > Unclassified | place...
CAGATGCGTTCTAAAATAGTTTCTTTTATTAGGACCTTCCTCGATAAAAAGGGTTTTATGGAAGTGGAAACTCCTATGATGCACTATATAGCTGGAGGCGCTGCGGGTAAGCCTTTTAGGACTTACCACGAAGAGCTTAAGATGGATTTGTATTTAAGGATAGCTCCAGAGTTATATTTAAAGCGTCTTCTTGTAGGTGGATTTGAAAAGGTATATGAGATCAATCGTAGCTTTAGAAATGAAGGGGTTTCTACAACTCACAATCCAGAGTTTACTATGCTTGAGCTCTATTCAGCATATGATAACTTTGAAGACATGATGGTTCTTTGCCAAGAATTGTTTTCCAGCTGTGCGAAAGAATTACTCGGCACGACGAAATTGATATTTCAGGATCACGAGATTGATTTTGCTGGTGACTGGAAGAGGGTTTCATTTGCCCAGATAGTAAAAGAGAGGTTTGATATTGTTCCTGAGGATGATGTTAAAACGATGTTAAAGAAACTTAATAATAAAGGAAAGAATATAAAAGAAGAAAGATTGTCTCGTATGCAGGTTGTACGTATCGTTGAAGAATTTCTACAGGAAGGGCATAGCAATCAGCCAGTATTTTTGACGGATTATTTTAGCATAATGTGTCCTTTGGCCAAGAATAAAAAAGATAATCCATTGCTATCCGAGAGGTTTGAATTGTTCATGGGCGGTATGGAAGTCGCTAATGCATATTCAGAGTTAAACGATCCTATAGAGCAGAAAGCAAGATTTTTAGAAGAAATAGGCGAAGAGACAGAGAAGAAACAACTGGATGAAGATTATGTTAATGCCCTAGAGCATGGCATGCCACCAGCTGGTGGTTTAGGAGTTGGCATAGATAGATTAGCGATGATATTCTTAAATCAGCCATCTATAAGAGATGTGATCTTATTCCCACTACTTAGGCAGGAGCAAGAGCAAGAACAAGATCAGGAAAATAAGGAAGATAAATAGATGCCTTACGAATTTTGGCTAAGCTGGAGATATTTTATTACAAAACAGAGAGAAAGATTTATCTCTGTTATCAGCGTGATAGCTGTTTTAGGTATTGCGATTGGTGTCATGGCCTTGATCGGGACTTTGGGTGTTATGACAGGATTTGGCAATCAACTAAGAGAAAGTATTATTGGTGCCAATTCGCATATAATGGTAAGAAGTGATGCAATAATAGACAACTATGAAGAATTAGAGAAGAGATTAGGGAGCTTTCCGAAGGTAAAGAACGTTACGGAAAATATCAATGGCCAGGCGTTTTACTATTACGCAGGGAAGACTTCAGGATTGTTAGTTAGGGGTATTAACCCTCAAAAAGAACAAGACGTTACAAATGTAAAGGATTATGTAAAGAACGGCAAATTTCTAATTGGTGATGGGGAAGTTATTATTGGTAAGGAGTTGGCTTTATATCTTGGACTTAAAGTGGGAGGCGATATAGCTTTAGGTTCTCCTACGAATGGAGAAGTCCGATTTTATAAAGTCGGTGGGATTTTTAACTCTGGTTATTACGAGTATGACGCGAATCTAGTATTAATGACTATAAAAGATGCTCAGGGTTTGTTTGGTTATCAGAATGGCGTGACAGAAATTGGCTTAAAAGTAGATAATCCTCATGCGGTTAAAGAGCTAAGAAAAGAAATTGCTTCATTCTTGGGTCCGCAATATATGGTTAGGACATGGATGGATATTAATAAAAGTTTATTATCAGCTTTAAGATTAGAGAAGATTGTTATGTTTTTAGTGGTAGCGCTTATCGTATTAGTTGCTTCTTTTAATATTGCATCTACTTTGATAGTCACAGTTACAAAGAAAATTAAAGATATTGGCATATTAAGAGCTATTGGCGCGACAGGTTTTAGCATTGCTAAAATATTTGCATTTGGTGGATTATTACTAGGTTCAATTGGTATACTATTAGGCGTTGCAGGCGGTTTATTAGTTTGTAACCTAATAAGAAATATCCACCATTTTATAGCGATACCGCAAGATATATATTATTTTGACCATATACCAGTTGCGTTTAATTTACAGGATATAATTTGGATATCTACATGCGCTATCGTTATTTGTTTTCTGTCGACAATTTATCCAGCTTGGAAGGCTTCTAAGCTTAATACTGTAGAGGCTCTGCGTTACGAATAGATTATACATGCTTGAAGCAAGAGACCTAATCAAGGAATACAAGATTGGCCTTACAGACTTAAGGGTTATTAAGGGTGTTGATTTATTCGTTGGCAAGGGTGAGATAGTAGGAATAATTGGCCCGTCCGGAGCTGGTAAATCTACGCTCTTAAATTTAATCGGTGGATTGGATGAGCCTACAAGTGGTAAGGTTTTATTAGAAGGTAGTGATATATCCTATCTTAGTGATAGCGAACGAGCAAAAATAAGAAATAAGCGTTTTGGATTTGTTTTTCAGTTTTATCACTTGCTCTCTGAGTTTACTGCTTTAGAAAATGTAATGCTGCCATTGATAGTCAGTGGCCAGGAAAAACGTAAGATTGCCAAAGATAAGGCTTCGGATATTTTAGATAGATGTGGATTATCCAAGAGATTAAACCATAGGCCTCAAGAATTATCTGGTGGAGAGCAGCAGCGTGTTGCTATTGCGCGCTCAATTATAAATATGCCGGAGATTTTATTTTGTGATGAGCCCACTGGTAATTTAGATGCAAATACAGGCATAGAGATAAAGAATTTATTGTGGAAACTTAATAAAGAATTTAATACGACCTTAGTTATTGTGAGCCATTCTCAGGAATTCTTAAAAGATACAACCCGGACCATCCAGATACACGATGGCAAAATAGTGAAGACTCTTTCAAATAAGTAACAGCGCTTTTTTTGTATAGTTCCGACGCTCCTTTGGAGGTCGGAACTCCGACCCGATACAGCTTTTGCAAGTCGGAGTAAAATAGGGGGAAACATATGAAGATTTATCTAAATGGTAAATTAGTCGAGAAGATGGATGCAAAGGTTTCTGTGTTTGACCACGGCCTTTTATATGGTGATGGCGTATTCGAAGGCATCCGTTCATATGATTGTCTAGTATTCAAATTAAAAGAACATATTGATAGATTGTATTGTTCAGCAAAGGCAATACTTTTAAAGATCCCCTTAACAAAAGAAGAGATGGTCGATGCTGTTATCAATACACTCAAGGCAAATAAATTAAAAAATGGTTATATCAGGGTAGTTGTGACAAGAGGCGAAGGAGACTTAGGCCTTGATCCTAGGAAGTGCCCGAAAGCTACAGTATTTATTATCACAGATAACATAGTGCTTTATCCTAAAGAACTTTATCAAAAGGGCTTATCTATTGTGACAGTGCCTACGCCACGTAATATCCCAGAGGCTTTGAATCCGCAGATAAAGTCACTTAATTACCTTAACAATATCTTAGCGAAAATTGAGGCGATCAACTTTAAGGTGGAAGAGGCATTGATGCTTAACAAAGATGGTTTAGTTGCTGAATGTACTGGCGATAATATCTTTATGATTAGAAATAAAATCTTGATCACTCCTCCGACTTATGTGGGAGTTTTATCCGGCATTACAAGGCAGTCAGTTTTGAATATAGCACCAAAGCTTGGCTTAAAGCCTGAGGAAAAAGTAATCACAAGGTATGATTTATTTAATGCTGACGAAGTTTTCTTAACTGGTACCGCTGCTGAGATTATCCCAGTTGTGGGTATTGATGGGCGTAATATTGGCGTTGGCAAACCTGGTGAATTTACTTTGGATTTGATAAGTGAATTTAAGAAGATTACGAAAAAAGAAGGCGTAAAGTATACACTATAAGAGGTAGAGCATATGTTATGTAGTATTTGTAATAAGAATCAGGCAACGGTACATCTGACTGAGATAGTTGATGAGCAGATGACCGAGCTTCATCTTTGTGAAGATTGCGCTAGGCAAAAGAGTTTGAATATGGAGCAACAGTTTGGTTTGGCTGATCTTTTGGCCGGCATGGTCAATTTTGGTAAGCAACCAGAAGATAAAAACTCTGATCTTATAAAATGTCCTAATTGTAACCTAAGTTATGCTGATTTTAAAAAGATTGGTAGGTTAGGTTGTAGTGAGTGCTATTCTGCTTTTAGAAAATTATTGATCCCTTTGCTTAAGAAGATACATGGCTCTACCACATATATTGGGAAGACTACAGAAGAGTCAGTTTCTGTCAAAGAACCACTAGCGCCTATGAAATTTGATATTCTGGAGAAACCAGAAGTAAAAACATCTAAGCAACCGGATTTAGCTGAACTAAAGAATAAATTGACTGATGCGATTAAGGCAGAAAATTTTGAAGAAGCGGCCAGGATTAGGGATGAGATAAAGATGATGGAAAAGAAGGAAATCGATACTATAAAGAAAAAGAACTCTAAGATTCCAGACAAGAAAGATAAAAGTTAAGATAATGAAAATAGATAATCTCATAAACAACACAAGTGAGTGGCTTAAGGGTTCGGGCCTTGATTCGGATATTGTTATATCTAGCAGGATCAGGCTCGCGCGTAACTTTCCTAGCATCCCTTTTCCCCACTGGGCAAACAACAACCAGACTGAAGAAGTAACCCAGAAGGTAAAAACTGCTATAGCCAGTGTTGCGTATTTGAAGAAGTCATCTTTATTTATGATGCCAGAATTGGATCAGTTGGATAAACAATTTTTAGTTGAGAGACATTTGATATCGCATGAGCATGCAGCTCGTTCTGAAGGTAAGGCGCTATGTTTTACTGATAATGAAGTGATTTCTGTTATGGTTAATGAAGAGGATCACTTAAGGATACAGGTTATGAAGTCAGGGCTTGATCTAGATGATGTGTGGCAGATAATTAACAGGTTGGATGATGATCTATCTAAAAATCATCCTTTTGCATTTTCGAAAGAACTGGGATTTTTAACAGCTTGTCCTACAAATACTGGCACAGGTATGCGTGGTTCTGTAATGTTGCATTTGCCAGCGCTGGTTATGACTAGGCAAATTAATAAAGTATTAGATGCTATCGCCAAGCTGAGCTTTACCACAAGAGGTTTATACGGAGAAGGTACAGAGGCTTCTGGTAATTTCTTCCAGATTTCAAATCAAGTCTCACTTGGCCCTAAAGAGGAAGAGATCTTAGATAATATTAAAGGTGTGATAAGACAGATTATCGACCAAGAGAAAGCTGCGCGTCAGTCGTTATTATCTAAGAATAGGAGTGTATTAGAAGATAGGATACTGCGTTCATTTGGGACTTTGCTTAATGCAAGGATTATTACGAGCCAGGAAACTGTGGAATTATTGTCTATGGTTAGATTAGGTAATGATATGGGTATTATTAAAAATATTGAACGATCGTTGATAAACGAATTATTTATTTTAACACAGCCAGCGCATCTACAGAAGATCGAGAAAAAAAAGCTCTCGCCTCAAGAAAGAGACATAAAACGAGCAGATTTGATCAGGCAGAGATTGGAAACTAAACCTAAAATTTAGTATTTAGCATATCAATAGGAGGTTGTATCGATGTTTAACAGATTTACTGAGAGAGCCAGAAAAGTAATTATATTAGCCAAAGAGGAAGCTCGTAGATTTAATCACGATTATATTGGCACTGAGCATTTATTGTTGGGGTTAATACGTGAAGGTGAAGGTGTGGCTGCAGCGGTTTTGCAGAAAATGGGGTTGAGTCTTGATTCTATACGTCTTGAAATTGAAAAATTAGTTCAGCCTGGGCCATCTACGCAGATTATCGGAGACATACCTTTTACTCCGCGTTCTAAGAAGTGCCTGGAATTAGCAGCAGAAGAGGCGCGTTCTCTGGGGCATAATTATATTGGTACAGAACACTTATTATTAGGGTTAGTTAAAGAAGGTGAAGGTGTAGCAGCTCAGATTCTTTTAAATTTTGGTTTGGATCTTAATCGCCTGCGTTCAGAGATTATGGATATTCTTGGTTCGGCAACGCCAGGTTTTGGCGCAGCACAAGAGCAAGCATCAAAATCAAAGACGCCAGCTCTAGATGCTTTTGGTAGAGATTTAACTGAGTTAGCAAAGGAAAATAAGCTAGATCCAGTCATTAACCGTAAAATGGAGATAGAACGTGTTATACAAATCTTAAGCCGTAGGACAAAGAACAACCCAGTTTTACTCGGTGAGGCTGGAGTTGGTAAAACAGCTATAGTCGAGGGTTTAGCCCAGCAGATAGTTGCTGGTAATGTTCCAGAGGTATTACGAGATAAGCGTATTATTATTCTTGACCTAGCTTTAATGATCGCGGGTACAAAATATCGTGGTCAATTTGAAGAAAGAATAAAAGCCATAATGGATGAGATAAAACGTTCCAAAGATGTGGTAATGTTTATCGATGAGTTGCATACACTAGTAGGAGCTGGAGCAGCAGAAGGGGCAATTGATGCATCTAACATTTTGAAGCCTTCTTTATCTAGAGGTGAAATTCAATGTATTGGCGCAACAACTTTAGATGAATATAGGAAACATATCGAAAAAGATGCGGCACTTGAGCGCAGATTTCAAACTATCGTGGTTGAGCCGCCATCTGTAACTGAAACAATCGAGATTCTGAAAGGGCTTCGTGATAAATATGAAGCGCATCATAAGGTGCAGTTTACAGATGAAGCTTTAGAGGCTGCTGCAAAGTTTTCTGATAGATATATCAGCGGAAGATTTCTGCCAGATAAAGCCATCGATATTATTGATGAAGCAGGTTCTCGTGCAAGACTTGCCATATTGACTGTGCCAGAGAATATAAAAGAGCTTGAGAATAAAGTTGATAACTTTAAAAAAGAGAAAGAAGGGTTTATCAAAAGCCAGGATTTTGAGAAAGCTGCATCGTTTAGAGATAAGGAAAGACAGGCGCGTGCAGAGTTGGATGGTAAAAAGAAAGAATGGATTTTAGAACGCGATAAGACATCTGTTAGCGTAAAAGAAGATGATATAGCTTTTATAATTTCTAGATGGACAGGTATACCAATTTCTAAGCTAGAGCAGAAAGATAGCGAGAAGCTTCTTAAGTTAGAAGATGAAATGAAAAAGCGTGTTATAGGTCAGAACGAGGCAATCGCTACCATCGCACATGCAGTACGCAGGTCTAGAGCTGGCATAAAGGATCCTCGCAGGCCCATAGGTTCATTTATTTTCTTAGGCCCTACAGGAGTTGGTAAAACTTTACTCGCCAGAGCGCTTGCTGAGTCTATGTTTGGCGATGAAAATGCTTTAATCCAGATAGATATGTCTGAATATATGGAAAAGTTTAATGTTTCAAGACTTGTAGGTGCACCTCCGGGTTATGTGGGTTATGAGGAAGGCGGACAGCTTACTGAAAAAATTAGGAGAAGGCCATATTCAGTTATACTTTTAGATGAAATTGAGAAGGCTCATCCAGATGTTTTTAATCTTTTACTTCAAGTTTTAGAAGACGGACGTCTTACAGATAGTTTTGGTAGAAAGGTTGACTTTAGAAATACAGTATTAATTATGACATCTAATGTGGGAGCAGACATCCTACGTAAGCAAGGTTCACTTGGTTTTAAAGCTGCTTCTGAAGAAGCTGGCTATCAGGATATGAAGACAAAATTGCTTGAGGAAGTTAAGAGAACATTCAAACCCGAATTCTTAAATAGGGTGGATGATATTGTTGTATTTCAGTCTCTTGTAAAAGAAGATCTTCATAAGATTATTGAGATCGAAATTGCCTATGTGGTAGCAAGGCTTAAAGATCAGAAGATCACTTTCGAGCTTGATAAGGGAGCAAAAGACTTTTTGATCGATAAGGGTTTTGATCCTGTATTTGGCGCCAGACCATTAAAAAGGACTATCCAGAGGTATATCGAAGATCCTTTATCAGAGGCGATAATATCCAAGAAATACAAGGAAGGTTCTCACGTTACAATTAAGAAGAAAAAGGACGAGCTTGTATTTGAATAATCAGATGATGATAAACTTGCTAGACATAAGAATCAGAAATAAAATCAATTTTCTTGGGAAGAAAGTAATCGGTTTCTTTGATTACGTGGGTGTTTTATCAAGGCTTGGTTTGGAAACAGTTTATTGGATATTCCTGCCACCCATAAAGAAAGAACGCATATTTGAACAGGCAAAAAAGATCGGTATAGATAGTTTATTTATTGTATCTCTTGTTGCAATGTTTATTGGCATGATCTTTGCTATGCAGTCTGCTTATCTAATGAAAAAGCTTTCGTCTGAGATGTATATAGCGAGTATAGTCGCATTATCTTTGACTAGGGAGCTGGGGCCAGTAATAACTGCATTGATTATTGCTGGTAGATGTGGCGCTGCTATTACTGCTGAGATTGGCACTATGACAGTTACAGAACAAGTCGATGCATTGAAAACATTGGCCACTAACCCTATAAAATACCTGGTTGTGCCAAGATTTGTAGCGTTTGTGATTATGTTACCCGTACTTACAATATATGCTGATATAATTGGAATATTTGGCGGCTATGTCATCTGTGTAAATAGATTAAGTATTACGTCCGGGATGTATATCCATACTACTTTTCATTCTTTAGTAAATAAGGATATCTTCACGGGGTTAATTAAGGCGATATTCTTTGGGATGATCATTTCTTTAGTTGCTTGTAATGAAGGATTGAATGCAGAGGGTGGAGCAGAAGGCGTAGGTAAATCAACTACTAAATCTGTAGTTCTTTCATTCATTTTAATAATTATTGCTGATTGTTTATTTACGGCGTTGTTTTACTTTTTCTTTTAAAGGCGCGGGCTTATGATTGAAGTAAAAAACTTGGTAAAGAAGTTTGGAGAAAGCACAGTATTAGATTCGTTGAACCTGAAGATTGAGACAGGCGAGACAAAGGTTATCATTGGCCGTTCTGGCTGTGGCAAGAGCGTCCTTTTAAAACATATAGTAGGATTAATACTACCAGACAGTGGTTCTGTTTTAATAGATGGCCAAGATATATCGAAATTAGATGAAAAACGCATGAATCAACTTCATATGAGAATAGGTATGGTTTTTCAGGGTGGTGCTCTTTTTGATTCATTATCTGTCTGGGAAAATGTAGGTTTTGTTTTAAGGGAGTACTCTACGCTTAAAGAAAGTGAAATAAGAGAGAGAGTAAAGGAATCGCTCTCGTTAGTCAATTTGCAAGATATAGAAGATAAAATGCCTTCTGAATTGAGTGGTGGTATGAGAAAGAGGGTATCTTTAGCTAGAACGCTTTGTATAAGGCCGCAGGTAATTCTTTATGATGAGCCCACAACGGGAGTTGATCCTATTACCGCAGATGCGATTAATGTATTAATAGATGAGTTACATGATAAATTAAAAGTAACCTCAATTGTTGTCACGCACGATATGAGAAGTGCTTATAAAGTCGCAGATAAGATTGCGATGTTGTATAACGGTAAAATTATCGCAGAAGGAAGCCCTGATGAGATCCGCTATACTCATGATCCAATTGTCAGGCAATTTATTACAGGAGCAGCAGAAGGTCCAATAACTGCGGTTTCCAAAAATACAATCGATATTTAATAAGGGGGATGAAATGGTAGATAAGTCTAGGTTGGAATTTAAAGTTGGAATTTTCGTTTTTATAGCGTTGATCATACTTGCTATATTTGTTTTAATGATTGGTGACTTTCGCTTGATCAATCCCGGATACACTTTTAAGGTTGTCTTTGGCTTTGCTAACGGTATTACTATTAGTTCTCCTGTCAGGTTATCTGGCGTAGAAGTAGGAGAGGTCAAGGCTATAAATATTGGTTATGACAAGCAAACAAATACTCCACAAGTTTTAATAGAAGTATGGGTAAGAAAAGAAGCGAAAGTCCCGGTAGATTCTCGTGTATGGGTCAATATGTTAGGTTTATTAGGTGAAAAGTATATAGAGATTATCCCAGGCAAAGATTACAATAATTGTGTTACAGAAGGCACTCTTATCCGAGGTGAAGACCCAGTGGCAGTGCAGGAGCTTACAGATTTGAGTAGGAAGATTGCTATACAATTAGGTGATACAGTGTCAAGTATGAATGTTACTTTAAGCAAATTGAACACGACAATAGATTCAGTGAATACGATATTAGTCAATGTTGAAAAAGGACAGGGTAACGTGGGAAAATTATTTTTTGATGATAGCCTTTATAACAATATGGAAGAGCTTTTTGGAGATTTAAAGAAGCATCCCTGGAAGCTTTTATACAGGGACAAGTCAGAAAAATAAATCTTGTGTGCCTCCTCAAGTCTTAGTAGCCACATTAAGGCCTTATTTTAAAATGAAAACAAAGACAAAAACAGCGTTTGTGTGTCAGAATTGCGGCGCGTCTTCTCCTAGATGGCAAGGTAAGTGCCCTGATTGTAATAGCTGGAATTCTTTTGTAGAAGAAGAGGTTTCATCTAATAAATTGAGGATTGACCAGAGTGGTGAGAAGGAAAAGCCCGCACGCTTAAAAGATGTCACTGTTGAAAAAGAAAATCGTCTTGAAAGTAAAATAGGTGAGCTGGATAGAGTTTTAGGTGGTGGTGTTGTTGTAGGCTCATTGGTTTTAATTGGCGGAGATCCTGGTATTGGTAAATCTACATTATCATTACAGATGTCTGCAAATTTAAGTAAGAATGTAACTGTATTATACGTAAGTGGTGAAGAATCTTCTAAGCAAACAAAGATGCGTGCAGATAGATTGAACTCTGAATTGAGTGAGAATTTTTATATTGTAAACTTAACTAATTTAGAAGGGATTATCGAAGCGATAAAAGCAGTAAAAGCAAAGATAGTAGTAATCGATTCCATACAGGTTATGTATACAGAGGAAGTGATGTCGAGCCCAGGTAGCGTTTCTCAGGTAAGAGAATGTGCTAATGTGTTGATGCAGTTTGCCAAAAAGAGTGGCGTTTCCATATTTATTATCGGCCACGTTACTAAAGAAGGTACCATAGCTGGGCCACGAGTCCTGGAGCACATTGTAGACACTGTACTATATTTCGAAGGTGACAGGACTTCGAGCTATAGAATATTAAGAGCTGTAAAGAATAGATTTGGTTCTACTAACGAGATCGGTGTATTTGAGATGTCTGGTAAAGGTTTAATTGAAGTATCTAATCCGTCTCAGTATTTTATTGCTGAACACAGTAGCAACATATCTGGAAGTGCGATATGCGCGACAATCGAAGGTACTCGTCCATTATTAGTCGAGATGCAGGTTCTGGTATCTAAGGCTGGTTTTGGTATGGTACGTAGAAAAGCGCAAGGCCTTGATTATAATCGCCTTAATTTATTGGTTGCAGTACTTGAGAAGCGTGTAGGATTACGTTTAGAAGATAAGGATATATTTGTAAATATTGTAGGAGGTATCACTGTTGATGATCCAGCACTTGATTTAGCTTTAGTTACAGCAGTAGCCTCTGGATTCTATGATAAGCCTATACCAAAAGATATGATCATATTGGGTGAAGTAGGCCTTGGTGGCGAGATCAGGTCTGTCACATATTTAGTGCAGCGTCTAAAAGAAGCAGCTAAATTAGGAGCAAAAAAAGCAATAATTCCTAAAGTAAATTTTAAAGATAAATCTAATTTAGGCCAGAAAGACCTAGAATTGATTTCTTTTGATAGTGTTAAAGAAGTATTAAAGTTTCTTTGGTCAAATTGAAGACACGATTTACGGAACATAGTGAACGTAAATCGCTGTCAAAATTTGACCCCAACACCCAGCAGTCGTAAAACAATGTTTGTAGGTTGCTGGGTGTGGGGTCCAATTCGCGTTTCAATTTACATTCACTAGCGTTCTGTAAATTGTGCGCTCATAGGAGATTCATAATGAAGGTAACGTTATTTTTCGTAAGATTATTTTTTGTTATTGGAAGTGCTTTTATTGGCTACAGTGTAGGCCTTGGCCAGGGTGGAGACGGTGGAACTACGGGATTTTTTGTAGCAGGTGGATTCAGTATAGTGATTATAACATTAGAGATGCTTATGAGGCGCGTATCTGTTCGTGGACTATCTAGCATGGTATTTGGTTTGCTCCTAGGATTGCTAATGGCAAAGATTGTTTCCAATGCTTTTAACCTTTTTCCAATTGAAGCTTCTATGCGAAAGATCACTGATCTAATACTTACGCTTTCTTTTTGTTATCTGGGGGCTGCTTTGGGGCTCAGAGGGAGGGACGAATTTAATGTAATAATTCCTTATGTAAGATTGAAACGACAGCAGGAGATGTCTGATTTGGTAATTTTAGATACCAGCGCGATTATCGATGGCAGGATTATTGATGTGCGAAAAAGCGGGTTCTTAGAGGCCAAACTTGTTGTGCCAAGATTTGTTTTAAGAGAATTGCAAGCTATTGCCGATTCATCAGATTCAATTAAACGTCAACGCGGAAAACGTGGCTTAGAGATTCTACATGCAATACAAAAAGACTCAGATATAGATATACAGGATGAAGATTTTCCAGAGATCATTGAGGTAGATGCTAAATTAGTAAGATTGGCCAAGTTACTGGATGCAAAAGTGGCAACAGTTGATTATAATTTAAATCGAATTGCAGGTTTACAGGGTGTAAAAGTCTTAAATATAAATGAATTAGCCAATGCTTTGAAGGCGGTTGTATTACCTGGTGAAATAATGGAAATAAAACTTATAAAGGAAGGTAAAGAATACAATCAAGGAATCGGTTATTTAGAAGATGGCACCATGGTTGTTGTAGAGAATGGACGTAAGTTAATAGGAAAGACAGTTGCACTTAATGTTACTTCAGTTTTGCAGACGCAAGCAGGTAAGATGGTTTTTGCTAAGCCGGAGGGCGAGGGTAAGTGAAAGTTTGCGCAGTAGTTCCAGCAGCGGGTTTAGGGCTCAGATTAAAATCCTCAGTCGCAAAACCGTTAACTTTAATAGATAGTGAACCCATAATAATTCACACACTAGCTAAATTGTCTATGCATCCTTTGATAGATGAGATAGTCGTTGTATTTAATGTAAATGATTTAGTTAATCTCGAAGATTTAATCTCTAAAAAAGGAATTAAGAAGATAAAAGGA
>Ga0265297_10009045_pt1 | contig 13042 bp, 12 predicted proteins | sample Munlanlwell13791_FD_192502 | JGI IMG/M metagenome (GOLD analysis project Ga0265297, IMG submission 192502) | Leachate microbial communities from a municipal landfill in Southern Ontario, Canada - Leachate well 137-91 | ecosystem: Engineered > Solid waste > Landfill > Unclassified | place...
AAGGCCGGCAAGAAGGAGGACGAGCATGGGGAGCGAAAGGAGGCCGAAGAGGAAGCCGGCACTGCCGTACACCGTCAGCGCGAGGAATGCAATGGTGAAAAACACCATTCCTTTCAGGTCGAACGACTCTGCAGGCCGGGCCGGCCGGACGTCGCGGAGCCGGAGATAGGCATACACTGTTGCGGCAATGCCGATCGGGACATTGAGATAGAAGTTCAGCCGCCAGTCGATGAGGGTCAGGGCACCCCCGATGATGGGGCCGACGACAAAGGTCGCGGCCATGATCATGGAGAGGATCCCCATTGCCTTGCCGAGCTCGTATTTCGGGAAAGCCTCGACAACAATGACAGTGCCGTTGGCAACGATGATCGCGCCCCCAACAGCCTGGATGACCCGGAACGCGATGAGCCAGCCGATGTCCGGGGCCAGCCCGCAGAGAAGCGACCCGAGGGTAAAGACAAGAAGGCCCGCGATGTAGAGGTTCCTGTTCCCCCACATGTCGGCAAGCCGGCCGCAGGCCGGTGCCAGGATCGTGATGAGGAGCATGTAGCTGATGAGCACCCAGGTGACCCCGACAAGGTCGGTGTGGAGGTCCACCATCATCACGGGCAGGGCGATGATGAGCGTGCTCGCGTTCAGGATACCCACGAGCGTGCCGAGCGACGCAATGGCCATGGCAACCCATTTGTACTTCTCGTCCGGGATATCCGGAAGGGGGCGTATTTCCACGAAGTATCTCCCCGTACCTGTTGGCAATGCCGGTATGAAAAGACAGAGGGGCAGGAAGGAAACCTGTGGTCCCATCACACCGTCCAAAAACCCTTATCGCGCTGACGGGCGAATACTGGGAAGGACTTTTCATGGACAAGCCCCTTCCCCCGTTCAACCCTTCGGACGACGAACCGTGCGAGCAGTGCGGCCTCTGCTGCCGGATCTTCGGCCCGGGCATCACCCCGACTGTTCCCAACGTGTACGTCTGGATCGAGCAGGGGAGGACCGATATCCTGAAGTGGTTTGTTGCGTTCCGGGAACAGGGCGATCCCGTGCCCTGCACGAACCTGAAACCGGAGGACCTTGGGAATATTGTCTCATTTGAGATGCGCAATACGGAGACCGGCGAATATGCCACGGTCTGCCCGTTCCTGCGCCGGGTAACGAAATCCCGGTACCTCTGCGGGATCCACCCGGTCAAGCCCGATATGTGCTGGAATTACCAGCCCTGGGTCTGGGGCGAGACGTACTTCAACCGCTGCCCCTCCCTGAAACGGGCGGACCGGAAGCGCCGGTGGCCGCTCTGAACCTCCTCGCCATCCGGATGCGTCGCCAGCTGGATCTCTTCTTTCACTAATCTGCCGGGAAAGGATCTTCGGGAGGGCGGGCCCTTCTCGGGAGCTCATCCGGATAGTACGGACCCTGCATCAGGAAAACAGGGGGTGCAGGAAGAACCGGTGTGGCCCGAGTTTCCCGTCGAAGTTCGATGCCCCGATATGGCTTGCCTTACCGGTCTTTGCCGCAGCCCGTATGCCGGCCTTCATTGCCCCCTGGATTGCGGGCTCGTCGATCCCGTTCATGACGATCTCGTAGATGGAGCCGACTCCGTCCGGCACCAGGGAATCCGGGATCTTTCCTTTGAGGGTCGGGCAGAACATATGGTTCGTGCTCGCCGGCATCGGGAACCGGTAATTCCTGCTTGCCACTTTCGAGCCGCTCCTGACAATGCCCCCGGCAAAACTCATGATAACGCCCCGCGTCCCCCGGATGGCTCCTGCCGCCGCGGTTGCAGCCGCAAGCGCGGAGGGCTGGTCTTTTCCCATGACAAGGAAGTTCCCCCCGGCAATGCCCCGGACCGTCCCGAACCGCTCTTCGCCGATGTAATCCCCTTCCATCACGGGGATCTTCCAGCAGTTCCTTCCCCCGACCACACACCGCTCCTCGTACCGGTCGCCAAAATAGTGCATCCGGATGGCAAAGCGCGAGGCTGCGTCCGGCAGGCCATCGAACGCACGTGCGGTTGGTGCGGGGAGGACGCACTGCGAGACCCGTGCGGAGACATTGGCCTTCATGTTCTTCTTCTCGGCACAGATCAGGATCGCGACCCCGGGCCGGTTATCGGGAGTCTCCGCGGGCGGGAGATCGCATTCGATTCCTGCTTCGCAGGGGCAGGCGATCTTCGAGGTGGCAAAGCCGGTTGCAACGGCTGCGGCCGTGTATGCCCATTCCCGGGTATCTGCCGTTATGACGACGCGCGACAGCCAGACCGGGAATGCCTCTGCAAACGTATCAAGGATCTCAGTGCCGTTGATCTCCATCGGGTATCACCCTCATCAAGGATATACGATACCGTCCTCGGTGATAATATGATCCATGCGGACATCGGTATCGTCAAGGGGGAGGCGGGCCATCTCCTGGCAGGCGAACGCGATGCCGATCTTTCTCAGGTCCGGGAACTTTTCGAGGAACCGGTCGTAATAGCCGGCGCCATATCCGATCCGTCCCCCGGTGCGGTCGAAGCCGAGCATCGGGAGGATGATCGTGTCCACGTCTTCGCCCCGGGCCGGGATCTCGCTCCCGATGGGTTCCGGGACGCCGAACGTGCTCGGGACAAGGGCGGCAAAGTCCTTCAGGTAGGATAACCGGAGGCTCACGTCCTCTTTTACGATGATCGGGACAATGACCGGGATATCCCGGTCGAGAAGGCCCTGGATGATGGGGACGGTGTTGACCTCCATCTCCTTGGACGTGTAGGCCATGACGGTCTCCTTGTCCCGTATCAGCGTCATGAGGTGACGGCAGATCGCCTGGCTCTTCGTCAGCCGCTCCTCCGGGGTCATGGCGTTCTTTCGTTCGCGTAAAACCTGTCGGATCCTGCTCTTCTCTTCCCGCATGGGCAGTAGTAGAGAACGGTGCTATTTATGTTTTTCCGGATTGTTTCCGGAGAGCGTATTTTGCAAAGGCGACCGACAGGTATGGCCGGGATTGCTCTTACAGCCGCGATGCCGCCCGGACTGCCGCGTCCTCCGTATCATAGATGGCAAACAGGGAAGCAAACCCGGACATGGTGATGATGTGATCGGCAAACGGCGTGAGAGAGAAGAGGCCGAAGTGCATGCCCGTGGATTTTGCCGCCTTGGCAGTCTCCAGGTAGAGCCGGAGCGCCGAGCTGGAGATGTACTTTGTCCCGGACATATCGCAGAGGAGGGCTTTTGGCTGGCGTGCAACGAATTCCCGGAACTCTTTTTCCAGACCCAGGGCGCAAACATGATCGATCGAGTCGGGCATGACAATAATCAGTATTCCGTCCTGTTCCCTTATCGTGCATAACCCCATGATACATCCTCCGGCAACGCGTGCTGATCCATGTTGTCTTTCCGGCCTGTATTAAAAATGCTGATATGGATCCGGGAAACTCTTTCCGCGCCTGCGATCCTGTCGGGGTCCCTGACAGGCAGACGGTATCTCCCGGCCGTGTTTTCGGGAGGCAAAAAAGTTATGATCCGGTGGCCGGGTCCGATACCCGGCCCAGGAAAAGGATTGCCCCGGTCTCATTGTCCCGGATGAGGAAGATGAACGGGTGGTCGGCCCGGAAGACCGGCGGGTTGTCGCCGACCGCTGCCATCTGGAGTTTCACGACGACAGCAGTTGCCGCTGCGGCCTCGGTGCCTTCCTCGTTCACGTCGATGAAAGCCTTATGGAAGACTTCGCTGATGAAAAGGTCGCGTGTCCCGTCCATGCCGGAGAGATCCGCAACCCCCGGGATGAACGCCGTGGGCATTCCCATGGCGGACAGTGTCTCCGACAGCTGGTATTCCGACTCCACCCGGAACTTCGGGAAGTATACCTCTACCTGCCGGTAGTGCGCACTCTCTTTGAGTGCGGAGAGGTTGCTCTCGGAGAGGGCAGCTTCTGCGGCGCGGAGGTCGTTTCCTTCCGGCAGCAGGACGACCATGGACAGGGACTTTCCCGTATCCCGGAGGTACGGGAATTCGATATACTGGAGGTCGCCGGTCTCCGCATACCAGTAATACGTGTCATCCCCGGTATCCTGCATCATCCTGACCTTTTTAACCTGTCCGGTGGATGTGGTGAAATCCGCATCCCGGGTGAGATTCGCATCGAACGGCCGCGCCCAGGTCCCCTTGAAGTAGATGGCGTTCGTTATGACGAGGCGGGTCAGGGGGTCGATGCTGCCCTGCGGCAAAAGGTCGCGAATCTTTTTCTCGGTCTTATCCTCGACCCATTGGTTGATTGTCAGACGGGATTCTTCCGGTGCTCTGACAAAGTCAAGGTTCGTAGTGTCCGCGGAATAGTACTGGCGTGCAGTCGTTGTGTAGGATGGGAGGAACGCATAGGTCTTCTCCGCCCAGAGCGCGTTCGCAGTCCGGAGCGTATAATCGGCACTGGCATTATTGATCCGGGCGTTCAGCCCGGCAAACCCGGTGCGGCGGGCGGCAGGATCCCTGGGGAGGTGGAGGACAGAAAGGATCTCGTCAGCCGTTGTCCCGTTTGCCCCTTCACCGGCTATCGCCAGCGCAGTCGAGATGGAGAACGGGGAACAGAAGATGTTCCTGCCGGCACTGTCCGGTAACGCTGCAAGAGCCGGATAGAGGTCAGAGGCAAACCGGTTATTTGCTTCGGCCACCGACCCGGTAGTTCCTGAGGTCCCGGTTGCAGAAGGCGATGGCGAAGGTGTGACAACTGCGGTCTCCGCCGGGGAAGCGGCCGGGCCGGCCGGTTGTCCCGGGCCGGTGCAGCCGGCCACGAGAAGAACGGCGATGATCAGGGACACGAGGATCCCTGCGGAGAAGAATTCTTTTTCCATAGTTCCGGATTTATCTGTTGGGGAAATATACGTGGCGATGAGTGCGGCTTTTTTCGCAGTCTCTTCTCACCACTCACGGGCAGCTGGGCCGGCAGTGGGGCAACGACCAAAAAGACTCATCTAGCAGACACGCAAAACAAGAGAATAACCATGACCGGAGTCCCTACGTGCGACCGCTGCGGGAAGGAAGCCATCGGCATCGAGTCCTTCGGGTGCTGCTCGGCCTATGTCTGCAGCGAGCATGCATCGGCGCTCCTCCGTGACCTCCCTCCGGGAAAGACCCTCTCTTCCGGTGAATGCTATCTCGAACGGTTCGATACGGTGGAAAAACCGGGTCCCGGGCAGAAGGGTGTGTGACCGCAGTGGATCCCGTCCCTGTCCCCGTTTCCCGTTCCATCCGGTACACAGTCCTCTTCATCGCCCTCCTCTCCGGGTTCATCACGCCCTTCGACGGCTCGGCCGTCAATATCGCCCTGCCGTCCATCAGCGCGGAGTTCCACATGGACGCGGTATCGCTCTCCTGGGTCTCGACTGCGTACCTCCTTGCCGCTGCGCTCTTCCTCGTGCCGTTCGGGAGGATCGGCGATATCTATGGCAGGAAACGGGTTTTCCTGTGGGGGATCGCGACCTTCACCATCGCGTCCTTCCTCGTCACTCTGGTCCCGTCAACGAACCTGCTCATCCTGGTCCGTACCGTCCAGGGGCTTGGCGGGGCCATGATCTACGGGACCAGCATCGCCATCCTGACCTCGGTCTTTCCCCCGGGAGACCGGGGAAAGGCGCTGGGCATCTACACGACCGCGGTCTTCGTGGGTCTCATGGCCGGGCCGCTCCTCGGGGGCCTGCTCACCGATTACTTTAGCTGGCGGAGCATCTTCTTTGTCAACATTCCCCTCGGAATCCTCGCCTGTATCCTCATCTTCTGGAAACTGGACGGCGAATGGGCCGACTGCGCCGGCGAGCGGTTCGACCTGGCCGGGTCGGCAATTTACGCCGGTGCTCTTGTCGCGGTGATGTACGGTTTCTCCCTGGTCCCCGATATCCTCGGGATTGCCCTTATCGTCATTGGCCTTGCCATCGGGGTACTCTTCGTCCTGTACGAGATGCGCATCCCCGCGCCGGTCCTGGACATGCGCCTCTTCTCCGGCAACCGGGTCTTCGCCTTCTCCAACCTTGCCGCCCTCATCAATTACAGCGCAACCTATGCCGTGACGTTCCTGTTAAGCCTCGACCTCCAGTACACCAAAGGATTCTCTCCCGAAGAGGCCGGGCTTGTCCTGATCGTCCAGCCCGCGGCCATGGCGCTCCTATCCCCTATTGCCGGGAAGCTCTCGGACCGTATCGACCCGCAGATCGTGGCATCGGCCGGCATGGCAATCGGCGCCGTGGCCCTCTTCTTCCTCTCCTCGGTCAATGCGTCCACGTCCCTTACCTGTATCATCCTCTGCCTGGTCCTGTTCGGCATCGGCCTTGGCCTCTTCTCGTCGCCGAACATCAATGCCATCATGAGCTCGGTGGAGAAGCGGTCCTATGGCGTTGCGTCCGGCATGAACGGCACCATGCGGGTCATCGGGCAGATGCTCTCCATGGGGATCGCGATGATGCTCTTTTCCCTGGTCATCGGCCGTGTCGAGATCACCCCGGCCTACTACCCGCAGTTCATCACGGCCCTCCAGTACGCCTTCATCCTCTTTACGGTGCTCTCCATAATCGGTGTCGTGGCATCGCTGATGCGGGCACAGAAAAAGTCAGGGCCTGCCTAAGGGACGTGACGGTACCGGGGTCCCGTGCGCCTGCCTTGCAGGGTGGGAAAAAATCAGGTCTCCTGGGCCGGGACAACATTGCTGCTGTCCAGACGGGCCAGGACTCCCGAAAGCGAGATCCCGAGCGCTTCTTTCAGCACATCTTCGACGGTATCGACCGGGACAAAGGCCATCTCCGCCCGGACATCGTCGGGAACGTCCTCCAGGTCCCGCACGTTCTCGCGGGGGAGGATCACCTTCCGGATCCCGGCCCGGTGGGCAGCAAGGACCTTTTCCTTGATCCCGCCGACCGGGAGGACAGCGCCGCTCAGCGTGATCTCGCCGGTCATGGCGAGGTGCGGGTCGGCCGTCTTCCCGGTGATGAGGGATGCAAGCGCTGAAAAGATCGTCACGCCGGCCGATGGCCCGTCCTTGGGGGTCGCGCCCGAGGGCACGTGGACGTGGATGTCGCTTGTCATGAAGTCGAACCCGTGCTGGCGGCCCGCGAGGCGGGAGCGGATCAGGGAGAGCGATATGGTTGCCGACTCCTTCATGATATCGCCCAGCTGCCCCGTGAGCGTCAGTTTCCCGGTGCCGGGCATGAACGTGCCCTCGATGAAGAGGATCTCCCCTCCTACCGGGGTCCATGCAAGGCCGGTGATGACCCCCGGGACCGCTTCCTTCCGTGCCACTTCCTGCCGGATCAGCTCCTTCCCGAGGACAGTGCCCAGGTTCTCCGTGGTCACGACAAACGGCTTTTCCGCACTCCCTTCCACGATCTTCTCGGAGACGTGGCGGGCGGCCTTTGCCAGCTGCTTCCGGAGCCAGCGGACACCGGCTTCGCGGGTATACTTGTCGATGATCATCCGGGTAGCCGCATCGTCGAACCGGAGCGTCTCCGCGTCAAGGCCGTGCTCGGCAAGGACCGCCGGAATGAGGTGGTCGTGGGCGATCGCGAACTTCTCGTTCTTGGTGTAGCCAGAGATGGTGATGAGTTCCATCCGGTCGAGCAGCGGGGCGGGTATCGTGGCAAGCGAGTTGGCCGTGGCAATGAAGAGCACATCCGAGAGGTCGTACGGGACCTCGAGGTAGTGGTCGGAGAACGTGTTGTTCTGCTCCGGGTCGAGGACCTCGAGGAGTGCGCTTGCCGGATCGCCCGCGTAGGACGATGCCAGCTTGTCGATCTCGTCCAGGACGAAGACCGGGTTCTTTGTCCCGGCCTTGCGGATGCCCTGGAGGATCCTGCCCGGGAGGGCCCCGATGTACGTGCGCCGGTGTCCCCGGATCTCGGCCTCGTCCCGCACGCCGCCCAGGCTGACCCGGACGTACTTCCGGCCCAGCGCTTCGGCAATGCTCTTCCCGAGGCTGGTCTTGCCGGTGCCGGGCGGGCCGACGAAGAGGAGGATCGACCCCTGCTTCTCGTGTTTCAGTTTCATGACCGCAAGGTGCTGGATGATCCGCTCCTTCACCTTCTCGAGGCCGTTGTGGTGGGCCTCGAGCACGCGGCGGGCCTCTGCGATGTCGATGCTCTTCTTCTCTTCCGTTGTCCACGGGAGGTCGAGCAGGAGGTCGAGCCAGTTCCGGATCACGGTGCTCTCGTGGTTCTGGGGACCGCCGGTCTCCAGTTTGCCGGCCTCGGTAAGTGCCTTCTTCTTGATGTCGTCCGGCATCTTCGAGCCGGCGATACGCTCCCGGTAACCGCCGTCGCCTCCCGTATCCCCGTCTTCGCCCAGCTCCTCCCGGATCACCTTCAGCTGCTCGCGGAGCATTGCCTCGCGGTTGGACTTTCCCACGCGGTCCGAGACCTTCTTTGCCATCTCCATCCGTATCGAGATGGTGTCCCGGGTGCGGATGAGCAGTTCCAGGAACGTGATGTACCGCTGCCGCACCGAGGAGATCTCGAGGAGCGCCTGCTTCTCCTCGATACTGACCGGCAAGAACGGCATGACAAAGCCCATCACCTGGTCGATGGATTCCATGGTGTCGATGGGCCGGGTGAACTGCTCGGACCCGGAGAACCGGCTGCTGGTCTCGTGGATGGTCAGCTTGATGTCGGCAAGGATCCGTTCCTGCAGGTCCTTCTCGATGTCCTGGATATCGTCAAGCGGGCTGCAGGTTGCAAAGAACCGGCCTTCCTTCTCGAAGATCTTCCCGACCGTCACCCGCTGCACGACCTCTGCGCAGATGATGTAGTCGTCATCCGCCGGCTGGACGTGCATGACCCGGAGCAGGTTTCCCGTACGGTACATCGACTCCGCGGTCAGCTCGGAGGCGCGTGTCCCGGCCCTGACGGTCAGGGCAATGGCATGGGCAGTATCGCTCCCGCCCATCGCCTCCTGCAGGAGGTTCCCGGTCTTCCGGTCAACCCCGAATTTTGTCTCGGTCTGGGGGTACACGACCAGCTCGAAGAGCGGTATGACCAGTTTCTCCTGCAATGCTTCATCTGTTCCGTTTTTCATGGTTTCCTCATTCATTTAGTTCGAATTTACCTAACTTTTCTCGCCGAGAAAAAAATTACCGGACTTTCCGCAGGATCCCGATCAGGAGGTCCCGTTCCTGTTCATCGAGTGCGCCAAGCATCCGTTCCGCAACCCGCCGGAGGGCCGCCTGTTCTGCCTGGGCGATCATCCGGCCCTTGTCGGTGAGCCGTATGTACTGGATCCGGCGGTCATCGGGACACTGTTCGCGGTATGCGCACTCCATCCGCACGCACTTGTTGATCATCTCGGTGACCGTGGGTTTGGAGGTCCCGGTGAGTTCCGCAAGCCTGCTGAACGTCACTTCTCCCTGTTCGTCGATTATCCGCAGGTACGCGATCTGTTTCACGGTCATGTCGGAGAGGCCGCATTCGGAGAAGACAGAGCAGGAACACTCGTTCTTGATGTTGAGCAGGTCCCGCAATGCCTCCCTCAGCCGCTCCTCCGTTTCATTCATGGTCCGATCGAAATTAGTTAGGGCTTACCTAATAATAAAGATGATGTTCCGGGCCGGGGCAGGGGACCGGACCCCCGATCGTCCTCCCTCCTGACAACAAACCTATTATCCTGCCTGTCACTATCATCTCATCATGTTAAAATCCGACACAACAAAGGTGGAGGATACCGAGGAGAACCAGCAGATCTGCCTGAAATACTGCAGGTCATGCCCGAGCTACCGGCAGAACTCCCTGGAAAAATATCCGCCCGGCGCACTCTTCTGTGCACGAGGGGTCTCGGCAGCCCCTAAAACGAAGGAGGCCGGCTGCTTCTGCCCTGCCTGCGAGCTCTTCTCCCGGCACAGCCTTGTCATCGGGCACTTCTGCGCAAAACGGTAACCTCCGCCCGGGGCCGGGGAGTTGTGAGGGGGCCGCCGTTCCCGCCCGGAACAGGGGACCCCACGCGCCGGCACTGTCCGATCCCCGGTATCCTGCATTGCAACTATGGTCGGGCCAGCATATAACGGGGGATTATCCCTGCCTGTACGGCCGTGAATTATTCGTTACAGCGCCTGCCCGCAGTCCGCGATGGCCACGACAGATGAAAAAGGTAAGATCTATTACCTCTCAGTTTCCAACTGATCCAGCATGTTTGATTCTAGCAAACCTGTTATCGAGGATACGGAAGAGAACCGGCAGATCTGCAGGAACTACTGCACGCGGTGCCAGAACTACAAGCACCATGCCCTGGATAAGCACCAGCCCACCGAACTCTTCTGCGCACGCGGGTCGTCTGCGGTACAGTCGATGAAGATGATGGGGTGCTTCTGCCAGGCCTGCGAGCTCTATACCAAACACCACCTCCGCGGCGGTTTCTTCTGCGTCCGGAGGTAGGATCCTTTTCTCTTCAACATTTTTTTATTGCTGACCGTACATCCCCGCAGCCCGGAAATACGGGTAGTATCCTGCAGGTACGTGTCCCATCATTGTATCTACCATGAGCACCAATGGATATACACTCATCATCGGTTTTGACACCCAGGTTCCGGGCATGACAGAGCGTTCCCCTGCCCGCCAAGCACTCCGGCAAGACCTTTTTTGATAACCGTTCCGGGTATCCTGCAGCAGGCGTACGTCCGGTGAGAAGAACAATACCGTTACCAGAGATAATGACCATCCAGAAACCTCATCCCGAGATCCGGGGCACCCGGACCGGATACATGATCCGGTACACCTGCCCCGCATGCGCAACAGAAAGTACTATCGTCAACAACATGCCCCGTGACCATTTCCGGAAATCCCGGGTCGTCACCTGTCGTCACTGCCGGGCACGCCTGAACGTCATGACCCCGGGCTGACGCGGGGATTGCCGGGGTTTTTACCCCGGTACGGTGCCGGCCCTCCCTTCCCCCCTTCAGCCGGTCCCGGTATCCCCGTCGGCGATTGTCACGGTCTTCCACGAGACCCGGCCTTCTTCGACAGCCTTTTTGATCAGCAACTCTCCCCTTGTCAGCTTCCCTTTTCCCTGTTTCACTTCCACGAGCACGACGCTGACCGATTCCCCGTCCCCGTCCGTTGCACGGGTGTAACCGTCAAAAACAACAAAATCGATCGGGCTGCCGATGAACCGTGCGTCAGCAGGGGAGCAGGAGAACCCGGGGAGGAACGGGGCCATCTGTTCCGCGATCTTCCCCTTGAGCGTGGACCGCGACCGGTTGACGGAGTCTTTCCTGATGGTATCGGTACATTCCGCCTTCCAGCGTTCGAGCTCGACTTGTGCATGTTCTTCGAAGACACCGACCCGTGCGCGGAAGAAGAAGTACGCAACAAGGATGCCTGCGAGGAACGCTGCAACAATGATGAGAATATCGGGAGTGGACATGGTTGTTTCCGGTGACCGGTCCGCCGGGAGAAGGATATACCTGTGGTGCGGATGGTGAAAATGAGCGGTTGCGGCCGGTAGCACCCACCGGGCTCCCGGAGCAGCGCACCGTTCCGGTTCCCCGGCCGGTCAGGTCCCGGCCGGGGCCGGTAGTGCTCTCCGGTACGTTCCTTTCGGCACAAGGATCTCGAACCGGGCCCCCGTGCCATAAATCCCGGTTTCCCGGATCGATATGCCGGTAATACTGAGGATCTCCCGGGCAAGGAAGAGGCCCAGGCCGGTATTTTTCCCGAACCCCTTCTCGAATATGTGCTTCTTTGCCTCCTCCGGAATGCCGACCCCGTTGTCTTCATAGATAATAAAGAGTCCTTCCTCGTTTTCTTTGACGGTGAAGGTGATGGCTGTTATATGGCCGCCATGCCGGACAGCGTTCTCGATCAGGTTGTAGATCACCTTCTCGAAAAGGGGATCGGCAAAGATCTCCCAGCCCGGATCGGGGACACGGATCGCCATATCCGGGCAGTAACTGTTCTCCGCTACCTGCCGGACCGTGGTGGCCGGGTCCTGCCAGACCGGGGCCTGGATCCCGATCTCCTGGTAATCGCGCATGAACTGGATATGCCGGTCGATAGTGGCCGTTACCTCAGTACACCCTTTGAGGTAATCGCGGGTTTTTTCGTCCGTTACCCCTTCCCCGACAAGACAGAGGAACGATTCAAGGGCACTGAGCTTGTTGAGGATATCGTGCCGGGTGATGCTGTTTAAGATGCCCAGTTTCCGGATCGCCTGCTGCATGGCGTTCTCGGCATTTTTCTGGTCGGAGATATTGACAAGGATGCCCCGGATGCCCGTGCACTTCCCGTTCTCGATGACCCGGGTCGAGTATACCCGGAGCGGGAACCGCGTCCCGTCGCGTTTCAACCCGGTATACTCGCTCCCGGAGGTCATGCCCCCGCCGGCTATCCGGGTGATCCCCTGCAAAACCCGTTCGCGGTCCTCCGGGACGATGTGGTCGAAGAGGTTCAGCCCCCGGGCCAGGTCTTCTTTTGTATAGCCGAAGAACCGGAGGCTGTTTTCGTTGACCAGAATCAGTTTTCCCGTAAGATCGCATTCAAAGACGATCTCCGGGAGGAGGGATACGAACTCGCGGAACTTTTGTTCGCTTGCCTGGAGAGCCTCGTTCGCCTGCCGGATCTCCCGGGTCTGCTGATCTGCCCACTCCTTGAGCCTTGCATGTTCCCGCTGGTATTCCCGGTCCAGCTCGGATTTATACAGGGCGATCTCGATGCCGGTCTGGAGTGCCCGTTCCGTGAACGGCTTGATGATGTACCCGTACGGCCGGGTGACTTTTGCCTTTCCCACCAGATCGGGTTCTGAATGCGCTGTCAGGTAGATGATTGGGATGGCCCGGGTTGCGAGGATCTTCTCTGCCGCCTCAATACCGGTGAGTTCTCCTGCCAGGTGGATGTCCATCAGGATGAGGTCCGGGACATCCGCATCCACGGCCCTGATGGCATCTTCCCCAGTGGACGCGATGCCCGTCACGCGGTACCCCATGTCCGAAAGAACCGTCTTGATATCCAGCGCGGAGACTGCCTCGTCTTCAACAATCAGGATTGAATGTGGTTTCATGGCGTTTGTGGTAGAGTTGTTGGCATATGTACTACTTTTTCTTTTTGAGGGCC